>OMJG01000682.1_pt1 | contig 23711 bp, 31 predicted proteins | sample 1646431 | NCBI WGS metagenome assembly OMJG01 (sample SAMN03771674, study PRJEB25209) | food metagenome | isolation source: Cotija cheese | place: Mexico:Jalisco,Michoacan | collected 2011-12-12
TAGTTTTTAGTATTGTCGATAGCTCTCCGCAGCCGACTATTTTGCCGCGACAGTCTGCACACTATTAATATACACACCAACGATGAATATCACCATATCCACCATTTCGGCAATCGCCCCTTTCATCTAATATCCACGCCCGTCGGCTCCTTTAGACTAATTATGTTGACTGCAACCTCTATATCCTATTTAATTTGTAACCTTAATATACATTAACCCATTTTACTTTGTCAAGTTATATTTTAAGTAAAGTAAAAGAGTCATTAAGCATTTTAGGCATACATGGGTTATTTGTAACAAACATGATAAAATCAATATAGTTAAACATTTGACAGACTAGATTAGCAAAGGAGTATGGGCTTATGATTATAGCTAGATCACACACACGTTTTCTGACGTTTCTGATTAGTTTGCTATTATTTATTGTAATTTCAATATTAACCTATAGACATCAGGGATTCTTGCACACACTCACACAAATAGACTATTCAATTGCTAGGGCTGTTATACCTAGTTGGTTAGAAAATATCATTAAACCAGCTTATATTTTTAGTCACGGCATCCTGTCTGGTTTACTGATCTTTGTCATTGCTTTCTTTTTGTGGGGATTTAAGTTTAAAATTCCAGCAACCTGGATTTTATTAACTAGTTTAAGTGGTTGGTTATTAATCAATATTCTTTCACTATTTTTTAACTTAGAAGTCAATGGTACAAAAATAGTTTATCCCGCACATACAACCTTTTTTATGACCTTATTAATTTCTTACATATTACTCATTATTATCCCTGAAATCAAACATGATTTCGGCCAATTTATCTTTCAAACCATTTTATTATTAAGTTGGGTCGGAACATTTATGATGACTTTATTATCTCCTAGCTACAATCTGGTTTCCGCACTTGCCGGTTGGATTTTAGCTATTGCTTGGCTAAAGTTTTCCGAAAACTTTTACCGCGTTTATGCTGGTGAATTATATCGACGCAAAGGATTTAGCAATTCATGGTACTAATAAAAAGTGAGCGAGACAAAAATTGCGTTACATTGAGGCTTCAGACTTTTGGAACGCGTTTAAGCTGTTAAATTTATAAGCTTATAATTAATTTATTTTTAACAAATAGAGGTTGGGACATTTCTTTTGTCCCAACCTCTTTTATTTTATTAATTTAATCCAGTAATGTGACCATCACTATCAATATCTATATCAAGAGCTGCTGGATGCTTAGGTAATCCCGGCATCGTTAATATTGACCCAGTCAAAGCAACTAAGAAACCAGCGCCTAATTTAGGCATAAATTCACGAATATGAATATCAAAGTCTGTCGGTGCCCCAAATCGTTTGGCATCATCTGTCAATGAATTTTGAGTTTTAGCCATAATGATAGGTAATTTATCCCATCCGTATTTCTTAAAAGTAGCTAGCTGTTTTTCAGCCTGAGCAGATAATACCGCTTTATGACCACCATATATTTCTTGGACAATATGATTAATTTTTACCAATGCATCATCTTCTGGTTGATAAAGTGGTTTAAAATCCTGATAATTAGCTCGCTCGGTCGCCTGGACAACACCAGTAGCTAGTTCTTGAGCGCCTGAACCACCCTGTCTCCACACATCTGCAACATAAGCATCAACACCAAAGCTTTTCGCATAGTCACTGACTAGAGCAAGTTCCTCGGCTGTATCATGTGTAAATTTGTTAATCGCAACAACCACAGGCACACCATAGCGTTTCATACTTTTTAAATGATGCCCTAAATTGCCAAGGCCTTGCTTTAAAGCCATCAAGTTAGGTGTTGTTAAATGTTGTTTGTCCTCACCACCATGCATTTTTAATGCACGTACAGTTGCAACAACCACAATTGTATCTGGCACCTTTCCTAACAAAGGTGTTTTAAAGTCAAGAAACTTTTCACCACCTAAATCGGCTCCAAAACCAGCTTCTGTAACGACATAATCAGATAATTGTAAGGCCGTTTTAGTGGCTAAAATTGAATTAGTTCCTTGTGCAATATTGGCAAATGGGCCACCATGAATGAGTGCTGGCGTATGTGCCAATGTTTGCACCAGATTAGGTTTAATAGCATCCTTCAATAACGTCGTAATTGCACCCTCTACACCTAAATCGGCTACCGTTACTGGTTCTTTATCATAAGTATAACCAATCACAATTCTTGAAATACGTTGCTTCATATCGTCCAAATCATGTGACAATGTTAAAATGGCCATTAGCTCAGAAGCTACTGTAATATCAAACCCATCTTCACGGGGGATTCCCGATGTCGGACCACCAAGGCCGATCGTGACGTGCCGTAATGCACGATCGTTAACGTCTAAAGCTCGTTTCCACAAAATACGACGTGAATCAAGGTGTAGCGAATTTCCTTGATATAGACTATTATCGATCAAAGCAGCCAAGGTATTATGGGCACTAGTCAATGCATGAAAATCACCAGTAAAATGCATGTTTATATCCGCCATTGGGATAACCTGTGAATAACCACCACCAGTTGCACCACCTTTTAGGCCCATCACTGGTCCCAAAGAAGGTTCACGCAGCGCCACCATCGTTTTATGCTTTTGCTGCATCAACGCATCAGCTAAGCCGACTGTAACCGTTGACTTACCTTCCCCTGCTGGTGTCGGATTGATTGACGTCACTAAAATTAACTTTCCTAACTTATTCTGCTGTGTTGATTCGCTCAGCTGAACTTTTGCCTTATCACGACCATATGGCTCCCACTCATCGTCACTTAAACCAACTTGATCAACTATTTTTTCAATTGGCCAAATATCTGCAGACTGTGCAATCTCAATATCTGTTTTCATCCCCACTATTACCTCTTTATATACTCAATATCATGTATCTATAATTTATACCACTTAGTCTACTTGCTATTTCATATAATCTCAATACCTATTTTGATAAGCATCACCTGCTGATTATAGTTTAAACAGCAGTACCGATTATATTATCGAACAGAAATCAATTAGAAACTTGTCAGACAAACTAAAAAGCCACTAATCTACCAATATAACTTGATTAGATTAGTGACTCTGGTGAATATTTATAAGAGATTACAACTAGTTTAACTCACTAGTAACTAACTTTTACTTGTTATCAGTACCAAAATACTTTTGTGATATTTTATCGATTGTACCATCCTTTTTGGCTTCAGCAAGGGCATCATTAACTTTGTTACGTAGTGTCACATCACCCTTACGCATACCAACACCGTAGGCATCAGTACCAAAATTCGTCTTAATCGTCTTAAATGATTCCGGATCTTTCTCGTGCGCGATATAATATCCTGCATAATCAGCATCAATTAACACCGCATTCAAACGACCAACTTGCAAATCATTCAGAGCCTTATCAAAAGTATCATATTGCTGTGCATCAGAACCAACTGTCTTTCGTAAGCTATTCCCTTGCTCGTTATAAGTCAATAATCCAGATGATCCGGTTTGCGCACCCAAACGCTTACCTTTTAGGTCATTTAACTTATTAATTTGTTGGTTCTTCATCGTAACAATAACCTGTTGATCATGGTGATATGAATCTGAGAAAGCAACCTTCTTCTTACGATCAGCATTTTTAGTATAGCCATTCCAAATCATATCAATATGACCAGTTTTTAATTCGGTTTCTTTCATTGACCAATCAATTGTCTGAAAATCAGCCTTTAGTCCCATTTTCTTCAAAGTTGCTCGAGCTAATTCAACATCGTAACCAACGAGATCACCCTGGGCATTACGGAACCCCATGGGAACAAATGTATCATCAACACCCACAACAACGGTTTTATCAGCCGTTACTTGCCGCCAAGTATCTTGGCTATGAACGGTACGGTACCAAAAGAAACCGCCAATTAAAGCTAAAACAATAATAACAATACCGTTACCGATAATCTGTCGCCGCCAATTAATTTTAGATTTAATCATAGGCTACCTCCTCGTGAAACATCAGTACCGAAATCAAACGTCTGATCTGCAACTGCTTGTGCAAATGGCAAATCGTGGGTAACAATTAATTGCGTCACCCCTTGTTCTTTCAAATGCTGAATCACCTTAATTACTCGGTCAGTTGAACCCGCATCTAATCCTGATGTTGGTTCATCATAAGCCAAGATGCCTGGTTTCATTGCTAACGCACGGGCGATCGCCACACGTTGTTTTTGACCACCTGATAATTGAAATGGATATTGATTGGTTTGTTCTGTTAAACCTAAATTATTTAATAATTCTTCTGCATTAGCATTTGCCTCGTTTTTGGTCATCTTCTTAACAAGTTGCGGTGCCAATGTAATATTTTCTTTAACAGTGTATTGTGGGAATAGGTTAAAATCTTGGAAAATAACACCAACTTCTGCACCTTGACGATCACCAGAAATATTTAATGGTTCATTATTTAAAATCAATTCACCACGATCAGCCGGTAATAGGCCAGCCAAAATACGTAAAAAGGTTGTCTTACCAATACCAGATGGTCCCACAATACTTAATACTTCCCCATCATTTATCGTTAAATCCATATCTTTAAAAATTACACGTTCATCAAAAGCTTTGGCTAAATTTTTAATTTCTAACATAATACTTCCCCCTTAACGATAATAGTTCATTTTGCTTTCCATCCGGCGCTGAACAATTGTTGCAATAGCGATTAACACTAAGTAAACCAACCCTACCAGCAAATATGGAACTAGTGTCACATCTCGAGAAGCCGCAATGTTTCCCGCACGCATCAGATCACCTAGTCCAATAACATAAACCAGTGATGAATCCTTAACCAAATTAACCACTTCGTTCCCAACTGATGGCATCACAATTTTTAATACTTGTGGCAAAACGATTTTACGCATCGTTTGCAACTTACTTAAGCCCAATACTTTCGCACCATCATATTGCCCATCAGGAATACTCTGAATACCACCACGGAATATTTCAGCAAAATAAGCCGTATAATTTAGAATAAAAGTTACCACTGCCGCCTCAAAACGTGGCAAAGTCATAATATTCGCTAGACTTAAGCCATAATAAACGAAGACAACTTGTAGTAACAAAGGGGTACCACGCATTATCCATACGTATGCGTTCATAACCCATTTCAACAAATAAATATCTGAACGCAATGCTAACGATACTAAAATTCCTAAGGGTACCGAACCAACTAAGGTTAGGACAAACACACCCAAAGTCATTTTTAGACCACCTAGTATACTTGGTAAAATCTGTACAATATAGTCCATACGCAATCTCCTTAATAAATAAAAAAAGCCCTCAAGCAATCATACGGATTGCTTGAGGACGATTACTCGTGGTTCCACCTCAGTTTAATTAACCATTACTGGCCAATACTCTAATACCATTGATATCAAATGGTATTCATGGATAACATCATGACACGGGAACGATTAGGCTCCAATAATCTTGGGTGTGGTTCATCTAGTACCTTGGTTACTTTTCAGCTTCAGCGTAACTCTCTTTAACAAGATAACAAGACTACTCGTCCAATCAAATCTTTCTATAAATAACTGTTTACAATAATATAGTTTAAAACCAACCATAAGTCAATCTTATTTTGACATATTTCTTTGTGATCGCGAATCTAAGACTAAACGACCATTCAAATCACGGGGTGTGACATCGTAAGATGAGATGTCTGGTTTTTTCGTAGCATTATATAAATAAATAACTAACTCATACACAACAATAAGTAAAACTAAATTAATAATGATAGTTGGGAACAAATGAAACATAATAAAGTTAGGAATGTTTAAGTTCACCAAACTGATAATACCAAATGCCGCATAATCATATGCCATGTAGGCCGTCAATGTCACAAACCAAACAGCTAACGATGACGAAAACCTATAAGATAGATATCTCTGAATGAACTCTGCTAATTTAAGCATCAGCAAAAAGCCGATAATAGCTGGACCAACTATCCCCGTATAAAAAATATCAACAAGCATACCTGCAAAGAAAGCAATTGTGTATAACCACTTGCGTTTAATTTGTTGTGCATGTCCAGTCATAACGGGCATTATCACAAGAATAAGCGATAACATAGGACTTGCCGACATTGGTTGTTTAAATAGTAATGGTGCCAAATATAATGATATCCCACCGTCAAGCATCACGGCGATGATAACTAAAATAAAATGAACCCATGTGGTACTTATATATTTCAGCATAATTATTCTCCATAATTGTTACAAAATTGGTAACTACATTATAGTAGCCTGATTTTCACTATCTCGTCAACCAATTTACATCAAAAAAATCCTGTAATAAAACATATTAGACTGCTACACTTAAATGAGTAGGTTAATAAGGAGAAATAGCATGCAAAAATTAGATTACTCAGCACAAGACAAATGGCCCCGTACTTCAGGTAATATGCAGTCACCAATCGCATTATCTGACGATTTAGCAATTAAAAATGATTTTCAAACATCATTATCTTTTGACTATAATCATATAGCTAATTATGTTCGCGACACTGGTGCAGGCATTGAAGTTGGTTTAAAAGGACATGCCCAATTAGGAAATCGTCCCTTTACGTTGAAACAATTCCACATTCATACGCCTAGTGAACATACAATAAACGAACAAGCATATGATGCTGAAATTCATTTCGTGCATGAAGCCAGTGATGGTCGTCTTGCTGTTGTTGCAGCAATGGTTGAGGCCGGTCATAAATCTGCAACTTACGAAGCCGTCTTACAACACATGAATGAAACAACGGACTTTGACATACCAGTAAATGATGTTATGCCTGAAAGCAAAGAATATTATCACTATATTGGTTCATTGACGACACCACCCCTAACTGAAAATGTTGAATGGTATGTATTAAAAACACCAGTTACTCTCTCTCAGGAACAAATCACTCACTTAATGACCTTCTATAGCCATAACAACCGTGATTTACAAGCACGAAACGAACGTCCCATCGTTTCGTCAAATTAAACACATATTAATATATATAATAAAAAGCTGAGGCGTGACGCCTCAGCTTTTTTACATTATTTAAGGAATAGCAACACTAACAACAGGAATATTATTGAAATCTGTTGCTGGTTTGATATAAATTTTCTTTGACAAACCGTAGTTATCACTACCAACCTTCTCAACTTTACCAACGTATAGTCCAGAAGGTGTGACACCACCCAGACCACTGGTTGTTACTAAGTCGCCTTTTTTCACTGACACACTTGATGTAATCTGTCCCATCACAATGAGATTCTTAGATTGATTAAAACTAGTTACAATACCATCAACTGTCTCACCATCCCCATTTTGCACACGAATGGCAAATCGATCTGAAACTTGGCTATTGTCTGATATCAACTCAACCTTTGCATTAGTTGTATTCACCTGAGTGATACGACCAATCAGGCCACCCGATCCCATAACAGATAGTCCCTTTTTCAAGCCAGCATTGGTTCCTTTGTCAATAATCAACTGTGTTTGCCAACTGTTTGGCGACCGTGAAGTAACAACCGCATTAACAACTTTATAATCTGTTAATGTGTTACTGATTTTAAGTTGATCCTTCAAAGCACGATTTTCTTGCTGTAATACCTGCAATTGCACCTTTGTCTGTGCTAAGTCATCGACCTTCTTAGTTAAACGTCCATTTTCTTGGTAGGTATTCATCAATTCATCAATTGAATCAAACCCACCCTTAACCGCGCGTATTGGTGCATTCACAATATTAGAAGTCCAACCTGACACGTCAGAAATAACTCGAACCGGCAAAGAAGGTTCTTTTTCTGAATTGTGGGCACGTGCACCTAATGTAATGGCACCAATCGCCACAATAACAACTATGACACCAATCACTAGCCGACGTGATGTAAAGATATTCTTCATCTCAAACATGCCTTTCGTTTATCTTGCTTCACCATACTACATGAGCTAATGCCTAACAATTCTAGTACATATGAATAAACTACCCTGAAAATAACGGGGTAGTCATGACTTCACAAGTTTAGGCTTAATTATTTTTTAAAACATCAATCGACTTTAAAGCCTCACCAGTACCGATAACAACCGCATCCAATGGTTCAGGTGCAACAAATACTGGTACCTTAGTTGCTTCAGCAATCACCTCATCTAAATGAGCTAATTGTGCGCCACCACCAGTGAGGACGATACCACGATCAATGACATCAGCAGCAATTTCAGGAGACGTTTCTTCCAGTGTTTCCTTAATTGCAACAATCACCTCAGCGACCACATCTTTAATCGCATCAGCAACATCACTTGCCTGAATCTCAATCGTCTTTGGTAATCCTGTTACCAAATCTCTTCCCCGAGCAGTAGTTCCTTCCATATCTTCAGCCGCCTCAACGTCAGCTGAACCAATCGCCATCTTCAAACGTTCTGAGGTTTGTTCACCAATTAATACAGAATACTTCTGACGAACATACGTCATAATTGCTTCATCGATTTTGTCACCAGCCATTCTGATAGAACGTGATGAAACAATACCACCTAATGAAATGGTAGCGACATCAGTCGTTCCACCACCTAAATCAACAACCATTGACCCAGTTGGTTCCATCACTGGTAAACCAGCACCAACAGCAGCTGCAAAAGGTTCTTCAATAACATATGCATCACGAGCTCCCGCTACACGAGCAGCATCAATAACGGCACGTCTTTCGACAGCCGTTACACCTGAAGGCACACCAATTGTAACGTAAGGCTTTGCGCCACGGCCACCTAAGGCTTTACCTAAATAATACTTCAACATAGCAACCGTTGTCTCATAATCCGCAATGACACCGTCACGCATTGGACGAATAGCTGTAATAGATCCTGGCGTTCGTCCTAGCATCTCTTTAGCCGCTGTACCAACTGCGACAACCTCATTGGTTTTTGTATTTCGAGCAACAACAGAAGGCTCACGAAGAATAATCCCCTTACCTTCAATGTATACTAATGTATTAGCTGTTCCTAAGTCTATTCCAACATTTCGAGTTCCAAATGAAAACACAGCACTTTCCCTTTTCTTTTTTTATTTTTGATAATTCTAACCATGTACTTTAAAAAGTACCATGCAATTTCTTACTAAGTTTATCACATGTTGTCGACCTTAGTCCATAAATCGATTAGTGTTTCTAACGCAACTTTGGGTAATAAATCTTCCGTCCGATAGCTACGATAACCTTTGATTGAAATGATCATAAAATCTAAAAAATGGACCTGCATGATTTGGCTACACATCGCCATTTGTGACATTGCCAAGCTGTCAGCAGCCGACGCTTTTAAATTACCACTAGGATGATTATGACACAAAATAAAACCATAAGCATTCGTTGCAACTAAATGGCGAAAAACATCGCGTGGATGGATATTCACACTATCTAAGGTGCCTAACGCTACTTGCCAGACATCAATAATCGTCATTTGAGTCGTCACAGCCACTACCCAACAAGCTTCTTGTGGTGAATTTGCATAACGTTGTACTAATAAGTCACCTAACTGCCTCACTGATGTAATTTTAATCGTCATAGATTGACCTCCAATAACAAAGACGTTAAATCTACGACTTTTGTCGCCACTGTTTTAATTCTAGGCGTATAATGGGTAGTTGAGAAATTAAAAGACATTGAGGTATAACAAATGCGAGTTAGAAAATTCAGTCCATTACAAATTCCAGCAAAAATCGTCCCTAACACGGTGCGATTTTATCGTGAGGTATTTGACCTACCAACTGAATTTGGTATCAACGAATCACGTCATTTATTTTTTGATCAAAAAGCTATTGTATTTAACGAAGAGCCAGATGCCGACCCAATTACTGTTCAAGTTGTCGTGCGTGACCATCGTGAGGCCGTAGAGAACCACTTCATTAACTATGAAGTGAAAGAAAGTAAACCTGCCATGGAAAGTGATGATGGTCGTCATATTATTTTTTATCTTGATGATATTGATGGTAATCATATTGAAGTTATTGCGAATAAATAATCCACTCACTTCAAGATAATAAAAACATAATTAAAAGCCGAAACTCTTTTTACATAAGAGTTTCGGCTTTTAATTAGCTCACGCATTTCGTCGCCAGACACGCAATAAGTAGCGCCCGTTTTCAGACATATCATGCATTTTCAATTGCTCAGCTATTTGTATACTTTCTTCTGCCTGTTCCCATTCATGCTGGACTAAGTGACCTACTAAACTAGACCACCAGGCAAAACTCATCGCGTCACGTGGTTGTTCCACGATCCATGATGCAACTTCATCAAATATTTCATGATGATCTTCCCTTTGATCCAATAACATGACTAGAAATTTGGCAGTCATTATATTAAGCATTTCCATTGTATGATGTGGCCAATGCTTAGACCAAATAATCGTTAAATAATCAGCGACTCTTTCAACCGGAACTTCCGTGATGATTGGTGCCAACAAGGCAACATCCATCTCCCGCCAAATTGTGATGGCTTCAAAAGAATCGATTAAAATTTTTTGGGCAATCTGGGCATGTTCGTCAGGAACAATCCGTGCATGTAAAACATCTGCTAAACTTGCAACACGCAAATAACCACGGGCCATTGTATTACGAAACAAATGATAACCACGCCGACTAATATCTTTAATATCATCAACCGCATGTTTTTGATTTGCTTCTTGTAAGGCAATGATTAATCCCTCAACAGTATCTAATCCATTGACCAATTCAGTATTTACTTCTGTTCCAGTTAATAATAAATGACTCATCAGCGAAATAAATCCCTCAGCTGGTAAGTCATTCTCATTATTCAAATACCGGTAATAGCGATTACGACTAATGCCAATATTTGCCAATTCACGAACAGGAATATCATTAGCTTGACGAATAGCATTAATTCGATTGCGATTAATTAAACTCATGTAGCTATCCCCTATTTTGCTATCTCTCATATCTCATCTTATTGAGTGTACCACCTGCGCAACAACCATTCAACAAAGATTAACCCAGAGAGCAAAATATTCTTGATTTTTACCACATCTTTATCCAATTTAACGTAATTCCTGGCCAATTTGCATACCAAGCCAAAAAATAATTAAACCACCTATGAAGGTCATGATGGTCTTAAAAATCAACATTTGATGGTGACCATGTGGTTTTTGTATCGCATCAGCAATATCTACAATTGGTGCAGAAAAGGTAGATAAACCACCCAAAACCCCTGGGGCTAAAATTGTATGCATCCAGCCTGGTAAGATTAAAACGACCACAATCCCCATACATAGCGCAGCTAGTAAATTAATGCAAACAACCATTAATTCTGCCAATTTACCAAACCATCTAGGTGCAACTGACAATAACCCAAAACGAATTAATGAACCCATCATGGCGCCCAAACCTGTCAACATTATTTCTACCATGACGCCCCCAGCTTATGACCAATTACACGACTAATAAGGACAACTGCCACACCACCAATAATGCTGATTCCTATATATCCTAGCGCTGGCAAAATTGATAATTGACTGATGTCTACTAGTGCAGTTGAGTAAGTTGTATAGGCACCTAAAATACCAACCATGACAAAGTCTGCTGTTATTTGTTTTAACTTGGTTAGCTTACCAAGTAAAATGACCAACAAAGCAGAGATAAAAGTACCGCTCAAATTCACAATGATCGTTTCCCATGGAAAATGATTGCTGTGAAACAACATCATCATGATAGCTCGTAAGGCCCCACCTATAAAGCCACCAAACGCAACTGCAAGGCTATTTAATAGTAAACTTTTATTTTTCATTTTCTCTATTTTAGTAACGATTAAAGTAATCCAGCAAATCCGTCACCGTCATCTTCTCCTTTGCATCCCCACTAACGTCTAATGAAATTTTTCCGTCTGACATGATAATTAATCGATTACCATAGTCAAGGGCATCTTCCAAATGATGCGTAATCATCAAAGCTGTCAAATTCTCTTCATGAATCCGCTCATTTGTTACTTGCATTAATTGGGCACTAGTCTTAGGATCTAAAGCCGCTGTATGCTCATCTAACAACAACACTTCAGGCCTAATTTGGGTGGCCATTAAAAATGACAAGGCTTGCCGTTGTCCACCTGATAAATCACCTGCATCCATATCTAACCTGTCTGACAAGCCATTTCCCATTGTCTTCGTAACTGCCACAAAAGAAGCTTTCTTTTCATCAGTTAAGCCACGATTTTTTAGGCGACGGCGTAAACCTCTTCGTTCAGCAAGCAATAGATTTTCCGCTACTGTCATTCGCGGCGCCGTACCAAGCTTTGGATCTTGGAAAACGCGAGCCAAAAAGTGCGTACGTTGTGCTTCATCTAATTTTGTGACATCACGTTCACCCAAAAAAATATGACCACTTGTTAATGGTAAAGAACCCGCAATAACATTGAACAACGTTGACTTACCAGCACCATTAGATCCCAAAACCGTCACAAAATCACCGTCGTGTAAAGTTAATGATACATCATCTAATATTGTCTTTTCATTTGGTTGCCCTTGATTGACAACGACAGTGGCATGATCTAATCGTAATTTTTCTTTTAAAGCCATAGTTAATTAACCTCGTTTTAAAAATGAACTTAAACGCAGCTTAGCGCGTATTCCTGGCAACATCAGAGCCAGACCAAGTATAATGGCACTGACTAATTTCAAGTCATCCGCGTTAAAGCCGATATATAGCACAACAACCAAGACAAATCGATAGAAAATCGATCCGATGATAATTGTAATCAGACGTTCAGTTAACGTTAATGTATCAGTAAAGACAACTTCACCAATAATGATTGAAGCTAACGCAACCACAATCGTGCCGACACCCATGTTCACATCTGCGAAACCATTATTTTGTGCAACCAGAGCGCCACCCAGGCCAATCAAACCATTCGCAATCATTAACCCTAAAATCGTCATATTATCAGTATTGATACCTAACGATCGCGCCATTTTGGGATTATCACCCGTTACAATAAAAGATTGTCCAAGTTCAGTTTTCAAAAAGCGTGCTAAAAAAATGGTTAATAATACAATAACAATTAATCCAATGACAATTACTGGAAAATTACGAGGCAAGACATGCAAAAAGTCATAAGAAAACAGACTATTCTTTCCTAGTAATGACCGATTGGCTTGCCCCATAATTCTTAAATTAACTGAATAAGCAGCTGTCATCGTTAAAATACCAGCAAGTAAGATTGGAATCTTACCCTTTGTGTACAATACACCTGTCACAAGGCCTGCTAGACTTCCCACCAACGCCGCACCGATGGTCGCTATAATTGGTGAGACGCCACTTGATATTAGGGTCACCGCAGTTGCAGCACCTAACGGAAACGTCCCTTCTACGGTCATATCGGGAAAATCCAAAATACGGAAGGTTAAAAATAGACCGAATCCTAGGGTTGCCCAAATTAAGCCCTGACCAATTGCTGAAATTAAAAGATTCATAATTGCCTCACTTTACAAATTTTGCTTGTTTATATTTATCTGGTAATTGGATGCCCAATTTATCTAACTGTGAACGATTGATAATTAAATCACCTTTTTTGATAAAGCCAACTGGTATATCCTTTGGTTTTTTACCATTTAATATTTGGGCAACTTGCTTACCAGTTTTTACACCTAGCTTTTTCTGGTTAATTGACTCGGCAGCAAGGCCACCATCTCTAACCATCGTATCTACTGTTGGGAAGACCGGAATCTTCGCCGCATTAGTACTATCAATCAGCGTGGGCATCGCACCAGCAATTGTATTATCTGTTGGTACAAATACCGCATCGACCTGATGATTAGCAACCATTTGCTTAGATGTTTGATTTAGATCGTTAGAAGATGAAATTGTGTATGGTTTAGGTTCAATACCAGCGTTTTTTGCTAATTTCATCATCTGTTTTGCTTGTCTCGATGCTGAATCATCCGAAGATGTATAGATAACACCCAGATTTTTCATATCAGGGACAAAAGTCTGTATCATCTTTAATTGCGATTGCAACGGTGCTTGGTCGGATACACCGGTGACATTACCACCCGGGTGTTGATAACTTTTAACAAGTTTTGAATGGACAGGTGTCGTTGATGCTGAAAAGACAACTGGTCTATCGGTAACTGTATTTGCTAAGGATACTGCTGCTGGTGTTGCGATTCCTACCGATACATCAGCCCCTGCATTATCGAACTTTGAAGCCATGGTTTTTAAATTTGATTGATCACCTTGTGCGTTTTCGTAAATTATTTTGACATTACGTCCTTTATGAAATCCTTCACTCGCCAATCCCTTGTATATACCTTCATTTATGGCATCCAATGCGGGATGCTTCATATATTGCAAGACCGCAACTGTTGGCATTGCCTTCTTTTGATTTTTAGCAACTGTTTCATACCCGCCGGCAAAAAGCGTAAATACAGTTAACACCCCAATTGTACCCAAAATTTTTTTGTTCATTCGTTTACTCACTTCCACTACTATTTAAATCGACAAAATAAAAAACACGAGCAGATACAATAGTACCTTCTCGTGTTTAACATGAAAAGGACTATACACTAAGTCGTGTAACCCTTTCCAATAATTTTAGGAAAATTAGCTAGCACAGACTCAATACTTCCGTTCCTAAAGGAACCCACGTACCGACTCTATGCAATCATAGTTCGTACGCGTTATCTGCGCCACCAACCATTTAATTGGAATTTAAATTTACCCATAACTAATTTTCTCCTCAGCTATTTTTTATAATAATACCACGTCACTTGTACTTACGCAATACTATCCAATTTGATAATCATCATCTTCCATAGCTTCAACTTGACCAAGTCGATAACCATTACCAACCTGTGAGAAGAAATCATGATTTGAAGTCGTTGTTGAAATACCATTCATAACGATAGGATTAACATCTTCGGCACCATCTGGGAATAATGGATCTTGTCCTAAATTCATCAATGCTTTATTTGCATTGTAACGTAGAAAAGTTAATACCGATTCTGTCCAACCAATGTCATCATAAAGTAACTTGGTATAATTCTCCTCATTACTGTACAAATCTAATAGCAAATCATATAACCAAGTTTTTAACTCATTTTGTTCATCTTCACTAAGTTCATTAAATCCCATTTGGAATTTATAACCAATATAAGTACCGTGAACTGACTCATCACGCAAAATTAATTTAATAATTTCAGCTACATTGTTTAACTTATTATGTCCCAAATACCAAAGTGGTGTATAGAATCCTGAATAGAATAAGAATGTTTCTAAAAATACTGAAGCAACTTTACGTTGTAATTGACTACCGCTTTGATAAATTTGATTAATTCGATTGGCCTTATATTGCAAAAATTTATTACTATTTGTCCAATCAAATATTTCATCAATTTCAGCTGGCGTGTGTAACGTTTCAAAAATTGAAGAGTATGATTTTGCATGAACAGATTCCATAAACTCAATGTTATTTAGAACAGCTAGCTCATGTTGTGTCCTAGTCGATTGCTTCAAAGATGCCATACCGTCTTGTGATTGTAATGTATCTAGTAAAGTTAATCCACCAAAAACATGGCCAACCAAATAATGTTCTTGTTCAGACATCTTACGCCAGTCATCCAAATCATTTGATAGAGGGATTCTTGTATCCAGCCAAAACTGCTCAGTCAACTTTTCCCATGTTGCTTTATCAACCTTGTCTTCAATAGCATTCCAATTGATTGCTTCATATGCTACTGTCATTTGCTCACCTTATCTCTCATTTGTATAACACCCTAAATTGAACAACTCTCACACTCATTGACACCAAATTCTTCCATATCGTCAGTATATGTACGAATATAGTAAATTGATTTGATACCTTTCTGATAAGCATATAATCTTAGAATGTTTAAATCACGCGTCGTCATCTTCTCTGTATGTCCGTCTTTCCAATCATATAGACCCTCAGGAATTGTTGAACGCATAAATAATGTTAATGCCATTCCCTGGTCAACATGCTGTTGCGCAGTTGCATAGACATCAATCACCCGACGCATGTCCATGTTATAGGCAGATTCATAGTATGGTAGAGTATCTGTTCCCAAATAAGGTGCTGGATAGTAAATTTTTCCAATTTTCTTTTCTTGGCGTTCTTCAACACGATTAATAATGGGATGCAATGAAGCAGTTGCGTCATTAACATATGAAATCGATCCAGTTGGTGCAACTGCCATGCGGTAAGCATTATACAAACCATATTGCTTAACTGATGCTGCTAAAGCCTGCCAATCCTCTTGAGTTGGGAAATGATGTACAGCAAATATTTCTTTAACTTTATCAGTTTTTGGTGACCAATCTTCGTTAATATACTTTTCAAAGTATGCACCACTAGCATAAGTTGATTTTTCAAACTCGTAAAAGCTAGTCTGTCGCTCTTTAGCAATATTATTTGAAGCAACTAAACTATAGTAATTCAGCATTAGGAAGTAAGCATTCGTAAAGTCCAATGCTTCTTCATCCCCATAATACATATGATTTTTAGCAAAAAAGGCATGCAAGCCCATTGCACCTAAGCCAATCGCATGTGTCTGACGATTTCCCAATCTAACTGAAGGAACAATATCAAGATCTGTTTGATCCGAAACAAATGTCAATGCACGTACCATTGCATCTACTGACTTACCAAAATCATTTGTAGCCATCATATTAACAATATTTGTTGAACCAAGATTACATGATACATCTGTTCCTAACTCATCATACGTTTGCTCATTATTAATTTGTGATGCTCGCTGAACCTGTAAAATTTCTGAACATAAATTAGATGAGATAACCTTACCCGCAATTGGGTTAGCAGCATTAACGGTATCTATGTTAATAACATAAGGATAACCAGACTCCTGCTGTAATTTCGAAATTTCTGTTTCTAACTCACGAGCCCGAATTTTCTTCTTATGAATTTGCTTATTGGCTACCATTGCATCATATTCGGCTGTAATGTCGACATAGTTAAATGGCTTACCGTATACACGCTCAACGTCATACGGAGAGAATAAGAACATATCTGAATTACTTTTGATTAATTCATAAAACTTATCAGGAACAGTTAATCCAAGTGACAATGTTTTGACACGAATCTTTTCATCAGCATTTTCCTTTTTAGTAGCTAAAAAGCTCATGATATCTGGATGGAATACTGATAAATAGACAACTCCTGCACCATTACGTTGACCCATTTGATTAGAATATGAAAATGAGTCTTCTAATAGTTTCATAACAGGAACAACACCTGATGCGGCATTATTAATGCCCTTGATAGGTGCGCCAGCCTCTCTAAGATTAGACAAAACGATACCAACACCACCACCAATTTTAGATAACTGTAATGCCGAATTGACAACCCGACCAATAGCATTCATATCATCGGTCGCCTGCAAAATAAAGCATGACACCAGCTCACCACGACGGGCACGACCAGCATTCAAAAACGAAGGCGTTGCCGGCTGATAACGTTGATGAATCATCTCATCAGCTAAATTCATAGCTAACGTCTCATCACCATTTGCATAGAATAGGACATTCATAACAATGCGATCATTGTAATTTTCGATGTAATAGTCACCATCATTCGTCTTTAACGCATACTGTGCATAAAACTTATAGGCAGCCATAAAAGACTTAAATTGAAAATGTTGTGAGTCTAAATACGCATACAACTTCTCAATAAAAGCCATCGTATACTTATCGACCATTTTTGGATCAACATAATCATTAGCGATCAAGTAATCAAAACGATCCGCTATTGAGTCGAATTTCTTTGTGTTTGGCTCAACATTTTCTTTAATAAAAGCTTGTAATGCTTCAGTATCTTTCTGTAATTGAATACTATTATTCTTTGGAATATTCAACTGATTATTTAAATCAAAATAAGTAACCTTATCTAGATCCAGCGTTGCTAATGACATATAACTCCCCCGTGTAGTACCTAGTGTAAAGCGGAATCCTTTTGGTTGCACCGACACATAGGTATCTTAACTAATTAATTAAGTGATTAAATTGCTTTGCTTAACTTGGCAAGCAGATCTGGACGGAAACCTTTAACTGGTTCCATGTCTTCTGAAAAGACAACAGGTACTGATTGATAGCCTTTATCCTTCAAAAAAGTTAATGCATCTGCATCATTTTCAACGTTCTTTTCTGAGTAGCTAATACCATATTGTGTCAATGTCTTCTTAGTCATAAGACATTGAATACAGTTATTCTTTGTATACACGGTCACGTTTTGCATATTTCCACCTAAACTTTCTTCTTCTATAAAACCTAACGGATTGTTAATATGTCATTGAGTATAAACCACTCAACTAACAGTTTGCAAGTTAATAATTTAACCAAAAAAAGGCTTGACATGGGCGTCATAGCACTGCATAAGCCTTTATAGTGATTATTACAAAAAGATTAAATAATAACTTTCCGTTACATATATGATTGCTAATTATCGTAAACTTTTTTAGACTAAATATTATAGAAAAATCTGGAGGAAAATAATGCCAATCCACCTATTATATAGTTCAATCTCTGGCAATACACGTGCATTCGTTACAAAGCTAACTGAATATGCCAAAACTCAAGGTCATTTCATTTTGATACCAATTGAAATTTCAGATGCAACTTCCGATATTATCGAGACGAGCCCTTTTTTTGCCCTTGTACCAACTTATTTGGATGGCGGTAATGGCATTGATAATGGCGTATTTGAAATATTAACAGAGCCCTTACGAGAACAACTAGAAATTCCAGAAAATCAACAGCATTTGCTAGGAATTATCGGATCCGGAAATAAAAATTTCAATGCACAATATATTCTAACTGCGCGTCGTTATGCTGTACAATTTAAAGTTCCCTTGATTGCTAATTATGAACTGCGCGGAACTTCAAATGATGTACAACGTGTTTATGAAGCAATTCAACAACGACTAACCGAAGTACAATCGTCACATAATTAAGTAAAAGAAGAAGTAAATCATGCAAGTCACCAAACCAAAAACTAAGAAAGTGTCATTAACCAAGCAACGACGTGCGGAAACTTGGCAACGATTAACAAAAGAACAACAATCAGTTATCAAAAAGCATATTCATTATCAACAAACTTCATTATTTATGAATCATGAGCTAATTGGTCATGGACGGCACTGGTCCCTCGTCGCCTTTCATGAAAACACGAATTTCGACAGTCCTAGCAGCCCCCAACTATATTGTGACTGTGGTCGTCGTTTAAAGTATCAGTACGTCTTAACTAACAATCTTGGTGAAGAAATAAAACTTGGCATTACTCATTTCGCTGATCATATTGGTATTCCAGAGGCCGTTGCTCGTCAACTGCAGGCTGAAATTCACCAATTAAATTTTGGACTAGATGAGCTTTTGCAGCGCATTCGTCGTCATGCCGGTTTGAATCAGGAGATGCGTAACTGGTTCATCATTCATCAAAATGAATTTGACGACTTACCACCTAATACCGTTGACTTTATCACTCAAAAATTACCACCTGAACGAGAAATACAAACTGACATCGTGCGCGCCTATAAAAAGGCTACTTATGTAAAAAAAGAACACGTGCAACGTAAAAAATCTAAGTTAAATAAAAAAGCTTGGCAGGAAATCTTTCGCGAGATTTAGAAATGGAGTCACTATGATTAAAATATACGTCGCCCCCACTGTAAAACCAAGATTTGCTTTATTGGTCGATGACAGGCGCGAGTTGGTGTCTCAAGTATATACAATACTATCCCAAACTTTGCCAACGACAATAAGCCAAATAAAACTACCAAATATGATGGCTCTTCATACAAAACAAACGCAACTACTAGCAAATGAGAATTATTGGTTGTGGCCAATTGACGAGGCGACAAACCAATTTCCATCTATTACCGAAAACCATCTAAACAATTAAAATTAAACTAAAAAAAGCTACGTCTGACTAGGAATTTTACCTAGTTTCAGACGTGGCCTTTTAGTTTTTATGAGTAAATAGAGTGAGCCTTAACGGTTCGGCTTACCACCAACCATTAGCGGCACGGAAAGAAATCGCACTGTCAATTGAACCGTAGCGTGAACTTGCATAGTCCAACATACCCTTTGTTTGGTTTTCAACAGAACCTGTACCCCATGATTGGTTAGTTTGACCTAATCCATGGTATTGACCGTTTGATGCGTTGACATTTCCACCTGATTCAGGCATTACAACTGATTCCCACAATTCTGATGTTCCACCAGCAGCAATAAATTGGTCATAAGTTGAGCCTGAGGCTGAACTTGTTGAAGCTGAATTAGAAGCTGTTGATGTCTTTGTTGTTGTCGCAGCACTTGATGCTGGCGCAGCAGCTTGTGAAGGCGCTTGGCTAGCAGCAGGTGCTACTGAAGTTGCAACAGATTGTTGTGTCGTAGCAGCGCTTGATGCTGGGGCAACAGCTTGTGTTTGTGTTGTAGCAGCTTGATCATCCAATTCAAATTGCTCACCCACAAAAATCATGTTAGAATCTGAAATTTTGTTTACATTCAAAATACGATCAACTGTGGTGTTATGATCTGCGGCGATTGATGATAGAGTGTCCCCTGACTTAACAGTGTATGTATCAGCTGATACATCAGTGGCCATTGCAGCAGTTGCAACACCAGCGACAGTTAATGCAGTAAGTACTTTCTTATTCATGGTAAATTCTTCTCCTTGATATTTGCCTAAATGGCAATTAATCTACTCAATCCACTGCAACGCAGGTATATCACTGCGTTGGGGACTGAACCTTTACGACATGTATTAGTTTACCAAGCTCAACCCGATATTCGTTACAAGGATGCGACATTGCGTTACACATGTATCACAAACCAACTTTTTGTGAGAAATTAAATTGTAATATCATCACTGTAAAGGACTCTAATGACTGTCACGCCAACTTTCTTAAAATACTAATTAACCGGTTAAATAAGAAAATTAAATTTGCTAAAAACCCTAAATTTCTGGCAAGATTTATTTTTATTCTAAATAAAAGTTTATTAATTACGACAATGTAACAGTAGTAAAGTTAATTTATTTTATTTTTATTTACTTATTGATAAAAAAGCAGCTTGGTCTTCACTGACCAAACTGCTTTATAAATATTTTATGCTTTTTTGATAATTTCTCGCTCAACCAACCCATTCAAATAAAAACGATACAGGGATACTAAATCTTCATGATGATCATTTTTAAAAATATTCACCGTTGCATTACCACTTGGATTAACCGTTTTTATTTTAATACCAGTTAATTGTTTGTTCACGACAACTTTTAACTTAATCGCATTGTCTAAGCCTTTTTCTGGCTCTAATGACCTTTTCATCACATATGAACCCGCATTGTTCTTCACAAAGCCTGTATCACCTAATGCATATTGCTTTAATTGTGGGTTGAATTGATAAACAACATCGTCTCCAGCCACTACCACAGTTGTTTCAAATGCCATGTTTATGATCCTCCTACTATTATTAAGCCTGTTCCTTAAAGAAATTGATTAAGACTTGTGCAGATTGTTTGCCGGCTTCTATAATAAATTCATCAAAAGTCATACCGGCATCCCCATTTGCGTTATCTGAAATCGCACGAACAACAGCGAAAGGTACATCAAAATAGCTAGCAACTTGCGCAATTGATGCTCCCTCCATCTCCGCTGATTGAGCCTCAGGAAAGTTCGACAAAATAGTCTGTTTTTGTTCATTACTTGCAATAAACGAATCGCTCGTCACAATTAATCCATTAACTAAACGGGCATCCGTTACTTCTTGATAAGCTTGTGATAAACCATTTGCTAAATCCTTATCTGCCTTGAATCGCGCTGGTTGTTGCGGCACTTGGCCATAAACATATCCAAAGGCCCGTGCATCCGCATCTGCATATGACAATTGGTCAGCAATGACAACATCACCAATTCGTAAATCAGTTCCCAAAGCACCTGCTGACCCTGAATTAATCACTGCATCAACACAGAAATTAGTAATGAGCAAGGTTGTCGTTAGCGCAGAAGCAACCTTTCCAATTCCCGATTCAACAACAACGACATCAACGTTCCCAATTTTCCCGTGATGAAATAATTTACCAGCAATAGTTGTCGTTTTCTCATCGACCATTGATTCAACCAATGCTGCTTTTTCCTCTGCCATTGCATTTATTACACCATATCGCATTAAAAAATATCTCCTTTACTTTATGATTTACTATAGAAAGAATAAAACTAGGTAAGTAATTACAATCAACACAATCAATACGATGATTGCCAAGTTTAGACGGTGTCGTAATCTTGCCGTTTTGCCATTCTTTGTTAGTTTTCGTGTTTGTGAATCTAATTCATATCGGCCATGACGCGTTAGACGATGCTCTTCACGTGTCAATAATTCAGAGGCAACTGAACTAGTAGGTTCATCCTCAGACACTGTTTTAACATCCTCTGTACCAACGTTTGAGCGCCGACGACGAGTTGTTTCTTGTGATTTTTTTTTAAATAACATCGTATTTACCTATTATTGTAAAGTACGCCAATAAAGGTATGCCATATTCGTTTTGGCATCCTCTAATTGCCCATTCTCAAATAATGCCGTTGCTTCTTCATAAGTGACATAAATTAGGTCAATTTTTTCATCATCATCTTGCGGTAATTCTTGGCCCACAGCAGATAAATCATTGGCTAAGTACAATGTCATATATTCATTTGAAAAGCCAATTGAAGAATAAAATCCTGTTATTTTTTCTACATGATTGGCTTGCAGTCTTGTTTCTTCATTTAATTCACGATTAACCGCATCAAGTGGTTTTTGATCTCGTGTATCGATTTTACCTGCAGGGATTTCCAACGTTAATTTCTTAACTGGGGCACGCCATTGTTTTTCTAGAATCATTTTATTGTCTTTCGTTAATGCTAGAATCGCAATTGCATCGGCATGATAGACAATATCACGTTTTGCCTGGCGACCATCAGGTAACGCAACAGTCTGTTCCGTTGCCCGAATGATGTGTCCCTTATACTTTTCTTCCTCATTTAAGATTGTTTCCTTAAATTCGTTTGTATCTACTGACAAATCTATCATGTCATCAACCTCCCATTAATTATTGATCCAGTACTTCAACCGCTGCTGCTTGAGGACCACGTACACCTGGCACAACAACTAGTTTTACTTCTTGACCAACTATTAAATCACGTACTTTTGGTGTTTGAATAGCTGAAAAATGGACAAAAACATCATCTTCACCCTTCAATTCAATAAAACCAAATCCTTTATCTGATTGCCATGTTTTGACATAGCCACTAATTTTTTCCATCTGTTTGACTCCTTATTATTAAGTACGAGTTATAAAATAGGCATAGGCGGTGATACCAATTAAAATGACATAGCTTGCAAGTGTGCTGATACGCCACCAAATAGTCCAAAATCGACGAGTTACAAAATTTTCACGGATAAACCCTTGGTATAGGGCCAGTGCAATCCCCCAAACAACAAACATCAATAGCACGGGAAACAACATATTGATATGCCAAACTTCAAAAGTGGTAACAGCAATACTCCACCACGCAAAAACAACAGCAATATCTGTAATCTTTATGTTTTTTGGCCAATGATTCTGGAAAAATACTTGTTTAATAATCCAAAGAACAATTAGCAAAATTAAAGCAATGAAAACCGTAACTGGCCAATTAAATAATGTCAGCATCCTTGCCTCCTTAAATTCATTAATCT
>OMJG01000683.1_pt1 | contig 23704 bp, 25 predicted proteins | sample 1646431 | NCBI WGS metagenome assembly OMJG01 (sample SAMN03771674, study PRJEB25209) | food metagenome | isolation source: Cotija cheese | place: Mexico:Jalisco,Michoacan | collected 2011-12-12
CATCACGTTTTGCAACAGGACCTTTACGAGGCATCCGTAACTCCTCCTTCCGAAAAATGTTATTTTATGTTCTTATTTGTTTTCATTAAATGGTTTATTACGCTTTAGGGCGTTTTGTACCGTATTTAGAACGAGATTGTTTACGATCGTTCACGCCGGCAGTATCTAACGCACCACGTACGATATGGTAACGTACCCCTGGTAAGTCTTTTACACGTCCACCACGAAGTAACACAACACTGTGTTCTTGTAAGTTATGGCCGATACCTGGGATATAAGCAGTTACTTCAATTAAGTTAGACAAACGAACACGGGCATATTTACGTAAAGCTGAGTTCGGTTTCTTCGGTGTCATGGTACCCACACGAGTAGCTACCCCACGCTTTTGAGGTGAACTCACGTTAGTTTGAGTTTTTTTGAAACTGTTGTATCCTTTGTTCAATGCAGGTGAATTTGATTTTTCAACCTTAGATTTACGAGGTTTACGTACTAATTGATTAATTGTAGGCATCCCTTGTCATCCTCCTTCCTGGTTCATTATATAGACCCACACATCCAGGTGGTTCTTTTTTTTCGATAAAAAATAATGCATCATGCGCATTTATGTGTACTTCCAACAGTCAGCACGTCTCGACGAGAGACCTGTAATTAAAGCACCTTTGATAGAATAGCACGGGAAAACAAATCTGTCAAACCTTTTCTCCTCGTTTCTAAAAATTTCAGCTATCACTCCTTATTTTTAAATGAAGCGCTATCTAATTTGCTCATTTCCTATTATAATGAACTCATCAAACATCAAAGGTGGTCGCTATGAATTTAAAACAAATGGTTGGGATTGAAGCTGCTTCATATGTGAAAGATGATATGATTGTCGGGTTAGGTACAGGATCAACTGCGTATTATTTCATCGAAGAATTAGGGAGAAGAGTGCAAGAAGAAGGGCTGCATATCCAAGGTGTGCCTACCTCATTCGCTTCACGCGAACAAGCAAAAGCCTTAGGTATCCCAGTCAAAACAATCGACGAAGTCTCCTATGTCGACCTAGTCATTGATGGCGCCGATGAAATATCTGCTGACTTTCAAGGAATAAAAGGTGGCGGTGCCGCCCTGCTCTTTGAAAAAATCGTCGCTAGTTATGCCAAACAAGTCATCTGGATTGTCGATCAATCCAAACTCGTGACAAAACTTGGCCGTTTTCCATTGCCAGTTGAAGTTGTTCCTTATGGTGAAAAGCAACTGTTCCAACTTTTTGAAAAAAAAGGATATCACCCATCTTTTCGCCTGACTGCTGACGGTGAGCCGTTAGTCACTGATTGCCAGCACCATATCATTGATCTACACTTAGACGTCATCGAGCAGCCTCACTCTCTAAATGAAGAACTCAATCAACTCGTCGGTGTGGTCGAGCATGGCTTGTTTTTGGAGATGGTTCAGACAGTGATTATCGGTCAAGAAGATGGTGTAAAAACCATCGTCGTCCCTTCTCGTAAAAGCAAATGATTTTTTCATAGAAAAAATTTGAGAAAAAGTGTACAATGAATATTGGAATGAAAAATTTCGGAAAACAACACAAAGGAGAGTTTTTTTATGCCAAAATTAGTTTTTTCTCGTCATGGATTAAGTGAATGGAACAAATTGAACCAATTTACTGGTTGGGCAGATGTTGATTTAGCTCCAGAAGGTGTAGAAGAAGCCAAAGAAGGTGGCCGCAAAATTAAAGAAGCAGGGATTGAATTCGATATTGCCTATACTTCTGTCTTAACTCGCGCCATCAAAACTTGTAACTACATTTTAGAATACTCTGACCAACTATGGGTGCCACAAGTAAAATCTTGGCGCTTAAACGAACGTCACTACGGTAAATTACAAGGCCTAAACAAAAAAGAAACTGCTGAAAAATACGGAGATGACCAAGTACACATTTGGCGTCGTTCTTACGATGTATTGCCTCCATTGATGGAAGCATCTGATGAAGGTTCTGCAGCAAACGACCGTCGTTACGCTAAATTAGACCCTCGCGACGTTCCGGGTGGAGAAAACTTAAAAGTTACTCTAGAACGCGCATTACCATTCTGGCAAGATCAAATCGCTCCTGCTTTGAAAGATGGTAAAACAGTTTTAGTTGCAGCTCACGGGAATTCATTACGCGCGCTTGCAAAACACATCGAACAAATTTCAGACGAAGACATCATGGACTTAGAAATCCCAACTGGTCAACCATTAGTTTATGAATTGAACGATAATTTATCAGTAGCGAAAAAATACTATTTATAAAAAAGACGCTCCTTCTTATGAAGGAGCGCTTTTTTTCACGTCTGAGACAGAATTATTTAGTTTCTGGTCTCATCGTTTCATTTGGATTTAGCAATACAAAGCTATATCTGAACCCTTATTACTTGTAGCGATCCGCTGTTGCCCCAACTTTTTATAAATAAGTAGTCGGTGTCATACAAGCTTGATAGATTGCTACCACATCTTCTTTGGTTAAAGGCTCAAACGCCTTTGTCGCAATTGCGCTACTTGCTACTGCTTGTTCAGCCATCGCTTCAAAATTGGTCTCGTCAGTTATACCAACTTCAGGTAATGTCATTGGAATGCCACAAGCAACAAAATAATCAGTCAACTTTTGAATTCCCATACGAGCAGCTAATTCAGGGACTGCTTCTTGCACACCCCAGACTTCTTTTGCGTAACGAGCAAGCTTAGGCGTTGTCCGCTCATTTAGCACATGCGCCATCCAACGCGGAGTCAAAATCGCTAACCCCACACCATGTGTAATATCATAAAACGCACTTAGTTCATGCTCCATCGCATGGCACGACCACGTTCCAGCCTTTGAAGCACCTGTTAAGCCATTTAATGCCAAGCTGCTTGCCCACATTAGATTTGCTCGTGCGTCATAATCATTCGGCGTATCTAGCGCTACGGGAACATTTTTGATTACTGCTCGCATTAATCCCTCAGCAATGCCATCTTCCACTTCTGTTCCTGGTGTTAAGTCGAAGTAATTTTCCATTAAGTGACTGAATATATCTGCAGAGCCAGCCGCTGTTTGGTACGCATTTACACTGTACGTATTTGTCGGATCTAAGAATGAGACTTTCGGTAAGAAATTCGGACCACCAAAGCCTAGTTTTTGCTTCGTTTTTAGATTTGAAATAACTGACCCGCGATTCATCTCACTACCTGTCGCTGCCAAAGTCAAAATCGTGACTAACGGTACTGCTTGCCCTAGATAGGCGCGCTTGGTCACCATCTCCCATAAATCACCAGAAGCATACGTACCACCTGCGATGGCCTTGCTACAATCAATGACTGAGCCTCCACCAACGGCTAAAATCACATCAATCTTTTCTTTGCGGCAAAGTTCGGCCCCTTGCTCCACTGTTTCAATTCGCGGGTTCGGATCAACACCACTTAATTCAAAGACTTCATTGTCATTTTTAGCTAGCTGACTCATCACTTGATCATATAGACCATTACGCTTGATACTGCCGCCTCCATAGACTACTAACACGCGTTTGCCAAATTGATTTAACACGTCAGGCAGTTCATCTAAGCGATCTTTTCCGAAGCGAATATCGGTCGTTACATGAAATCGAAAATTCTCCATTTTTCTTTCATCCTTTCTTTTATAAGTTACAAAAAGGATGGGAACTTAGTGGTTCCATCCTTTTTTCGTTCCATTAGCCTATCAGTGTTTCCAAGCCAATAGTTATCATATCATTAAATGTCGTTTGTCTTTCGGCTGCTGTCGTTTCTTCACCAGTGACGATGTGATCGCTCACTGTACAAATAGCCAGTGTTTGTACATGAAATTTGGCACCTAAGTAATACAACGCTGCCGCCTCCATCTCAACACCCATGACACCAAGCTCTGCTAATTGCAACGTTTCGGTCATATCGTCTTTATAAAAGGTATCTTCAGACAAGATATTGCCCACGTGAGTCGTCACACCAGAAGCTGTGGCTAATTCATACGCTGTTTTTAATAACTGAAAGTCAGCAATAGGCGCAAAGTGAAAACTAGAGAAGTTTTTTTGCACCATGGAAGAGCTTGTGACTGCCCCTTGAGCAATAACTAAATCACGCACATGGACATCTTTTGAAATCGCTCCGCATGTTCCCACACGAATCAATTTTTTTACACCATAGGATTGAATTAATTCTTGTGCATAGATGCTAGCAGATGGCATCCCCATCCCAGTACCTTGGACGGATACTCGTTCACCTTTATATGTTCCTGTATAGCCTAGCATACCGCGTACTTGATTGTAGCAAACCGGATTTTCTAAAAATGTCTCTGCAATGTATTTCGCCCGCAATGGATCGCCTGGCAATAAAATCTTGTCTGCAATTTCTCCTGTTTTTGCTTCGATATGAACACTCATATTGTCTCTCCTTTATAGTTCTTGCAATGTTTGTTTGATCAACGTCTTGAATGATTGCTTCACACGTTGGGTTGTTTCAACTACTTCTTCATGATTGAGTTCATGTTGCATACCAGCAGCCAAATTCGTGATACAAGAAATACCTAAGACACGCAAGCCACTATGCACAGCGACGATGACTTCGGGTACAGTCGACATACCTACTGCATCCGCTCCAATCGTTCTTGCCAAACGAATTTCAGCAGGTGTTTCATACGTAGGTCCCGTGAAGCCCATATATACGCCTTCTTTGATGTCAATATTGGCTTGTGCTGCTATACGTTTTGTCGTCGCTTGGTAATCCAAATCATATGCATGACTCATGTCTGGGAAGCGTGGTCCCATCTTTTCATCATTTGGACCAATCAATGGGTTCGTCCCCATGAAGTTAATATGGTCGCTAATCACCATTAAATCTCCTGGTGCAAATGTTTCGTTTACACCACCACATGCATTCGTCACAATTAATGAATGCGCCTGTAATGCTGCCATCACGCGTACTGGATACGTGACTGTCGCCATAGAATGACCTTCATAAAAATGAAAGCGACCTTGCATGGCTAATACTTTCTTACCTGACAATGTACCATATACCAATTTTCCCGCATGACCTACTACTGTCGATACTGGAAAATGAGGAATCTCATCGTACGAAATCACCACTGGTTGTTCGATTTCATCGGCTAACTCACCTAAGCCCGATCCTAAAATCAAGCCAAAGTCGATGGCGCCAACGCCAGCTTCTTTCATGTAAGCAGTTGTCTCTTGCAATTTGTTTTCTAACGTTGTCATTCTTTCAACTCCTATTGTAATTGATTTAAAAAGCTTACGCCGTTTTCAGTCGCTGGCACATGAAAGTTCTCAGCTATCGTCGCTGCGATGTCGGCATAGTGGCCTTGCGTCAATGCACCTTGGCCAGTTAATTTTTTACTAAATGCCAACAACGGTACGTATTCACGCGTATGGTCTGTTCCCGGGAACGTAGGATCATTGCCGTGGTCCGCTGTAATCAACAAAAGATCATCGTCTTGCATAGCAGCAATAATTTCTGGCATGCGTGCATCAAACTCTTCGATGGCATTGGCATAGCCCTTCACATCCCGACGATGACCGAATAATGCATCAAAGTCAACAAGATTAGTAAAGCTCAAGCCTTCAAAATCATTGGCCATTACGTTTAATAATTGGTCGACTCCATCCATATTGCTCTTCGTGCGAACATAATCTGTAATTCCTTGGCCATTGAAGATATCGTTGATTTTACCCACAGCGATGACTTGCTTACCATTTTCTTTTAGCGAATCCAAGACCGTGTGACCGAATGGATCTAGCGCATAGTCATGACGATTAGCCGTACGTGTAAAGTTACCTGGAGTGCCAACATAAGGACGTGCGATAATACGACCAATCATATACGGATCATCTTTGGTGATGTCCCGGACGTATTGGCAAATGCGGTAAAGCTCTTCAAGTGGAATAATGTCTTCATGTGCCGCAATCTGTAATACTGGATCAGCAGAAGTATAGACAATTAGATCACCTGTTTCCATTTGATGTGCACCGTAATCATCAATCACCTTTGTCCCAGAGTAAGGAAGATTGCAGACAATTTTCCGGCCAGAAAATTCTTCAATTTTATTTAATAGTTCTTCAGGAAATCCTTCTGGAAATACTCGGAACGGTGTCTTAATATTTAGTCCCATAATTTCCCAGTGACCAGTCATCGTATCTTTCCCGACAGAAATTTCTTCTAATTTCGTAGCGTAGCCTTGATGATTTGATACATTAGCAACGCCTTGTAACGGGCGAATGGTCCCTAGACCTAGGTTTTCCAAATGAGGGATTGTTAACCCTGCTTGTTCGGCAATGTGCCCTAATGTATCCGCACCAACATCATTAAATTTATCCGCGTCTGGCGCTTGACCAATTCCTACAGAATCCATCACAATCAAATGCACTCGTTTAAACATAATCTCCCTACTTTCTTTTGGTCTTTCTATTATTTCTTCTTTATTATACAACACGAAAGGGCAAGAGAAGGCATCTAATCCCCTTCTCTCACCCTTTTCCCATTAATTATTTAGATTTAATATAATTTTTTCCGTTCGCTTTTGGTCCAGAAGCTTTACCAAGAAAGATAACAAGAACCAAAATCGTCAAGACATATGGTGTGATTTGCAAGTAAACATCTGGAATGGATTTAACAAATGGAATATTGCGTCCAGCGATACTTAAATTTTGAGCAAAACCAAAGAAAATCGCCGCACCCATCGCACCTAGTGGATTCCATTTACCAAAGATCATTGCAGCCATCGAGATGAACCCTTGACCAGAAATCGTCGTCACTGCAAAACGACCAGAGATTGATTGAGCAAATAATGCGCCGCCCATACCACCGAGAAAACCAGAAATCAACACGCCGGCATATCGCATGCCATAGACATTAATCCCTAGCGTATCAGCCGCTTGAGGATGTTCACCAACCGAACGCAATCGTAAGCCAAACTTGGTTTTAAAAATAATAAACCAAGCAAGGATAGAAATCAAAATTGCTACGTACGCTGGTAACATTGTATTTGTAAAAAAGATTCTCCCAATCACTGGAATATCACTTAAAACTGGGAACGTATAATACCCAAAAATTTGAGAAATATCATCTGTTTGGCCTTTTCCATAGATTACTTTGATTAAGAAAATTGCTAATGACGGGGCCATCAAGTTCAATACCGTTCCACTAATAATATGGTCGGCGCGAAAGTTAATAGTGGCAACCGCATGCAAGACAGAAAAGACCATTCCTACCAAGCCACCAAACAACGTAGCTAACCATGGAGTCCATGCGCCAAACTGACCAGCATACTCTAAGTTAAAGACAATCGCGCTAAATGCGCCCATCACCATGATTCCTTCTAGCCCTACATTAACAATTCCACTTCGCTCTGAGAACACACCACCGAGAGCTGTTAAAATCAATGGTGCTGCATAAATTAATGTTTGAGTAAACATGGATGCAATCATATTTATATTCATTAGATTGTCCCTCCTTTTTGCGAGTCCTCATCGCCGTTGTCCTCTAGCTCTTTTACTACTACTGCTTCTTTTTTGGATTGAAACACTTTTGCCAAAACATAATGAATAACAAAACTAATTCCTACAAAGAAGATAATAATGGCAATATCCACATCTACTAATTCAGAAGGAATACCGGCAAACTGCATTCCTTGGCCGCCTAACTTCAATACACTGAATAAGAGTGCTGAAAGCAAGATGCCGATCGATGAGCCTCCTCCAAGTAAAGAGACTGCCATACCGTCAAATCCGATACTTAACGATGAACCTTGGACAAAGAAATTACCAAATGTGCCCAAACCTTGAACCACACCACCAAAACCAGCCAATGCGCCTGAAATAACCATTGAGATAATAATCGTGCGTTTGCTACTCATCCCTGCATACTCTGACGCAAAAGGATTCAATCCAACTGAACGAATTTCAAATCCAAGTGTCGTTTTTTTCATTAAGAACCATACCAACACTAAAAAGATTCCAGCTAAGAAAATACCAATGTTCAATCGTGAGCCATTGGACAGTGCCGCTAACCAGCTCGTCTGCATGGATGCATTCGCAGAGATAGCTTTTGTCACGCCTTTGGTAGAGATAATATTACTCCCCATAACATCATTCACTAAATACGTACTAACATACAATAAAATATAGTTCATCATAATTGTGACAATGACTTCGCTTGTACCAAAGTATGCGCGCAATATACCCGGAATCGCTGCCGCAATCGCTCCTGCCAAAACACCCACCACAACTGCTAGTGGCAAAACAACCAAACGTGATGCATCAGGTAACAACAGCGCAACCCAGACACTTGCGACCCAGCCGCACAATGCTTGACCGGAAAGCCCGATATTAAAGAAGCCGGCTGAATTCGCAACTGCAAATCCTAATGCTGTAAAAATTAATGGCCCAGCCGAAACAAACACTTCCCCGATATTTCGCGTATTTAAGCCACCATTTTGCAAATCAACGAACACTGTCCGAAACATGGTTTGATACCCAGATACTGGATCATAGCCAAAAATCCACATGATCAAGCCACCTAGTAAAAATCCTAGTAAGACAGCAATAATTGGGACTAGCCCATTTCTAATTTTTTCTGAACGATTATTCACCTGTTTCACCTACCTCTGCCAACTCCTTCCGTGCATCTTCTAACGAATAGCCTGCCATCAGCAAGCCTAGCTCTTTTTCAGATGTTTCATTAGGATCTACAATCCCGACGATTTTACCAGCATGGATCACGGCGATACGGTCCGATACATTCAGAATTTCTTCTAATTCAAAACTAATTAGCAAGACTGCTTTTAGTTTATCTCTTTGCTCAATTAAACGCTTATGGATAAATTCAATGGCACCCACATCCAACCCGCGTGTAGGATTTGCGACAATGAGCAAATCAGGGTCACGACTTACTTCACGAGCAATAATCGCTTTTTGTTGATTTCCACCAGATAAAGCTTTTGCCGCAACAAGCTCATTGACTGTACGCACATCAAATTCTTGAATCAGTTCACGGGCGTGTTCGTTAATCCCTCCATAATTCAAGACGCCCATTTTACTATAGGGTTCTTGATAATAGGTCTGAATACCGATATTTTCAGCCAATGTCATGTCCAACACTAATCCATACTTATGGCGATCTTCCGGTACATGCCCAACTCCAGATTCGGTGATTTTCCGTGGTGTGCGATTAGTGATGTCATCACCGTTAATTGTAATCGTACCACTCTCTACTTTCCTCAGACCAGTTAAGGCTTGAAGCAATTCAGATTGACCATTGCCATCAATTCCAGCAATCCCTAATACTTCCCCCGCTCGGACTTGCAGACTAAGATCTTTAACTGCTTCTACGCCACGATTTTCTTTTACGACCAAATTTTGCACATCCAAAACGACTTCTTTTGGCTGCGCAAGTTTTTTAGCTGTTTTGAAAGATACGGCACGGCCCACCATCATATCTGCTAATTGCTGTGAAGTAACGTCCTTAATATCGACCGTTCCAATTCCTTTCCCTCTACGGATAACTGTACAACGATCTGCCACTGCCTTAATTTCATCCAGCTTATGCGTAATCAAAATGATAGATTTGCCTTCTTTGACCAACTCTTTCATAATCGTAATGAGTTCATCGATTTCTTGTGGTGTTAGTACGGCTGTCGGTTCATCAAAAATCAGTACTTCTGCCCCACGATACAAGGTTTTTAATATTTCAACCCGTTGTTGCATCCCCACTGAGATATCACGCACATAGGCATCAGGATTAACAGAAAGTCCGTAGCGTTTGGATACTTCTTCGATTTCTTTGCGTGCTTCTTTTTTATTTAGTGTACCAAAGTGGGTCTTTTCACTGCCTAAAATAATATTTTCCGTAACAGTAAATGCATCGACCAACATAAAATGTTGATGAACCATCCCAATTCCTAATCGATTGGCGGCTGTTGGACTCGTCACTTTGACCGCTTTGCCATTTAAATATATTTCACCTGAAGTAGGCTCTAAAATACCGGATAACATATTCATCAATGTCGATTTTCCGGCACCATTTTCTCCAAGTAACGCATGAATTTCACCTTTTTTAACTTGTAAATTCACATTGTCATTTGCTTTGAATGTACCAAATTCCTTCGTTATGTGTCGCATTTCGATGACATAATTTTGTTCTTGGGTCACTCTTTCTTCACATCCTTCTAATTTTCGACTAGAAACTAGCTCCGGGAAAGCTCCCTTACCAAAAGAAATGATCTCACTTCCTTTGGTAAAAAGCATTCACGCCTTTTCCATAGAATTTGAGGGACGAACCAATGAATGGTTTTTGTCCCTCTGATTCTTTGGATTATTTACAATACTCTTTATTTACTAGGTGTTTCAGGTACTTCGATTTTACCATCAATAATTTCTTGTTTCGCTTCTTTAATTGCTGATTTGGCATCATCAGACAAGTAACCATCTGTAATATCCACACCACCATCTTTTAGACCATATTCCAAATGTTCGCCACCAGGGAATTTACCTTCTAATGCACGAGTTGAAATATCTTCAACCGCTGCTCCTACACCTTTCAATGTTGAAGCCAATGTGAAGTTATCGTCTTTGCCATCTTTTGTTGTGTACTTACCTTGATCTGCTTGGTCGCTGTCTACGCCGATTACCCAAACTTTTTTGCTGTCAAGATCTGCTTCGTTTAATTGGCTATTGATTGCTTTTGCTTCTTGGAAGACACCAGCTCCAGTACCGCCTGAAGCGTGGAAGATAATATCCGCACCGTCTTGATACATTGATGCCGCTAGAGCTTTCCCTTTCGCTGGATCCCCAAATGATGCCGCATATTGTGAATCAACAGTGACTGTTTTGCCTAATTTTTTGGCTGTATCAGCGACACCTTTTTCAAAACCGGCTTGGAAACGGTCAATTACAACGCCTTCTTCCCCACCAATAAAGCCAACCTTATTGGTTTTGGTTGTTTCAGCCGCTGCAATCCCTGCTAAATATGCTGCTTCATTGTCTTTAAAGGTTGCAGAAACAACATTTTTCGCATCAATTGTACTATCAATGATGGCAAATTGAACATTTGGATTTTGTGTTGCCGCTTCTTTAATTGCTGGTTGTAATAAGTAGCCAATCCCAAAAATAGTTTTAAAGCCATTTTGTACAGCACCTGATACGTTGGTCGTATACTGAGTTGCATCGTCTGATTGAATGTAATCATAGCCACCTGTACCACGCTTAATGTCGTGTTTTTTACCCCATTCTTGTAACCCTTCCCATGCAGATTGGTTAAATGAACGGTCATCTACACCACCAATATCGGTCACAAGTGCGACACTGTGATTACTAGATGATGAACTACTAGCTGTTGAACTTGTTGTACTTTTCTTCCCACCACATGCTGCTAGTAACAATACACTTGATAATGCTACCAAACTAATACCTATGAATTTTGCTTTTTTCATTTCTGTAAAGCCCCCTATAAAAGTATTTTTTATTTTCAACAGTCATATACGACCGAATGAACAAAGTTAGATTGATAAATCTTCTTCTTTAAAGAAATACGGCAAAAGCTGCTCGACCGTCATTTCTTTTGTCACACCATTATCACCAACGAGCGTGACTGGCATCGCCGCATCACAAAACTCTGAAATGACTTGCCGACATGCCCCACAAGGTGAGATAGGCTTGGGCGTACGACCCGCAATCACCAAATGGGCAAAGTCACGTTCCCCTTCAGATACTGCTTTAAAAATGGCGGTACGTTCTGCACAATTCGTTAAACCGTATGAAGCATTTTCAATATTTAGACCTTGGTATACTTTCCCTGCTTTGGTAACCAAGCATGCGCCTACTGGGAAATGCGAATAAGGAACATATGCCTTATCAAGTGCCATAACTGCATTGTCGATCCATTCTTGCTTAGCTTTTGTCATTTCCTCGCTCACTCCTTAATAGCCGATGCCCGTTTGACCAGAGATAATTGCAATACTTGCGCTTGTCCCTAGACGCGTTGCCCCTGCTTCAACCATCGCTACAGCTTCGGCTTCATTATGAATGCCTCCTGAAGCTTTCACACCCATCTCTGGTCCGACAGTCGCACGCATGATGCGAATATGCTCCACTTTTGCACCCGCTATAGAGAAGCCAGTCGATGTTTTTACAAAATCTGCTCCTGCTAGCTTAGCTAATTCACACGCACGAATGATTTCTTCTTCTGTCAATAACGCTGTTTCGATAATTACTTTCACTAATGCGCGATCTTTCGCCGCTGCCACCACTGCTTCGATATCTTGACGTACGTAGGCATCATCGCCATCTTTTAAGGCGCCGATATTGATGACCATATCTACTTCATCCGCACCGTTTTGAATGGCATCAGTCGTTTCAAAGGCTTTTGTTGCAGAGGTATTTGCCCCTAGAGGAAAACCAATCACTGTACAAACTGCCACTGGTTCATTTTTTAATTGTTCAGATGCAAAGGCAACCCAAGTTGGATTGACACATACTGAGTAAAAATGATGCTTTTTGGCTTCATCAATAATTGTTTGAACCGATTCTCTAGTTGCATCTGCCTTTAAGATTGTGTGGTCGATCATTCGATTTAATTCCATTTTTATATCCCCTATTCTGTAATCATTTCATGTATTAAAACTGGTTCTTCTCCCGATTCACCAATCGTAATACTTTGTTCAATACGCTCAATCACATCTTCAATGTCTTTTTGGTTACTATAAATGGTCAGTAACGTATCGCCTTCTTGCACAGCGTCCCCTACTTTTTTGTGCAATTTGATACCGACTGCATAGTCAATGGCATCTTCTTTCGTCTTGCGCCCTGCACCAAGCATCATGGCCGCAATTCCTAAGTCATTAGCGACCATTTTTTGAATGACACCAGACTGTTTGGCTGGAAGAGCTACCTCATAGCGAGCTGTTAATAATACCTCTGGGTGGTCGACGACGGAATCATCGCCCCCTTGATTGCGAATCATTTCGCGGAACTTTTCTAATGCTTTCCCACTAGCTAAAGCCTCAGAAAGAAGTGCACGTGCTTCTTCCAACGACTCTGCCTTCTTAGCTAAGACGACCATCTGACTACCTAGTACCATGCACATTTCAGTCAAATCAGCAGGACCATTGCCTTGGAGCGTCTCGATTGCTTCCACCACTTCTAAGCTATTTCCGATGGCTTCTCCGAGTGGTTGCGACATATCGGAGATGACAGCCATGGTTTGGCGGTTAGCCAATGCACCAATCCGTACCATCGTGTGTGCGAGCCTTCTTGCATCTGTCAGATTCTTCATAAAGGCGCCATCACCCGTCGTTACATCTAAGACAATCGCATCTGCCCCTGCTGCTATTTTTTTACTCATGATTGAGCTAGCAATCAACGGGATTGAGCTGACTGTCCCCGTCACATCTCTTAACGCATACAATTTTTTATCCGCTGGTGCCAAATCACCTGACTGACCAATGACCGCGACTTTGCTTTCATTTACCATCTCGATAAATTCGGTGTCAGTCACTTCAATCTTAAAGCCAGGGATTGCTTCTAGCTTATCTAGCGTCCCACCTGTATATCCTAAGCCTCTGCCAGACATCTTAGCGACTGGTACACCAACACTGGCAACCAGTGGCGCCAAGATCAACGTCGTCGTATCACCCACACCACCTGTCGAATGCTTATCTACTTTTGTGCCAGCGACCGAAGACAGGTCCATCACTTCACCTGAATGAGCCATTGCTAGTGTTAAGTGCGTGATTTCCTCATCCGTCATATCGACAAAATAAATCGCCATCAATAAGGCACTCATCTGATAGTCTGGAATGTTATTGTTCGTGTATTCAGAAATAACCCACGCGATTTCTTCTTTATTTAAAGCATGACCATCACGCTTTTTCTCAATAATATCGACCATGCGCATAAAACTGATCCTCACTTCCTTAATCTTCTTTATTATACATAAAAAACCCACATAGTAAACCATTTTAGTAAACCGGTTTACTAAATAAACTTTCATTAAGAGAGCCCTTACAATATAGACTATACATTGCTACGGCTTGGTTGTCAATGTTTTCGTGCTCTCACGAATAATTAATCTAGTTTCAAAAATTTTATTCGGAACCCGGTGGCGAGGATAATCTATCGCATCTACCAAGAATTTGGCAGCTGTAAAACCAATATCGAACGTTGGTTGCATCACAGTGGTAAGTGGTGGATTCATATACTCAGAAAACTGAATATCATCAAAGCCAATCACAGAGACATCTTCTGGTACCTTTTTTCCCGCCTCATAGATTGCTTTGTAGCACCCCATAGCCATTAGATCATTGCTGCAAAAAATTGCCGTAATCTCGCGTCGTCGCAACAGTTCTTTAGCGGCCGTGTATCCTCCTATAATCGTCAGATCACTACTTGCAACGTATTGTTTACGAAAAGGAATACCTGCATCCTTCAACGCCAAACGATACCCATTAAATCGTTCTTCTAATTGATAATAGCCAGTATTTTCCTTTAACACGCCAATGTGACGATGTCCTTGCGTGATGAGATGTTTGACTGCTAAGTACGCTCCTTCATACTCTTTGATGATTAATCGGCCCGTATCTCGTGTATTAATACCACGATCAATCAAAATGACCGGCGTTTTTTGAAAAAATGAACTTTCGACTTGGTACGCTTCTGGTAATAAGTGCGGAGTAGCCAGCAAAATCCCATCGACGGAACGATGGGCCAATTCTTCTAAAAACTGAATTTCCTTTTCTTGGCTCTGGTGTGAATTACAAAGCACTAACATATAACCCAATGGATTCATGTAGCGCTCTGCTCCCTCTACGATTTTTGAAAAGAAGGCATCGGTCACATCAGGAACGATCATGCCAATCGTTTTCGAATGGCGCTTAATCACATTGGAAGCAAAGAAATCAGGCTTGTAATGATACTCTTCGACAATCGCCAACACACGCCGTCTCGTCTCTTCACTAAAACGGCTGCCTTTATTATTCAAAATTTGTGAAACAGTCGTAACAGATACGCCGGATAATTCAGCGATTTGACGGATAGTTAGTTTCATTGCTACACTCCCTATTCTTTGATACTTTTGATGATGTAATAGCCTTTTTCTTTTTTGATTACTTCGGCATTACCAAAGACTTCAATCATTTTCTTTTGGGCGCTTGGCGCACCTTGTTTTTTCTGAATCACAATTGTCAAAGTACCACCTGAAAGTAGACGTTCATATGCACCAGACAAAATTGTATGAACAACGTGTTTTCCTGCACGAATCGGTGGATTACTCACGATTGCTGCATAGTGTGCTTTTAAGACATTTTCATAAATATTTGACGGATGAATGGTCACTGCATCAATGTGATTTAAGGTTGCATTTTGTTGTGCCAAAGAAACTGCACGTTCATTAATATCTACCATCTCGACTTGACGCTTTGTTGCATACGCCAATGACAAACCAATCGGCCCGTAACCACAGCCTACGTCTAATAGCGTGCCCTCTGGTAATCCTGCAGTCGTAAATGTATCAATTAATACCCGTGAACCAAAATCAACGGTTCCTTTTGAAAAAACACCGCTATCGGTCAAAAAACGAAACGTATGATTTTTCAATTCAAACGTCCACTCATTGACATGATGAGCCGTATTTGGTTGCTTTGTATAATAATGATCAGCCATCTTGATCCTCCCCTTTGTGTCGTTTCTTTATCATACCAATTATTTTCAAATGAAACAAACACCATTAAGCATCCTCTCCAAAAAAACACAAAAGAATCAGACAAGTATGCGTTTTACTAGCTTTTTATGTTAAACTTGTTGGGAATAAACGAAGGAGACCGTTTCATGAAGGAAATGACCAATTATTATTTGATACCACGTGAAGAGTGGCAAGGCTTCTATACAAAGGGCTACACGCCACTCACACAAGAAGAATTAGATAGCATTAAAAGTTTAAATGACCGGATTTCAATTCAAGACGTGGAGGATGTCTATATTCCCTTGTGTCACATGATTCATCTTTATATGAAGGAATTTGAATCGCTGACATTAAGCAAGGGATTGTTTTTGCATCGCTATGTGAAGATGCCACCGTTTATCATTGGCATTGCCGGTAGTGTGGCTGTCGGAAAAAGCACCACTGCTCGCCTACTACAGACACTACTCGCACGGCTCTTCCCACGGCGAAACGTCCAACTCATTACGACTGATGGCTTTTTGTATCCAAATCGGACCTTAGAAGAACGAGGACTCATGGATCGCAAAGGCTTTCCGGAGAGCTATGATATGCAAGCACTGATTACCTTTTTAAATGCTGTCAAGTCTGGCCAGCCCAATATCCCTATCCCGATCTATTCGCACAGTGTCTACGATATTGTCGAGAATGAATATGAATACATCGACTGTCCCGATATTTTATTAGTAGAAGGAATCAATACCTTACAACTCCCTGCCAATGAGCAAATATATGTCAGTGACTTTTTTGATTTCTCTATTTTCGTCGATGCCGATCCATCATTAGTCGAAAAATGGTACTTGGAACGCTTTGAATCACTCCTAGACACTGCCTTTCGTGACCCGACGAATTATTACTATAACCTAGCCATTGGCAATCGCCAAGATGCCATTGCACTTGCTGAAGAAATTTGGCAAAAAGTAAACTTAAAAAACTTAAAAGAATACATCTTACCTACCCGTAGTCGTGCTGATATCATCCTACACAAAACACATCATCACGCCATCGACCAAGTCTTTTTACGAAAATATTAGAAATTGAAAAGAAGTTTTTGCAAATTTTCACTCACTCGCTTATGATAGATACTAACTTACGAACATAAATCAAAAAAAGAATAGGGGTAATAATCGTGACGAACGTTGACAACATGCCTAACGTTGAAAAAATTATTGTGCTAGATTACGGTAGCCAATACAACCAATTGATCACTCGCCGCATCCGTGAATTCGGTGTCTTCTCAGAATTACTGAGCCACCGAATTACAGCCGAAGAAATCAAAGAAATGCAACCAAAAGGAATCATCTTATCAGGAGGACCAAACTCAGTATATGATGATGGATCTTTTGGTATTGATGAAGCCATCTTTGATTTAGGTATTCCCGTCTTAGGTATTTGTTACGGCATGCAATTGATGACTCATCGTCTAGGTGGATCTGTCGAAGCCGCAAAGAATAAAGAGTACGGCAAAGCTGAATTAGAAGTATTAGCTGCTGATGCTGCTCTCTTCCAACACACGCCAGCCAAACAAACAGTCTGGATGAGTCATGGTGATTTAGTTACGAAGGCACCAGAAGGCTTCTCAATCGTCGGCACAAGTAAAGACTGTCCGATTGCATCTATTGAAAACACAGAACGAAAAATGTACGGGGTGCAATTCCATCCGGAAGTTCGCCACTCCGAGCACGGAAACGACTTACTGAAAAACTTTGCCTTAACTGTCTGTGGCTGCAAAGGCGACTGGAGTATGGAAAACTTCATTGATATGCAAGTGAAAGCGATCCGTGAAAAAGTCGGCGATAAGAAAGTATTGCTTGGCTTATCTGGTGGGGTAGACTCTAGTGTCGTAGGTGTGCTCTTACAAAAAGCCATCGGTGACCAATTAACTTCAATCTTTGTCGATCACGGCCTACTTCGTAAAGGTGAAGCAGACCAAGTAATGGACGCTCTTGGTGGAAAATTTGGCCTAAACATCATCAAAGTAGATGCCAAAGACCGCTTCCTATCAAAACTTGCCGGTGTCTCTGATCCTGAACAAAAACGGAAAATTATCGGAAATGAATTTGTCTATTTATTTGACGATGAAGCAACGAAACTTGCCGGTGAAGAAGGCATTTCATTCCTAGCACAAGGAACACTTTATACAGACGTGATTGAATCTGGAACCGAAACAGCACAAACCATCAAATCACATCACAATGTCGGTGGTTTACCTGAAGATATGCAATTTGAATTAATTGAACCATTAAATACTCTCTTTAAAGATGAAGTCCGCGCCTTAGGAACAGAACTTGGCATGCCTGATAGCATCGTTTGGCGTCAGCCTTTCCCTGGTCCAGGTTTAGGAATTCGTGTACTAGGTGAACTGACAGAAGAAAAATTAACCATTGTCCGCGATTCCGATGCAATTTTGCGTGAAGAAATCGCAGCTGCTGGCCTAGATCGTGATATCTGGCAATACTTCACTGTCTTACCAGGTATCCGCTCAGTCGGTGTCATGGGTGACGGCCGTACGTATGATTATACTGTCGGCATTCGCGCTGTTACTTCAATCGACGGTATGACCGCTGACTTTGCCCGTATTCCATGGGATGTTTTGCAAAAGATTTCTGTCCGAATCGTCAATGAAGTCGCACATGTCAATCGCATCGTGTATGACATTACAAGTAAACCACCTGCAACTGTTGAGTGGGAATAGTGATTGGAAGCACCGAAACCTTTATACATCAAGGGTTTCGGGCTTTTTTTCACTTTCTATTGCACTTTCATTGCACTTTTGAACTTTGTGCATGAAACCAATAGTGTGTTGGTTAGTTGGGGATGTATCGAGGTTTGTTATTGAATGTTTCGGACTCACAAGTCCTTTTAGTTTTGACGTAACTTCAAAATTACTGTGTGGATATGGATATAAATGGCGGTATGTTCCTAATGTTGTTTCAATGTGTTCGTGGCCTAAACGCTCCTTAATGACTAAGGCATTTTCGCCTATTTGAATCAATAAAGAACCATGTGAATGGCGTAAAGCATGGATTTTAATCCGATGCACACTTGCTATCTTAGCAAAACGAGTAATCGCATAACTAATAGTATACTTTTGCGTAGGCTCTCCATTGTAACTCATTACAAATCCTGTTTTTACGACACTTTCTTGTATCTTTTGCCATTCTTAGAGAAGATTCAAAGTATCCGCATCCAAAACAATAAAACGATTACTGGCCTTTGTTTTTGGCTCAACAAACTCATAGTGATTTAAATTTTTATAGTACAAAGTTTTATCAATTTTTAGAACACCGGTATCAAAATCAATGTCCTCCCATTGAATGGCTGTTGCCTCTCCTATTCGCATCCCTGTCATAAATAAAAACCATAATGACACATAAAGAAAATTTTGATAATAATCTTCTCTATATATACAAGACAAAACCTTTTCAAACTCATCGATTGTCCAACAGTCAATCTGAGACTTTTGTTTCTTTACATTCCCTACGATTTTTGATGGATTTTGTTTTGCCATTTCTAAAACAACTGCACGATCCATAGCTATAGAAAAAATCCCCTGAACGTTACGAATATAAGAAGCGCTGAGTGTTTTGAACAATTTAGATTGCCATTTTTGAACATGAATAGGTTCAATTTTATTTACAGGTAATTTATAGAAATAAGAAAAATATTTTCGAATAGAATTTACTCGATTTTCATAGGTTCTAATTTTGACTTGCGTATTTTTCTCAATTATTACCGGATCAGAGATTTTATTTGTAAACAAATAGTCACTTTCAGTGATCAGTCGACAAAAAAAGACCGCAACTCCTAACAAGTTGCAGCCTAAACTTCAAATCTAAAGATTTTCCAGTCCATCCTGATCTAAAATCGTGATCTGTTTTTTATTCCGGAGAATCAAGTGTTGTACTTCCAATAGCTTGAACTTTCTAGACAAGGTCTCCGGAGTGGTTCCCAAAAAAGCCGCCAGTTCTTTCATCTTCATGGGTAAGGTGATTTCCCCACTGTTGGCTGCTAGGCTCAAATCCAGTAAGTAAGCGGCTAAACGTTCCTCGACTTTTTCCATGGATAAAAACTGGGCTTGTTGCTCCATGCGTAGGCTTTTTTCCGCGTTGATTTTTAGTAGTTTCAAGGCAATTTTAGGATAGTCTTCCAAAAGTTTGGTGAAATCGGCTTGCCGTAAGACGCAGACTTCACTAGGGACTACGGCTTCCCCAAAACTTGCGGTGTTAGCTGCTCCAAAAAGCTGGTTCTCGCCTTCATAGCCTCCCGGTTCCACAATGCGCAAGAGCTGTTCTTTGCCACTGGCGGAAAGCTGATAGACCTTCAGTGTTCCCCGAGCCACGATCACCAACTGGGCATCCCCTTCAGGAGAAAAGACTTGCTCGCCTTTTGCCACCACCCGATGACGGGTCAAAGCATTGACCTTTTGCTGATCTTCCATATCCAGATGATTAAACAAAGGCACTAGCGAAACGCATAAATGTTCTTCTGTCATCAGCTTCACCTCCACCGTTTTTCTTTATCCTATCACCATCTTAAAAAAAACGTTAGGAACTTGCTTTTTCTGTGACTTTTAAAACCTGATAGCCTAGGTCTTCCACTGTTTTTTGAATCGCTGCTAAATTGGTTTCTTTTTCATTGAAAGTGGCTTTCAATTTACTGGCGTTGAATAGCACTTTGACGCTATCGCTATCTACCCCCGCCATGCGTTTGACACCACTTTCGATTTTTTGCATACAGGTTGGACAAGCCAAGGTTTCTAAAGTTAAAACTGCTTTTGCCATGATGAATTCCTCCTTTTACTTTTGATTCAATTTGGTGGCTTCGGCTAACATTTCATACGTCTTCGTCATCGTTGGGCAAGCATCTGCGGGGATAGTGAAGTCCTGGGTCAAATTACGCAATTCGTCAAATTCTGGTGTTAAATCGGCTTTGTCCCCCTGATCGGCAATTTTATCGGCTAGCTCGCCATAGACTTTTTTGACACCAAAGACTTCCGGATGGTGTTTCCCATGGGCTCTGGTAATGGCCGTGGTATACAAAGCTAGAGTTTCTGCGTTTTCGGATAAATAAGTAACTGCTGACATAATTGATTCCTTCTTTCTTTAATAGGGAAATGGACGTCTCCTGTTTGTTGTTCACTTCCTTTGACACTCTTAGTATAGTCACCTGTGTCACTTCAGTACTTGATAGCTATCAAGTTTTTGCTTTTTATTTTACTTTGTAGCGCAAAAGACGCATTCCATTTAAAATCACGACTAAAATACTGCCTTCATGGACAAACATCCCAATGGTCATATTCATCCAACTACTGAAAATCAAACTGGCTAATAACACTAGCACTACACCAATAGAAATTGCGATGTTTTCCTTCATATTCCGCGCTGTTGCTTTGGTTAAACCAAGAGCGTGAGGCAAGCGAGCAAAATCTGAGTTCATTAAGACAACATCGGAGGTTTCAATGGCTACATCGGTACCGTTGCCCATGGCGATACCAATATCTGCAAGTGCTAAGGATGGACTGTCATTGACCCCATCCCCCACAAAAGCCACCACTTGTCCTTGGCTTTGCAGTTGTTCAATGTAATTAGCTTTGTCTTCCGGTAACATATTCCCTTTGGCTTCCGTCAGACCTAGCTCCTCTGCCACTAACGTCACCGTGCCTTGATTGTCCCCGGAAAGTAAGACGAGATTTTTAACCCCAAGTTCTTTTAACTGACCTAAACCCCCTTTGACTCCCGGACGTAATTGATCCCGAATTCCTAAAAGTAGCACCAATTGTCCATCCACGGCCAACACTACTAAGGAGTTGCCCTTAACTTCAAAATTCTGAGCATCTTTTTGGATGGTCTTGGTTACAGTCACACCGGTTTGTGCCATTAATGCGAGGTTTCCCACGGCAACTTCTCGCTTGGCAACGGTCGCCCTAACACCACCACCTTTGATTACTTTGGTTGTCGTCACAGGTATTTTTTCAAAGTCCCCTAACCAACTCAGTACAGCTTTGCCTAAAGGATGATCCGATTCTTCTTCGATACTGCCAAGAGAAGCAAGAACCTGCTTTTTCTCCGCCTCATTACCATAAAACTTCCAGTCGGCTACTTCTGGATTGCCCAAGGTCAACGTGCCTGTTTTATCAAAAACCATAGTGTCCACTTGACTGAAGCGATTAATCACCTCGCTACCTTTTAGCAAAATCCCGTGACGAGCACCATTGCCAATCCCGGAGACATTGGACACAGGAACTCCGATGACTAATGCCCCAGGACAGCCCAGCACTAAAATCGTAATCGCCAATTCCAGATTACGGGTAAAGGCCCAGACCACCAGCGCCAAAAACAACACAATCGGTGTGTAGTACTTAGCGAAGCGATCAATCAAACGCTCGGCTTCAGATTTTGAATCTTGGGCTTCTTCTACTAACTCAATGATTTTGCCAAAGGTCGTATCTTCCCCGACTTTATCCGCTTGAATTTCCAAGGTGCCATTTTCCAAAATCGAGCCGGCAAAAACATCACTGCCCACGCTTTTCGTAACCGATAGTGATTCGCCGGTGATGCTGGCTTCATTGATGTGTCCTTCCCCTCTTAAGACATGGCCATCCACCGGTACCTTAGCCCCGGTTTTGACTAAAAGCACATCCCCCTCGTCTATCTCCTCCACGTCTACTTCTTCGTATTGACCATCCGCCACTTGTAATAGAGCACTTTCCGGCGCCAATTCCGTCAATTCTTTAATGGCAGATCGGGTTTGATTCAATGTCCGTTGCTCTAAGTAGGCCCCAAACAAAAAGAGAAAGGTAACTATCGCGGACTCTTCAAAGTTTTGAATGGCAAAGGCACCGATCACCGCAATCGTCACCAAAAGATCGATACTCACTACCCGGACCCGTAAAGCTTGATAAGCTTGTAAGGCGATGGGCAAGACCCCGAGAATAGACGCTAGGACAAAGGCCCCCACCTCCAAGGGTTCATTGTGCAATAAGAAATGAGCTCCAAAGCCCACCACTACCATAATCCCATTCACTAAAGCAATTTGATTTTTATGACTCATAATCTGTTTTTGCATTTTTTCTCCTCCTCATCTACACCCTTAGTATAGTAAGGAACGACCCAGAAGAAATTGACCGCCATCAAGTTTTATTTTTTGTCACAAAAAAAACACCGCTAAACTAGCCGTGTCTTAATCACAGATATTTTTATTATGCTACTGGCACTTCTCCAATTGCCGCTAACCGGCGAGTAACCTCTTCTGCCGACCAACCTTGCACCTTGATATAGCGATTGTTAGCTGCATGGCGACAGTCCGGTGAGCAACCTCCTAAGTATTTTTCTTGATTGGCTTTTGAAGCTAAGATTTGACGATTGCACGCCGGATTGCCACAGTTCACATAGCGCTCACATGGCGTGCCGTGAAACCAATCTTTGCCGATAATCGATTTGTTTACTTGATTGATTTCCACAGCAATCCGCTCGTCAAAAGCATACATAGCCCCTTCCCAAAACTCTCCTTTGGTTTCCGGCGCTTTGCCATAGGTAGCAATGCCCCCGTGCAGTTGCGCTACATCCTCAAAACCTTCTTTTAATAATCAGCCCGAGAATTTTTCACAACGAATACCCTCGGTACAATAGGTCACAATCTTTTTCCCTGCTAGGAGGTCTTTGTGTTCTTCCACCCAGTCTGGTAATTCACGGAAATTGCGAATATCTGGCCGGACCGCCCCACAAAAACTATGGTACGCGGAAAATCAAAGCTGCTCTGGCAAAACGTGATATCCTAGTTAGTCGTCGCAAAATCAGTCAAATCATGAACAGACGAGGCTTGAAATCAAATTATACAAAGGCAAATTATCGAAAGCATACATCGAGTGTCAATCACTCCGATATTGGCAACACCTTGGATCGTACCTTTACTGACCGCGAACCTTTGGAAGCAATCAGCACGGATCTGACCTATGTAAGAGTTGGCACAACGT
>OMJG01000684.1_pt1 | contig 23695 bp, 22 predicted proteins | sample 1646431 | NCBI WGS metagenome assembly OMJG01 (sample SAMN03771674, study PRJEB25209) | food metagenome | isolation source: Cotija cheese | place: Mexico:Jalisco,Michoacan | collected 2011-12-12
ATGCGGAATTCTATGGCATAATAAAAATATTCTCTCTGCAGACCTCCAAACCACACCAGATTACGTGATGCGGTATTAGAGTTACGGGTTAGTCGGATTGAAGACCCGTGGATTTTACGAAATTACCTCAATGCCGCCATACAGGCGCAACAACAGCAGCCTATTCCTTACAGCCGTTTAAACGGATCGCCATTACGGCATTGGTTTTTAAATCAAGGCCGCATTCGGCGGGGAAGCTTAGCGGATTAATGCCGCTGATTTAACAGCTAAATCTGAACACAAAAAACACCAACTAGGTAATAGACTTAGTTGGTGTTTTTAACTGAATGACTGTCTAATTAGTCAACGACAATCAATGATTTGATTGCTTCACGATTGGTCATGGCTTGGTAGCCAGCGTCAATATCGTCTAAGCTAAATTGCTTGGTGAAGACCTTGCCTGGGTGAATATCACCGTCTAAGACGGCCTTCAATAAGACTTGCTTATCGTAGGTCGTGACAGAAGCTGGGCCCCCAGCGATGATGGTGTTGTTGTAAAATGATGCGGTCATATCCATCTTGGGTTCATGGGGTAAGCCTACCCGGCCAACGATGGCGCCAGGACGACCAGCCTGCATGGCGGTAACATTGGACAGTTCCGTGCCGACACATTCTAAGACGGCGTCAGCGCCAGCACCATTGGTTAAGGCCTTAACTTTGGCGATCGCGTCATCGCCCCGTTCGGCAATGACATCAGTTGCGCCGAATTCACGGGCCAGCTTTTGCCGATCTTCATGCCGACTCATAATAATAATGCGCTTAGCACCGCGCATTTGTGCGGCAACAACCCCACAAAGACCCACGGCACCATCACCAACGACGACAACGGTATCACCTGTTTTCACGTTAGCGACACGAGCGGCGTGATAACCGGTCGCCATAACATCGGCGAGAGTTAACAGGGAGGCCAACATATCTTCACTGTAGTCAGATGGTTGGCCGGGAATCTTGACTAAGGCCCATTCGCCGTGTTGGAAACGAATGTATTCGGCTTGAACACCATTACTGAAGTTGTCCGTGTGGTTTTGGCAGTCGCCGTCAAAACCGGCACGACAAGCGGCACAGTGACCACAACCGTGAGTAAATGGCGCAATCACAAAGTCACCAGGAACGACAGTTGTGATGTCAGACCCAACCGCTTCGACGATCCCAATGGCTTCGTGACCAGTGTTCTCAGAATGATGTGGCTTATCTTCTAAGCCGCGATAAGCCCACAGATCTGACCCACAAACACAGGTGCGAACGACGTGAATAATCACATCATCAGGTGCCTGAACTTGCGGTTTTTCGATGTCTTCGATGGCAACTTTGCCGGGTTCCATAAACATAGTGGATTTCATCATGTATTTCCTCCTTGTTGGGTTGAGAAGTGGTGATAGCCCACATCCAACCAGCTTAACCTTAGTGTACGCCTTCGAGTCCACTCGAAAGCAAGTGAAAATTGAAAAATAATTATTTTTTTGCAGGCATACCCGTGACAGCTTAGTTGGGCCAATGGGTGGAAAGTTGGGTAATCAGTGGCTGGACTCGTGTTTTTTCAGTGCGCAAGTAGGTGGCATAGACGGTCATTTGGGCCGCAACATCATTGATCGGTAAGCAAACGCGTTGTTCTGTGACCTGATTTGTTGTAAAAGTGGGGTCAAATATAGATAAATTTGTGGTGAAGAACGGCAAATTAGCAGATTTAGTCAAGGCGAGTAATGCGGCTCGCTGTTCCTGGTAGAAGAATTGGGCGTTAGGGATGGCCTGTTGAATGATGTCTCGCCACGGGCCAATATCGCGTAACACAATAAAATTTAATCCTTGAAGCTCAGCAAAACTAACGGTTGCCTGATTAGCCTGATACATGAATTGATTCAGATTGACGGCTAAACGCTCAATGCCGATTGATTGACTCGTGATTAATGGCGTATCGAGCGGCTGATTGGTTAATACCACAATGGCTTGTTGTGATGTGAGAGCCGCTGTGACTCACTCCGGTGCCAGCAATGTGGTTGGCAAGTGCGTTGTAGTTGGTAAGTGCCCTTGGATGTGTTGCAAGTAAAGTAACGGACCGGGTAAGGTGGTAGCAATGGGAAAGGTTTGGTGTGATGAGTCAAAATTGCGAATCCGAGTGACAGCCTCACGCTGGGCTGCCAGTAATCGGGTAGCTTCGGCTGCGGCGAGTTTCCCCGTGGCGTTTAGAGTGAGTCGATTGGGATGGCGTTCAAAAAGCTTAACACCGAGTTGCTCTTCTAATTTTTGCATGCCCCGAGTCACGGTTGGTTGCGTGATATTGAGTTTAGTTGCGGTTTCTGCCAATGTCTTAGTTTGAGCAAAGGTTGCCAATTCCTCCAGCAAGTGATTATCTAACATCCGAGTTCCACTCCTCCGTAGTATGCGTTAACGGTATACTAGCATGTTTAAGAAGTAATTTTCAACCGTCTCAGTTTGTTCTATCATAGGAGCCAATCAGGTAACAAGAAAGGATTTGATCATGTGTCCGTACCAACAATTGTGTTAAATAATGGTGTGACGATGCCCCAATTGGGGTTTGGCGTTTTTCAAGTGCCGGATTTAGCTGAGTGTGAAACGGCTGTTACCCAGGCAATTCAAACCGGGTATCGGTTGATTGACACTGCTACGGCTTATCAAAACGAAACGGCAGTTGGTCGAGCGATTCAGCAGAGTGGCGTGGCGCGTAGTGACTTGTTTGTGACCTCTAAATTGTGGGTTTCAGAATTCACCTATGAACGAGCTAAGAAGGGAATTGATGCTTCCCTGCAACGTTTAGGATTAGACTATTTGGACCTCTACTTGTTACATCAGCCGTATGGCGATGTCATGGGCGCTTGGCGAGCAATGGAGGAAGCTTACCATGCGGGGAAGATTCGGGCGATTGGGGTGTCGAACTTCTATGCGGATCAACTTAAAAATTTGGAGCTGACGATGACCGTCCAACCAGCGGTTAATCAAATTGAGGTTAATCCATGGTATCAACAGCCACAAGAAGTAGCCGCTAACCAAGCCGATCATGTGCGAGTTGAAGCTTGGGCACCATTTGCAGAAGGACAGCACGGAATTTTTACAGATCCGACGATTAGCACGATTGCCCAAGCACATGGGAAGACAACTGGTCAAGTTATTTTGCGATGGTTATTACAGCGAGGAATTACGGTCATTCCTAAGTCTGTTCACCAAGAACGGATGGCCGAAAATTTAGCAGTCTTTGATTTTGAATTAACTGCGGCAGAAATGGCAACGTTAGCGGGATTAGATCGTGGTGAGAGCCAATTTTTTGACCACCGCGACCCTGCCACGATTGAGCAAATTTTTGGGTCAAGTCTTAAGCAATTACGAAAGGATGTTGATTAACGATGACAACACCAACGATTCAATTAAACGATGGGAACCAAATTCCAGCAGTTGGTTTCGGTACTTTTCAAATTCCCAACGACGGCTCAACGTATCAAGCCGTTAAAGCGGCTTTGGCAGCGGGTTATCGCCATGTAGACACAGCCGTTGCTTACTTCAATGAAGCTGAGGTTGGACAGGCGGTACGGGACAGTGGCATTCCACGTAATGAGATTTGGGTAACTAGTAAACTGTGGTTACAGGATTTTGGGTTCGAACCAGCCCAACGCGCAATTGACGTATCACTCCAAAAATTGGGGTTAGATTACCTTGATTTATATTTAATTCACCAACCATATGGTGATGTTCCTGGTGCTTGGCAGGCCATGGAAGCGGCTCAAAAGGCGGGAAAGATTCGCTCAATTGGGGTGTCAAATATGACACCTAAGTTGTGGTAACAGTTTGTTCCAGAATTCACCACGATTCCCGCTGTTAATCAGGTTGAATTCAACCCGTACTTTCAACAGACCGAATTGCGTCAGTTGTTGGCACCGCATGATGTGAAGCTTGAGGCATGGGCGCCATTAGGACAAGGAAATCAGTCTCTCCTAAATGAACCCGTCATCCAACAACTAGCAGTCAAGTATGGCAAAGACGCTGGGCAAGTGATTCTGCGATATGAAAATCAATTAGGGATTATTGTCTTTCCTAAGTCAGTGCATGAAGCGCGAATTAAGAGTAATTTAGATATTTTTGATTTTGACTTAACACCAACTGAAATGGCGCAATTAGCTGCGTTAGATCAAGGGCATGGGCAACATGATCCTGATGCACCAGGTGTTGCGGATATGTTATTACGGGCCTTTGACGTGCACGCTAATGACTAGTACAAAAACCATGATCGTTTGAGATCATGGTTTTTTGATACCTGGTTGTTGTAAGAGAAATTGGCGCAAGGGGTGTTGCGCCGGTTTATCGAGAAACCGGTATGCACGTGGGGCTGTAAACTGGGGGTCCACTTGACGCAAGTCAGCGAGTGTAAGTCGTGGAATGGCAATCACAGTCCGGATCGGCAGTGCAACAGCCTGGGAAACATTGCCGAGATAGTGGCGAATGGCGGTAGCATCAGCAGCGGTCAGATTGGCTAGTAAATGGTTGGGAGCTGCCACTAGCGGCTGGCTAATTTGAAGAAATAGGCCAATACCGCCGTGAGTACCGGTTACATGAACGAACGCTTGAAATGGCCCTTGATGGTAAAAACGACGTCGATACTCGATACGTTTAGTGCCGGCTTCGATCGCTTGTGCGGGTTCCGGATGTAGGGAAAAGAGTAACGTTGGTTGAGTTGGTTCATAGTAGTCTTGAACGGTTATCATGTAATCACTCCGTTAGTAATGATTTATCATAACAAAATAGCTGATTTTTGCATGGTAGTTGCGGTATACTTTTTTTGTAAAAAGGAGGAATCAGTGTGATGACAGTTTTTACAGATGAACAGAAAGTTCAACTGTTGGCAGATTTGATCGCCATTCAATCAGTGAATGACCATGAGGAATTGGTGGCGCAGTACCTTAAGCGGGTACTGACGGATCATGATATTGATGCGAGAATTGTGCCGGTCAGTTCTGGACGAGCTAATCTGATCGCAGAGATTGGCCATGGCTCGCCCATTTTAGGTATTTCTGGTCACATGGATGTGGTATCTCCTGGCGACGTCACACAATGGCAGAGTGATCCTTTTAAGCTCAGCGAACGATCCGGCAACTTGTATGGCCGCGGTGCCAGTGATATGAAGTCTGGATTAGCGGCTTTAGTTATCGCGATGATTGAGTTGCAAGCAGCGGGACAGCCCAAGACTGGTCGAATTAGACTGATGGCGACTATTGCAGAAGAAGTTGGCGAAACGGGATCACAGGCATTTCTAGAACAAGGTGCCATGGATGATGTAGATGCTTTGCTGATTGGTGAACCATCCGGCTATCGCGTCTTTTACGCACACAAGGGGTCAATGGACATTCGATTAACCGCTCAAGGCAAGGCGGCACATAGTTCAATGCCGGAAATGGGCGTTAACGCTATTGATCCTTTGCTAGTGATCTTGAATCAAGCGAACCAGGTCTTTCGGAATAGCGATCGCCATAATGAGCTGCTTGGTGATTTAGCCTTTAATACAACGGTTTTCCAAGGCGGAAATCAAGTTAATTCAATTCCAGAGATGGCCACGGCAGAAATGAATGTGCGGACAATTCCCGAATTTAATAATGATCAGGTTGTCGCCACGCTTAAAGAATTGGTCGATCAGCAAAATCAGCAAGGGGCCCAAGTATCCACGGATGTGTATATGTCTCAGTGGCCAGTGGAAGAACCCAAGGAGACGTTATTGAGCCAGTTAGCTGTTAAAATTGGGGCTGACTATGCCGGGACGGCTATTCCCAAATTAGCCTTACCAGCTGTTACAGATGCCTCTAACTTGTTGAAACAAAAGGGCCACGAATTTCCATTTATTATTTTTGGTCCCGGGAGCGATACTGCTCATCAGGTTGATGAATATGTTAACAAGCAAATGTTTTTAGATTTCACGCAACTGTATCAACAATTGTTTATTGATTACTTGCAACAAGCAACACGCTCCTAGATGGCTTAAAAGGACGCTGACTGTTTTCCAGATAGTGGGAAACTGTCGACGTCCTTTTATTCGGCTAATTTTAGATAATCCTGTAGGTAAGTTGCCAAGCCGTCATGATCATTGTCCAAAGGCGTAATGTCATTAGCCAGTGCCTTGATGGCAGGGGTCGCATTTTGCATCGCAACTCCCCAACTGGCATAATCAATCATCGCAGTATCGTTATGTTCATCTCCGAAAGCAATGATGTCCTTGCGCGCAATGTGGTAATGGTTTGCCAGAAACTCAACGCCGGTTGCTTTTTGAACCCCCTTTACCCCGAGTTCAACCACGGAGTTAGGGCCACCCCACGGCGCTGCATCGATTTCGTCGGCGAAGTTGTGCTGCAAATAACTCAATAGGTGCTCTTGATGGCCACGGTCAACGGCAACCGTCAAACTAGTTGGGTTTTCCTGAAGGGTCTTTTGGTTAAGAATTTGGTTAGCTTGCAAGACGGAAGGGAAAAAGCCAACTTCGACCGGCTGATCGCGGACAGCTAAAAAGAGGTTTTTACCTTCAGCAGCAATCATGTTAATGCCCAGTTCTTCACGGTGGGTTAAGAGATCAAAGGCCACTTCTTTGTTGAATGTATACTGGTATTCATCGGCCCAATCCTGGTGGGGTAGGTATCCCAAACTGCCATTAAAATTGATCATGGGACTGTCTAGCCCCAGTTCATCATAGATGTTGGCGGAAATCCGATTTGGCCGTCCCGTGACGATACTGACGATATGTCCGGCCGCCCGGGCTTCTTTCAAAACAGCTTTGGTGCGGGGAGCAATCTCAGCAGCAGCGTTTAATGTGGTGCCATCCAAATCAATCGCAATTAGTTTTCGTTCCAAAGAGAACACCTCACGGTTCTTAGTGTATTTAAGTCGAATCAAATGTAAACTAGCCTTTTAAATGTACCACAAGTATTGAAAAGTTACTACCATTTTGGACTAGTGTCAGCTTTAAGAAACGGGTATAATAGGCAAAGAGAAAAACACGTTTTATGGGATTATGTATATAGCAAGTATATAATTGTATCTAACAAGATGGAGGAATAATGGTGAATTTACCTGATGACTTTGTTACGAAATATCAACGCCTACTGGGAACGGAGGCTGCCGCATTTTTAGCAAGCTTTGACACTCCCAGTCTAAGTGGCTATCGCGTCAATCCAACTCACCATGACTTACCAACGACATTGACAGAGACACCAACGGTTGCTTATGAGCCCTTAGGTCATTTTGGTTCAGTAAGTGGCCGTAGTCTGATGCATCAAAGCGGGGCAGTCTACAGTCAGGAACCAAGTGCCATGTTTGTAGGCGCAACGGCGGCACCTAAAGTTGGTGAACGGGTGCTAGACTTATGCGCGGCGCCTGGCGGAAAAACGACGCATTTAGCCAGCTATCTGCAAGGAACCGGATTGCTCGTCACGAATGAAGTTAATCGCAAACGGGTTAAGGTATTGGCCGAAAATGTTGAACGGTTTGGTGTGCCCAATGCCGTCATCTTTAATGATGCGCCGGAACAACTGAGTCCGGTATTCCCGGATTATTTTGATAAGGTACTGGTTGATGCACCTTGTTCTGGTGAGGGCATGTTTCGAAAAGATCCAGCGGCCATGACGTATTGGTCATTAGATTATGTGAATGACTGTGCCACACGTCAACGTGATATTTTGACAGAGGCGTTGAAGATGGTTAAGCCCGGTGGACAATTGATCTATTCCACCTGTACTTTTGCGCCTGAAGAAGATGAGCAAATGATGGCGTGGGTACTCCAAAACTTCCCTGAATTTCACTTGGTACCGATCCAAAAGGTCGGTGGCGTGGTTGATGCGCGACCAGAATGGGCTGATGGCAATCCCGAACTCGCTAAGGCCGCCCGGTTGTTCCCCCATCTCATGCAAGGTGAGGGGCATTTTGTGGCAAAACTAGAACGTGACACCGGTGACGCCCATGAGCTTCGCGGGTCGGCTACCTTGGGTCAAGCATTGACGCGGGACCAACAAAAGTTATGGCAAGACTTCGCTGATCAGGTGCTCGGTCAAGCGACGTTTACCAACTTAGTGACAGTCAAAGATCAACTCTTTGCTTTACCAGTAACACTGCCGGATTTGAAACACGCTCATGTTTTCCGTCCGGGCTTGCATCTGGGTGTCTTCAAGAAGAATCGATTTGAGCCGGCTTACGCTTTGGCCTTAGCGAGTGATCCGCAAGTCGTTAGTCGTTCACTAACCATTACGGCGGATCAGTGGCGAGCATGGGTCCATGGTGATACCTTTACTTTAACCACGGCACCGGAGAAAGGCTGGTATTTGCTAGTTTGTGCGGGTCAACCAGTTGGCTTTGGCAAAGTTGTCGGTAATACCGTTAAAAACTTTTTCCCTAAAGGGCTACGATTCACCGTCTACGATCATTAAATGAAATCAATAAAAGCGTGCTCCCAGGTTTTGGGGAACACGCTTTTTGTTTAATAAGTTAATTGACGCTGTTGGCAGTAGTTGATTAGTTCTGGCGACAACAGGAGACGTTGTTGCCGAAGCTGCGTTAAGTCGGTCGTGCCCAGTAAGGTCATGATCGTTCGCAAACCGACTTGCCAGTCTAACAGCATAGCCGTGGTGGTGGCCTCATCGGTCTTGATTAGACTGTGTAGAATCTGGCCAGCACTGCCGACAACCCGTGCCCCCAATGCCAACGCCTTAGCAGCATCCAGGGGTTGACGAATGCCACCGGTGGCAATGACCTGTAAGTCAGGTTGTTGGCGAGCTTCAAATAAAGATTCGACCGTCGACTGTCCCCAGGTATCAAGGTAGTTGAGTTCTTTTTGATGACGGCGAAAATTTTCGATATCAACGAAGTTAGTCCCGCCCCGGCCACCCAGGTCGACTAGTTTGACGCCAACGTGTTGGAGTTTTTGGAGAGTCTCTTGCGCCATGCCGAACCCAACTTCCTTTACAATAACGGGAACGTCTAGTGCCGCAACGATGTTTCCAATATGATCCAGCCAGTGAAAGTCGCGATCGCCCTCAGGCATGACCAACTCTTGCGCCGTATTGACGTGGATCTCCAGAGCATTAGCCGCCAGCATCTGGACAGCATGTTTGGCCGCCCGTACATCGTGACCAGCGCCAATGTTCGCAAAAACTAGGCCGTCGGGGTTGTTTTCACGCAGAGAAGTAAAGGTTGGAATGGCCTGTTCATCTTTAAGGGCGATGCTCTGTGAACCACTAGCGACCGCCATGCCAGTCGCTGCGGCAATTCGTCCCAATTGGGCGTTAACAACGCCCGTTCGTGGGCTACCGCCCGTCATGGCCTCAATCATGAGTGGTACCTTTAGAGATAACGGGCCAAGCTGAGTGGAAAAATCAACGTCAGTGAGACTGATTTCAGGCAAGCTCTGGTGAACAAACCGTAATTGGTCAAATTGACTAGTGGCCGTTGGCGTGTAAAACTTTTCTGCTAAGGATAGATGTTCATCTTTGCGATGGGCATGACGTGATAGGTCCATAGGATAATCTCCTTATTCGATAACGTGATGGACGTTAAGTTTTAGTGGTTCAATTCCGCGAGCTTCCCATTCAGTTAACAGGTGAGCCAAATCCTTAGCAGCGTTGATAATGACAATCCCGCAGTCACCACCACCGGCACCAGAAGATTTAGCCGCACCACCGACATGCTCAGCAATGTCACACATGGTCTTCAACAAAGTTGTTTCAATGGTTACATGGCTCAGGTGAGCTAAATGATTCAGTAATTGCCGATTGACCGCAATTTCGGTTTGAATTGCGTTGAGGTCTTGATGATGGAAACCGTCGATCATGCGTTGTAGGCACTCACGACTCTCCCGAAGAAATGTGTGATAGTCTTTGCGACGCGTTGCCTTGAACAGTGCGATTTTATCAACGAGATGGGAGGTGGACGCCGGTGTTCCGGTCCAACCAATCATTAGTCGTAGGGGTTCAGGTGGCGTGAGTAATTCGATTTGTAACCCGGGCCATTGAGTATCTAGCAATTGTTCTAAAGAAAGTTCCCGCCGCGCTGAAGCCAACCAATCGCGATCAAATGCTTGGTAGGCAATCCAGCCGCCGTATACGGAAGCAGCAATATCTCCAAGCGAGCCGTTTCCTTGGACGTCTAAGTGAGCGATAGCCGCTAGCTTGAATAAACGATCCTGACTCATAGGGATGTCGTAGAATTGGCACAGGGCCTTGACGGTTGCCACGGTAACGGCGGCTGAGGAACCTAAGCCGTATTTCTTCCCGTCAGCACTGTCTAACTCGCTATTAACATTCAAGTGATAAATGCTGAGAGGCTTGCCCAGTGTTTGGGCGTACTGCTCGGTCAGATGAATGGCCGATAGAATATAGTGGAAGGGGTTATCACGATTATCAAAAACCAGTTCCGTTCCTTGCCGTTGCCAATAAAGCGAATTTTCTTGGTATTGTTTCGATGCAATGCGACCGTAGTCTCGACTAGTCTCGATTGTAACGGTCACAAATTGATTAAGCGCGACAATGATGGCCGGATATCCCGGTTCAACCACAGCGTACTCACCAGCAATGTATAATTTTCCGGGTGCTTGCGCGGAAATCAAAAAATCAGGTCCCTTCTTGTAACAACTATTATGATTATTAAATAATGCCCTTATTTATGAAAGAAAGCGTAACCCGGGTCCGGGATGAGCAACGATCACGTGTTCAGCACCGAATTGTTCGGCAAATTTCTGCGTGATGGTGGGGAGGTCCGGCGTCTGGCAAAAGACTTTCAGGTTAGGGCCAGCGTCTAAGGTATAGTAACATTCTTGTCCCGCTTGCCGTAAGACTCGGACCGTGTCCATGGCCCTTAACGTGTCTCCATTGAAGTAACTGTAAGGGGGCTGCGCACTTAATGTTAACGCATGCATCCGCATGGCGTTACTTTCCAAGACTTCGCCCATTGTTGAAAAGTCTTGATGCAAAATAGCTGGCTTGATGGTGGCTAAATCCTGAGCAACAACGGTCTTCCACGCTGGGTAGTAGGGAGATGTGGTGACACTGGATTGCATCCCTTGACGTGAGCTAATTCGCTTGTGATGGGGATCTAGTACGAGGGCCACAACAGCGATTGGCCAGTCAACCGTTTCCTGCAAGGGAATGGCTAGAGAGGTGTGATCATCGCTACCGGCTTGCCATTCAACAAAACCACCGTAAATCGAGCGCGTGGCAGAACCAGATCCGCGTCGGGCCAATCGTGATAACGCCCTTGGCGTGAGCTCTAACCCGGCAGCACGACTAGCTGCTCCAGCCATAGCCGCAAAAGCCGAGGCCGAAGAGGCTAAACCTGCTGCGGTCGGCACGTGATTAACGGAGGTTACATGTGCGAAAGCTGATTGGCCACTTTGCTCGCGCACGATGTTTAAGAAGTCAACGACCTTTTGGCTGGCAGGAGCTGCCAGTAATTGGGCATTGATCCGGACCATATCGTGGGTTAAACGTGGATCAAATTCAACGGTGGTATCCGTGTAAAATTGGTCAAGGGTTAGTGATAAGCTACTGGTTTGGGGCAGCATCAAGTTTGGATCGGCTTTACCCCAATATTTGACCAGCGCGATGTTGGTGTGTGCCCGTGCGGTGACCGCTGTCATGAATGTGCCTCCTCAAGGTTGAAAGTTTCAATCCACGTTTGCGTAGCACCGGCATCTAAAAGGGCCTGTTGAACGCGTTGCGTGGTTGGTAAGTCCGAGCATAGGGCAATTAAGCAACCGCCCATGCCGCCACCGGTTAATTTGGCCCCTAAGGCGCCATTACCGGTAGCAACCTGCGTTAAGTGATCAAGTTCGCGTGAACTAACGCCTAGCGCTTGTAATTGCTGCTGTGCTTCGGTTAAGATTTGCCCGAGTTGATTAATGTTAGGCGTTGCCAATGCCTGGCGGGCCTGATATGTCAAGTCACCCAAGCGGTTAATTTGCGTTTGAGTTTCTTGAGGGAAAGCGGTTTTTCGCCGGGCCACCGCTGCTACGGCCTTGCCAGTTTGTCCTTTGATGCCGCTGTCAGCAATCACCAAGTAGCCGGTTAAAGCAAATGGAATTTGCAAGCTTTCTTGATGGGGGATGAACCAGATTGGTGCATTTGAGCTGGCAGTAGCCGCGTCAATACCACTGGGTTTACCATGCGTGATAGCTTCTTCAATGGCGGCACTGGCTAACAATTGTTCACGATTTAAAAAGCGGTCAAAAAAAGCGTACATGGCTCGGGTAATGGCTACGGCCGCTGCTGCCGAAGAACCCATGCCGCGCTCAGCCGGCAGATCACTGGTAATCGTCATGTGAAATGGCGTGTTAACCGCGTCAAAACGACGTAGCAGTGTTTTAATCAGGGTGGCTACGCCGGCTAAATTCTGATGCATTTGAGCGATAGGGCCGTCATAATAACGACTCGTGAGAAGTTGTTCATGATCCGTTGCCGTCATAGTGACGTGGGTGGTGACTGAAGGGAGCGGGAGGGCGATGGCAGGTTGACCATACACCACACTATGATCCCCGATAAGAATGATTTTGGCATTACTACTGCCACTTGCCGTTTTCCCCAAGGTCGATCGCTCACTTTCTTTGTCGAATTTATCTACCAGAATATCATACTCTACTAGGTAGCGTTGCGCTAGTTTTGCCCGTTAAAATCTTAAAATCTCGTAAAAATTAACGTTTTCTATAAAGTTTAGGGCTTGTTAGCCGCAGTTAAGCGACTGAGGATAGATCGGTCGTCTGGTCGGCTTTTACCGTAGCGTTGGCCCGCTAAGTGGTGTATCATAAGTTCCAGTTATTATCGCAATTGTGCAGAAATTGGTGAGCATATTATGGATAAAGACACGGTTTATGCGGTGGTGGATATTGAGACCACCGGAACCAGTGTGACAGATGGCGACCGCATTATCCAAATTGGGTGCGTCTTCGTCCAGCATAATCAAGTAATTAATCATTTTGAAACGGACGTGAATCCCCTTAAAGAGATTCCTGCCGCGATTTCGCGACTAACAGGGATTACCAATAAACGGGTGCGGCATGCGCCCCTCTTTGATGACGTAGCGGGAACGCTATATAGCTTGTTAACAAATACGGTATTTGTTGCGCACAACGTTAACTTTGATTTACCGTTTATCAATGCTGAGCTTGAACGGGTAGGGTATCCGGCCTTGCCAATTGCCGCAGTGGATACGGTTTCTTTGAGTCAGATCTTATTGCCGACTGCAACGAGCTTTCGGCTACGCGACTTGAGCCGCTTATTTAATATTGAACACGACAATCCGCATTCGGCTGATAGTGATGCTAGTGCGACGGCCGAATTATTTATCTTTTTGTTTCGGCGATTACGGGCTTTACCAATGGTGACGCTACAACGAATGATCGACTTGCAAGCGGATTTGCCATTGCAGACGACGACACTGTTCCGAGTGGCTCAGCAGTTAAATGAGCAGTCACCACGAAAGCTACCGGATTATCTTTACATTAAAAATGGGTTGGCCCTACGGCAACCGGCACCATTACCGGCGACAACTTTAGCTGAACCTAGTAAATATCCGAAAACCAAAAAGCAAAAACAAAAGCTGATGCCGGATAATTTGGAATGGCGGCCGGAACAGGCTAAGATGATGAATTACATCTATAATAATTATGCTGAGGCGGATCGGCATCCGGTAAAACACATGATTGTAGAAGCGCCAACCGGGATTGGGAAGAGTCTAGGCTACCTATTGCCAATGGCTTATTTAGGACAGACTGGTCGACCCGTTGTGGTTAGTACCGCAACAACCTTACTACAAGAGCAGTTATTGGACCAAACGATCCCGCTGCTAAATCAAATTGTCCCCTTTACTGTCAATGCCGTTTTAGTTAAGGGCAGTCGGCATTATCTTGATTTACAGCGATTTGCAACTACCTTAAACGTCGCAGAGACCTCTAAGCAGACGCAGTTGTTAAAGCTGCGTTTACTAGTGTGGCTGACGATGACGACGACTGGTGATCTCGATGAATTACATTTGGCGACGTATCGGGCACCTTATTTCCAAGAGATTGTTCATGAAGGTGCCGTTACGGTGGATAACCCTTTCTATGATGATGACTTCATCCGGCGGCGAGACCACCGAATGGCGCAGGCCCAAGTAATTATTGTGAATCACGCTTATTTGAGTGAACACGCTTTGGCGTTAGGTGAGCAGCTCCAACAACCTTATTTAGTCATTGATGAGGCGCAGCATTTAACAGAAAGCACGCTGAAACAGCGGCGAACTCAAGTTAAGTTTGCCCAGTTACTCAATGAATTGCATCACATTCAGCGAGACATCAATCGAGAAATTGGACCCAGTTTACTGCGGTTGTTTGCGAAAGACACTCAAGCAACATTAACGTTGCACCGGCTGTTGTCGGCTAGTCAAACGTTAGAGACACAATTAACCACATTGGTGGACCATCTGTTTTTACGGTTTTTAGCCAATAAACGACTGAATAATCATAATCAAGTCATCGAAGAACTAGTTAGTGCGCAAGCGTTGACTGAAGAAATTGATCGCAGTCGCACAATTGACCGCGCAACAATGGCTACAGATGATCTGCTAGCCGGACTGAATGCTTTACGGCAACGCTATGATCAGCAACAAGCTCAATTCACGTCGGCAGAACGCTATTTGTTCGAGCAGGTTGATACGCGGGTGCACCTTTTTGACGATCAAATGGGCCAGTTATTAGAAATTTTGCGGCAGGTTGTTGATCAGACACCAGCTAGTCTCTTTTGGTTAACGATAAATCATGTTGGCGACCGAACAAGCCTTCAATTGGCTAGTGGTCTGTTAGCTACGGAAGGCTTCTTGAGTCAGCACTTGTATGCGGGATTTCAGCCGGTACTCTTGACGGGGGCCACGCTCTTTTCATCAGGCCGCTCACAATATGTGTTAGATCAATTCGATTTACAACGTGAACAAACTGCGACCCATCGGATGCGTTCCAGTTTTGATTATGGCAAGCAAGCACAATTACTGATGGCGGACTCGGGTCCTAACCTAAGTCGAGTGACACCGACGGATTATGTCACCTATTTGGTGGCGGCGATTACCCAAATTGCTGGCGCGGTGAATAAACAGACTTTGATTTTGTTTAATTCACTCAGTGTGATTGAACAGGTCTATCAGCAGTTGGTGACCCAACCAGAGTTTGCTCGGCGAGATATTTTCGCTCAAGGTGTCAGTGGTAGTCGTGAACGGATTACGAAACGATTTGCCACCAGTCACGGAGCGATTCTATTAGGTGCGGCGAGTTTTTGGGAAGGAATTGATTTGCCCGCCGAACAATTGGAGTTATTGATTGTGACGCGGTTGCCTTTCGATTCGCCAGATCGCGTATTCGTCAAAGCAAATTATGCCCGGCTGGAAGCGGCAGGGAAAAATCCGTTTTATAATGCGGCTTTACCAGCGGCGACGTTGAAGTTGCGTCAAGGAATTGGGCGCTTGATTCGAACGCCCCATGATTATGGCGCGGTGGTCATCTTAGATCAGCGGTTAGTCGAACGCCAGTATGGTCAAAGTATCTTACGCGCACTACCCGCGGAGTTACCGAAAACAACTGGAGACATTGGAACCCTAACACAGGGTTTAATTAATTTTTTTGAAAAAAAGCCAGCCGATTCGGCGACACCCCCAGAAGTCTGATATAATGACTGGGGTTGAAATTTGAGAAGTTTGATAAGGGAGTACGATGGAAAATTGATGAGACAACAGTATAAGCGCCAACGTCGACCACGGCACTGGGTGCTCTTAACCAACCTGCTTGTGATTTTAGTAGTCTTGATCAGTGCGGGTGTCATGATTAATAAAGCAACCAAGCCGTTAAGCCAAGCGCGCGTTCATGCGGAAACCGTGGCTAAGGATTCTGGGCATCTGACTAGTACGCAAGACTTTTATTGGACCAACCTGAATACCACGTATTACACCGTTTCGGGTCAAAATAAAGCTAAACAAAAGGTGTACGTGATCGTGCCTAAAACGGGAAAGAAAGTCACTGTCTTGAAACAAACGGACGGAATTTCACGAAATACGGTCTTACAACAGGTTTGGAAACGTAATCCCAAGAAGGTTTTATCAGCAGCGTTAAGTATCTTTAATGGCAAGCCAGCTTGGCAGGTAAGCTATTTGAATCAGAGTGGCAAGCTTTGTTATCTGACCTACCAATATAGTAATGGCAAAGTTTTACAACAAATTGCGAACATTTAAATCATCGTAGGAGGTTGACCATGCGACTTTCACAGCGAGCCCAGCAGGTGGCTCCTTCCGCAACGTTCCAAACGGCGCAACGCGCGCAAGAATTGCAGGCCGCCGGTATTGATGTATTGAACTTGAGTGTCGGCCAACCGGATTTTACAACGCCAACAGCAATCAAATCAGCGACGATTGCCGCTATTCAAGCCAATGAAGTTGATGGGTATACCGCAACGGCAGGCATTTTGCCATTACGGCAGGCAATTGTCGATCGGCTGTCGCAAACACAACAGGTGACAGTAACCCCCCAACAGGTCGTCGTTACAACGGGAGCCAAAATGGCGTTGTATGCGCTGTTTCAGGTGTTACTTGATCCAGGTGATGCGGTATTACTCCCGGCGCCTTATTGGGTCAGCTATAGCGAGCAGGTTAAGCTGGCAGGGGGGCAGCCGATTGAAGTGGCCCCAACTGCTGATTTGAAAGTGACACCGGCACAATTAGAAGCGGCTGTTACGCCGAAAACTAAGGCAATTGTGCTAAATTCTCCTCAAAATCCCAGTGGCCTCGTGTATACACCAGCCGAATTGACGGCGTTAGGTGATTGGGCGGTGGCCCATCAGCTAATCATTGTGGCCGATGAAATTTATGGGGAACTGGTCTATGATCGGCCAACACCGGTACCATCGATGTTGTCACTTGGTGATAAGATTGCGGCGCATACAGTCATGATTAATGGGGTGTCAAAAACCTATGCCATGACGGGATGGCGAATTGGATATGCGGTGGGTCAGCTAGGCATCATCAGTGCGATGACGACGGTTTTATCACACATGACGGGCAATGCCGCAGCAGTGAGTCAAGCAGCGGCCTTAGCAGCGTTAACTGGCGATCAAACCCCTGTAGCAGAGATGAAGGCGGCTTTTCAACAACGACTAGATCGAATTTATCCTTTGTTAGCAGCGGTTCCTGGATTTAAACTAGAACATAAACCGCAAGGGGCCTTCTATTTGTTTCCAGATGTATCGGCTGCGATGGCAATGAAGGGAATAACCACCACGTCTGACTTCGTGGCTGCAGTTCTTAATGAGGCGCATGTGGCATTAGTAACTGGCAGTGCTTTCGGCTTGCCCGGACACGTCAGGTTGAGCTATGCGGCTGATTTAGCAACTTTATTGTCGGCGATTGAGCGGCTAACTAAATTTATGACAACCCCGTAATGGTTCATTACGGTATTTGACAAAACGGTCGATTCGCAGTTGGCGAGTACGGCCGTTTTCAATTGGTAAAGGAGTTAATCGAATGACTGAATTTATCCAGCATTACGTTCAGGCAGGTCAAACTAGCCTGGCTAATTATTTACTCGACCATTTTCGTGAGGTGGGGATGACGACGGATCAGCTTTTAGTCTACCTACAATTACGGCGATACATGGATCGAGGGGAGCCGCTACCAGACGCGACGGTTATCGCCAGTCATTTAGGTTGGGATAAACAACGGGTCTATCAGCTCTTGCACGAAATGATTACCCAAAAACTAATGGTGATTACGACCGTTACGGATAGTCAAGGGCAAAAACAAGACGCCTATGATTTTCGGTTGTTGACGGAAAAGCTTAGCCAGCTAGCAGTGAAAACGACGCAACAGGTCGTTAAGCAAACGGCTAGTAATGATCGCTCGGCAATCTTCAATCAGATTGAAACCGAATTTGGTCGGCCGTTATCACCTTTGGAGATGGAGAGCATCACTCAGTGGTTAGATGAAGACCACTATCGCCCCGAGCTGATCCAATTGGCTCTGAAAGAAGCGGTGTTGAGTCAAGCCTATAGTTTGAAATATATGGATCGAATCTTGCTGAGTTGGGAACGTAAAAACCTGAAAACAGCGGCGCAAGTTCAACGTGAAAAAGAACGACAAGCACCACGCCGGACACAGTCGGCAAAGACGCCAACCACGGCTATTCCCGATATCCCAATCTTTAAGTTAACGGATGATTAGGCCGTGTTTTTCTAATCGTTAGTACAACCCATCAGTCTGGAGCTTGGCTTCAGGCTTTTTTGTTGTTAGAAGGTTTATCATTGACTTTAAAAATATAATATGGGATACTCTTGAATATAGTTAGCCGGCTAATTATATTCAGAAAGAAGACAGCTTATGGAAAAATTTACGTTTGTCGATCGTCCTGATAATCAAAGAATTCAATTGCTGAATAATATTTCGGAAAAGGATTCTGAGATAACTGAACTATTTCTTGATTTTCAATGGGTCTATCGGAATATGCAAAAGGTCTATGATGATGTCCTAGATAAGCATGGACTTAGTGAGTCACGATTTATTATTTTAATGTTTTTAAGACAGGCACCTCATAACGAATTATTGCCATCCGTTATTTCGGAAAAACTAGGGGCCACACGAGCAACTGTTAGTAAGCTACTAAAGGCAATGACGCTTAAAGGATGGGTTGTAAAGCAGGCATCAGATAACGACAAACGCTCTGTGTCGGTGAAACTTACAGAGAATGGGGTGAAAGTTCTACAGGAATTTTTACCGCAAAATTTTCACACGATTCATTTGTTACTTGGCGAGTTGACTCATGAGGAAATCGAACAGTTTTCACATTTACTTGCAAAGATCAAAACAGGTACTCAGAAATGTACACAGGAAATGGAGCAATAAATCATGCAGACAGAAAAAATTAGCTTACTGAAAACTTACTTGAGTTTATATATCGATCATTTTACGGTCTTAGAGAACCTAAAAAAAGAAGATTCACCTTATGTGATATTAGATGTTCGTAATGCGCCAGCACAAGTTAAAAAGGATCAAATTAAAGGTGCAATCGCTATGCCGGCGAAGGACCTGGCTAACCATTTGGCGGATTTAGATAAAAGCAAGATTTATGTTGTGTATGACTGGAATGGTGGTACAATCTTAGGGAAAGCGGCACTCCTCACGTTATTGTCGGCTGGTTTTGAAGCATATGAACTGGCCGGTGCGATTGAAGGTTGGAAAGGTATGAATTTACCGGTTGAAACCTTATAATAATTTAACTTATTAAGCGGTCGGCTGTTGAATCTGACTGCTTTTTTATAGGTTGAATTCAAAAGGTAATTAAAGTGGTTGGCTATGAAGAATGGATTAGTGACGCAATCCCTTATAAAAGTGAAGTGAGCGTATTAAAAAAGAATCGTTATTCTCAATCGACTGAGAATAACGATTCTTTTAATGGTTATCGGATTAATTACCGGAACTAGCGTTGTCATCTTGCGTTGTATTTTTGGCTGACGATGAATCCGTCGTGGTATTGTCATCATTCCCATTACCACTAGGGGTCTGTTCAGTACTGGATGATTCCTTACTGGTACTAGATTCAGTCGTGGATGAGCTGGCCCGAGCTGAACTGGAACTAGTCGTTACCTGGTTGTTACTGCTGTAGGCCGAAGAGCTAGTCGTGTTGGTCGAACCATACTGACTCGTTGACGTGGAGTCTGTTGTGGTTGCATCAGAAACGGTTCCAGGATGACCAGTCACGTAGTATTCGGTGTTGTTGTTAACCGTGGTCTTGGTTACGGTACTTGGCTGAGTCCAATCGGAATTAACCTTTTTGGAAGCCAAGTAGGTCATTTCGTACTTATAGATTTCTTGGGCAATCTTAGTTTCGGTTTCACTGACGTAATGGCCCGTTTGGAACTGCTTATCGTAACCGGTCCAAACAGAAACGGCATAGTTCTTGGTGTAACCTGTGAACCAGGAGTCCATTGTAGCGCCATCTGGGACCTTATCAGCGTAATCATCTGGATAAGAGTCGGTCCCAGTCTTTCCGGCCTGATAAAGGCCAGAAATTGCCGCTGAACGGCCAGAACCGTTTTCGTTGGTCATAACGTCTTTCATCATGTCAGTCAGCATAAAGGCAGTTGCTGCGGACATAGCACGTTTGCCTTGAGAAGAGTAGTTATGAGCCTTACCATCTTGTGTGACGACTTTTGAAACCAAATATGGTTTGTAGTAAGTCCCACCATTGGCAAAGGCGGCATAGGCTGCGGCTTCTTGCTCGGTTGAAATGTACAATCCAATCCCGTTTTGCAGCGTCAGGGTCTTGTCAAATGTCATGCCTAAGCCCTTAAGGAAGGTGGTTGCCTTGCTGATACCGACATTCTGTAAGGTGCGAACAGCCGGAATGTTACGGGATTCATACAGGGCCTTACGCATGGTAATGGTTCCTTGATACTGCTTATCCCAATCGTATAGGCTCTTGGTTGTTCCCGGATAGGTGAAGGCCGTATCCTTGACCGGCTCATAAGTAGGATAGTTCAGGTATTCAATGGCTGGACCATAATCCATTAGTGGTTTAGCCGTTGACGCACTTGATCGGTCCGTCTGAACGGCTCGGTTTAACCCAAACGTGACATTCCCTGTTTTCCGGCCGCCAATCATCGCAACAACTTGGCCGTTATTCGGATTGACGATAGTTGACCCAACTTGGAACTTCTTAGAAGGGAAACTGACATAATTTTCAGAGTTGACAATATTGTAGAGTTTCTTTTGGGCACTCATGTCGAGGTTCGTATAAACCTTTAGACCACCAGTTGTGGTGTTGTAGCCCTTGGACTTTAATTCAGCATAGACTTGCTTGAGATAGGCATCAATCACTTTGGTATTTTGGGTACCGGTGCTCGTTGACTTGTGCGTTTTGACCAGTCCCGAAGTGATACTGGTTGCTTTAGCTTGGCTTGCTTGAGCTGAGGTAATGACTTTAGTCTCAACCATTGAGTCTAAGACTAAATCACGACGCTTTTGAGCCAAAGCAGGATAAGTCGTGGGATCGTAGCGGGTTGGTGCTTGGGGCATTCCGGCTAACAAGGCTAACTGAGCCAGACTCAAATGTGTAAGCGTGGTCCCATAATAGTATTGTGCGGCCGTTTGCATCCCGTAGACCCCATTGCCCATGTAGACTTTGTTGATGTAATATTCCAAGATTTTGGCCTTGGAGTATTTATGATCAACCTTTAAGGCCAACCAGGCTTCTTGAGCCTTACGTTTTAATGTTCGGTCCGAAGCGGCGGTTGAGAAGACGGACAGCTTAACTAATTGCTGGGTTAACGTACTACCACCTTGCATTCCTAATGAGGATCCAGTGAAGTTTGCAAATGCGGCACCAACAATCCGGATGGGGTCGACCCCATTATTTTTATAGAAACGGCGATCTTCGGTAGACACGACCGCTGCGGCTAAGGTCGCTGGAATGTTCTTAGCTTTGACGTAAGTCCGGTTTTGGGCGCCCATTCGTGAAATAACGTTGCCATTGGCATCGTATATTCTTGTAGAAGCGTCACTGGACAGGGCACTCTGGGTGACCTTAGGTGCACTTTGGGCGTAAAAGAAGAACAGGCCGGCTCCGGCAAGAATGGCGAAAACGCCAATAGCGACGATGACGTACAAAATCCGGCGAAAGGTCCGCCAACCGGTATGTGGCCGTTTGGGGCCAGGGGTACGATCAGCGTTACGACTCATCCGGGTTTCCCGTGGTGAATTGTTACTAGACATGGTAATCTCCTTTACGTTTCAGCGTAGTCACTAGACTCGTTAGTTTATGAGAGTAATTGATCTACGGCCTTAAGATAGGGAACGGGCAATTGTAGCTCAGCGGAAATTTGAATCCCATTTTGCGCAATGGTTGCATAAGGAATGGACTTCCGGCCGCCTTGCTGCTGCGCGTCCCAAAAAGTAAACAGATCTTGCGCACGGTACAAGTAAATCTCCTGGCGGGTGACGAACTTGATAATAGCAAAACAAATTCCCCCCTGAGTTGTACAAGCACGCATGTGGTCAATCTGATGTTGATGAAAGTTTTGAAGCGGAAACGACGTTGTATTACGAGTTTCTTTAGCATCAAAATCTAAATAATGCCCCCGATAGACACCGTTATAATCGGTGGTAGAAGCGGTACTAAAGTAGGCTTCTTTAATCACGGCGGCACTGCGTTTAGGGTAATCCACCTTTACAATGCGAATGGGAGTAGGCTTTTTATGAACCACAGCCACGCCATTGACTTCGTAATACGTGTTACTCTCATTGAGCTCCTCTTCTAGTGTCATACCGCGTTTACCGTAGTTGGTGTTGGTACTAGAAAACTGGGACCCAATTTTTTTGGCTGGTGCACGGTAGGCATGCCCATTGGGATACCGAATAGTCATAAACGCTTCACACTCCTTGTTTTAGCGGGCATTTGCTCACCAGATTGTGGGCCAGTTATTGATATTATACCAAGCTCACTCGGAAATAAAAACTCCTAAACGCGGCTTTACTGATGAAAAAAGCGGATTTTAAACGGATTTTAATTGCCCTCGACGTTTTTTTTCGCTACACTAATAAGGAGCCGTCAGAAAGGGGTGGCTAAATGAGTCGCTTATGGTTAACGGGCTATCGGAGCTATGAACTGGGCGTCTTTGGTAGTCAGGACCCCAAGTTGTTGGTGATTAAGGATACACTTAAAAAACTTCTAATTGGTAAGCTTGAAAATGGCATGGATTGGCTGATTACGGGTGGCCAATTAGGGGTTGAGCAATGGGCTGCTGAGGTGGGTCTGGCGTTAAAGCCGGATTATCCAGAGCTTAAAATTGCGATGATGACGCCATTTGCTGACTTTGGGAGCAACTGGAATGAGAATAACCGGGGGACGTATACCCAACTAGCTAGCCGGGTGGATTTCCACCAATCGGTTAGTGAGCAGCCCTATCATGGCCCCCAACAGTTAAGAAACTATCAAGAATTTATGCTGACCCATACGGATGAGGCAGTCATGGTTTATGATTTAGAGGTTGAAGGGAAACCGAGGTATGATTACGAGGCAATCACGCGATTTGCTGAGCAACATGCTTACCCCCTGACGTTGATTGATATGGATTGGTTACAAGAAAGTGCCAATGAATATCAAGAAAATTTAAATAATGGTTCCCAATTTGAATAAAAACTGGTATTATAGATATCGCCGGTTTGATTACGATAACGAGGTGTAATGATCGATGGAAAACGTTAATTTTACTCCGAAGGAAATTTTACAAAAGCAATTCCGCCAAAAAATGCGCGGCTATGACCCTGATGATGTCGATAGTTTCTTAGACAATGTCATCAAGGACTATGATGCCTTTGTGAAGGAGAATCAACGGCTTCAAGATGAAAACGAACGGTTGTTGGCAAAAGTTGACGAGTTGACTCGTCAGGTTCAAGTGGGTGCAAGTCAACCCCGCGCTGCTGCAACTAGCCCAGCTTCTTCAAATGTAACCAACATGGATATTTTGAAGCGGCTTTCCAATTTGGAACGGCACGTTTTCGGTTCACAATTAGATAATGATCCAAACGAGTCACATCGTTTGTAGAATTATAGACTGGTGTAGATCCTGAGTAATCGCGGTCGGCTTATGTCGGCTGAGGAAGGTCCATGCTCGCACAAGCTGCG
>OMJG01000685.1_pt1 | contig 23677 bp, 19 predicted proteins | sample 1646431 | NCBI WGS metagenome assembly OMJG01 (sample SAMN03771674, study PRJEB25209) | food metagenome | isolation source: Cotija cheese | place: Mexico:Jalisco,Michoacan | collected 2011-12-12
GTCGGTCTGTCGACCGGGATCACCGCGGATCTGTCCGCGCCCAGCCAGATCGTCCTCATCCTGACCATGGCGCTCGGCAGGCTGGGACCGGTGACCGTGGCATCCGGCCTGGCCCTGCGTGAACGCCCCATCCGCTACGAACTGCCGAAGGAACGGCCGCTGATCGGCTGAGGCCGCCGGGCCGGAGAGGAAGAGACCATGAACGAGAAGAAGAACTGGATGGCGCGGTCCGCGTCGTTCTTCACCGGCGACCCTTCGCCGCTGGCGAGGGACGGTGCGGTGGCCGTGATCGGGCTCGGCCGCTTCGGCGGGTCACTGGCACGTGAGCTCGCCGAGCATGGAGTCGAGGCCATCGGCGTCGACCGCGACGAATCGGTCGTGGCCGAGTTCGCCGACGTTCTCGCCCATGCCTCCCGCGCCGATGCCACCGACGAGGTGGTGCTGCGACAGCTGGGCATCGACGAGGTCTCCCGCGTCGTCATCGCCATCGGCAGCGACCTCGAGGCGAGCATCCTCGTGGCGTCGCGGATCCTCAAGCTCGGCAATCGGCACATCTGGGCGAAGGCGATCAGCGAAACCCATGCGGAGATCCTCCACCAGTTGGGCATCGGCAACGTCATCAGCCCCGAGAACGATATGGGCCGCCGGCTGGCCCACCTGATCAGGGGGCATATCTCGGACTTCCTGCCCATCGACGAGGATTTCGTCCTGGCGCGCACCACCCCGCCGGTGCGCACGACCGACGTGCCTTTGGCTTCGCTGGGGCTGCGCTTGACGTATGACGTCACGATCGTCGCGTTCAAACGTCGCGGCGGCGGCCATTGGGACATTGCCGACCGGGATGTCACCCTCTACGCCGACGATGAGATCCTCGTGGCCGGCAGCCCGAAGAAGGTCGAAGCGTTCAGTGAATTGGACAAGGACGCCGACGCTTAGGCCGACGTCCTTGGGCCCTCGGGGGTCCTTCGCCGAGGCGGGCCATGAGGTTTCAAGGCTCTCTCGCCGAGGCGGTCCCGGAGCCGGGCGCGTCCGATCCGGGTGCTGGTGCGGGCTTCAGTCGCCGAGGTCGACGACCTCGAACTCGAGGAGGTTCGCCTGCTCGGAGACCGGGGCCTTGCCGGTCGATTCGTGCGAGGACGAGCGGCCCTGCTTCCAGTTTTCGAAATCCTCCTTCGTCGCCCACTGGGTGTAGACGAAGTACTGGTCCCCGCCGGCGACCGGGCGCAGCAGCTGGAAGCCCTCGAAGCCGGGAGCTCCGTCGACCGAATGCTTGCGCTGCGCGAAGCGCTTTTCGAGTTCCTCCCGGGCGGGTTCGGGAACGGAGAGGGCGTTGATGGCGACGACTGACATGATTGCTCCTTTTCATCAGAGGCAGTGGTTGTCGGTGAGCAGCTGGCTCACCTCGACCTTACGACTCCGACCCGAATGCTGTCTGAGGAGTCCGCTTGGTCGCTCGCAGAGTCTCAGAACCGATGTCGTGCAGGGTTCCAGTATCTGGGTATCTGGGCGCGCGAACCCTGCCTGTACCTGTGCCGAGTTTCGGACGATTCGTGCGGAGGCAGCGCCCGAAAACCGTCACGCATCGTCCGGAACTCGCGGTGCGAACGGTGCTCCTGCTGACCTGAGTCGTGTTCAGGTGTCCGGCTGGTGGGTAGGGTGGCCCACTATTCGCCCTCGCTGACCTCGAGCTGGGTGAAGTCCAGGCCGGGGGAGTGGGCTGCGGCGGCACGGCGGATGCGTTCGGCGGTGAGCTCACTGATCGTCGGGAACTCGGCGTCGCCACCTGTCGTAGCCGGGCCATCTGCGTCTGCTGCGGCCAGGCCGTCGGCATCTGTGTCGGCGTCGCCGGTCCGGCCTGTTTCGTCACCAACTGCCGTCACCACGGCCCTCGCAGTCTTCGACCGCAGCGGTTCCGGGGTCTGCACGAGCACGAATGATCGCGCACCTGCGTCGCGCGAATTGGCCTCCATCACGGCCTGCGCCGTGGTCCCGGATCCGGCGAAGAAGTCGAGGACGATGGCATCGGGGTCGAAGAACGTCTGCGAGGCCACGAGCGCCTTGACCAGCTCGACCGGCTTCGGATAGCTGAACACCCCCGCCAGACCCAGCGGCTCCAGATCGTTCTGCCCGCCGAGCGCCTTGATGATCGAGTACATCTTCGAACTCGCCTTCTCCGCCGGCGTCACCCGCACCACCGCGTGCTTGCCGTCGGTTCCCCACGGCCGGAGGATGTACTCGCCCGATGCCAGCTTCGCGTCCACCTCGGCGAGTTTCCTCTCGCCTTTGACGGCGACGATGTCCTCATACATCAGCCGCCGCTCGGACCCGCGCGCATACCGGCCGAAACCGGCGCGCAGCACATCGGTTTCCACGAGCATCCGCCTGCCGTCGATGACCTCGAGCTTCGCCGGCGACTTCTTCTCCGTGAGGAACGGCCCGACCCGGCTCGCCTCGCGGGCCCAGACATGCACATAGTCGTGCCCGCGCACGAACGACCGCGCATTGCCCCCGCCCTTGGCCCGCTGATGGATGAGCGTGCCCAGCGAATTGTCCTCACCGAAGATCTCGTGCCCGAGCAGCTGCGCCCACGCGCTCTCCTTGTCGTCGAGATGGAGGAACAGCACCCCATCGTCGCGCATGAGCTCGCGCGCGAGCAGCAGCCGCGGAGTCATGAAGGACAGCCAACTGGCGTGATCGTGCCCGTGATCCTTGTAGGTGTGCGCGTTGCCCGTGTTGTACGGCGGATCGATGTAGACGACCTTGACCCGCCCGCGATGCGTGGCCAGCAGCGCCTGCAGAGCCGGCAGATTGTCCCCGACGATGAGCAGATTCTCCCGCGGATCGGGAGCGACGCTCGATCCGTCATCCTTGCGCAGGTGAGGACGGCGGGCGCCCTCGCCGAGGTGGTGCTCGGGTCCCTCGTCACCCTCGCCGAGGCGGGGCTCGCGTTCCGTATCACAGTCACCGAGGTGGTGCTCGGGTCCCCGTTCACCGGGGCCGGGCCCGGTGTCGGCATCCGCGATGAGGCGGTGGCCGAGGGCGAAGGCGGCGGCCTTGCCCGGCCACTCCAAGACGGTCGTCATCCTTCTCCTTCACCCCGAACGGTGCCAAGATTGCTGTATGAGTATTTCACGAGTGGCCGTCGTCGGTGCCGGCATCCTCGGTGTCGCCGCCGCCCGCGAAGTCACCATGAGGTTCCCCGCCGCCGAGGTCACCGTTTTCGACAAGGCCGATACCGTCGCCGCACATCAGAGCGGTCACACCTCCGGAATCGTCGACTCCGGACTCGATCAGACACCCGGCTCGACGGAGGCGAAGCTCACCCGACGGGGCCTCGAGCTGCTCATTCCCTATATGGCCGAAGCCGGCGTGCCCTACCGGGAATGCGGGCAGCTGCTCATCGCCCAGAACACCGACGAAGCCGAACGACTCGAAGAGATCTTCGCCCGTGCCAAGGACAATGAGGTCCCCGGCGCGCGACTGCTCGAACGCCACGAGATCGGAGCCGTCGAACCGGCTGTCAGGGGAGTCCTCGGACTCTGCTCACCCCATGCGGCCGTGGCTGACTTCTCGGCGCTCACCACGGCGCTCGCCTCCGACGTGCGCGGCGCCGGTGGGACATTCCGCTTCGGCACCGAGGTCACCGGCGTCGATGCCATGAGCAACGAAGTCCGACTGCGTGGGCGCCCGGTCCCGGCCGGTGGCACGCAGGCGGGGGATGGGGCCGCAGCCTCGGACTCCGGCGATGGCGCCCGGGGTGAAGGCACTGCCGACGAACAGGGCGAACGCGATGATGCGGCCGGCCCCGACGCTCGCGGCGCAAAGAATACCGACGCCCGGGACAGTCGCGACGAACAGGTCCGCGACCGGCCGCGCACCTACCGCGGGGAGGAAGGCCGCGAACCCGTCATCGGCATCGGCGACGAGCTGCGCGATCGCTTCGGTGGGCAGGACTGGTTCAGACAGGCCGAATCGACGATCGGCGAGTGGACGCAGAAGGTCTCCGACGCGTGGGCGAACCGCGACGGCTCGCGTACTGGTGGCGCAGGATCGCGCGCTGGTGACACACCCAGCAAGTCGCGCCGCGACGGCTCGGTCCGGGACGCTCCAGCCGAGGAAGTGCTCGGTGCCTTCGACATCGTCATCGTCTGCGCCGGCCTCCAGGCCGATCGCCTCGCGACCGCCGCGGGGCTGAATGCCGAACCGAGGATCGTGCCTTTCACCAGCGACTTCTATCGGATCCCTGCTGCCGATACAGACGCCCCCACCGGCACCGAGGTGGTCCGCGGCATCATCGGATCCGTTCCCGACCCGCAGGCCCCGTTCACCGAAACCTCGATCGTCCGCGGGCTCGACGATGGGCTCATCCTCGGACCGAACACCTTCGTGGCCCTCGGCCGCGAAACCTACGACCGCCACGGATTCGACCTCGCCGATATCAGCTCGACCGCCAGATCCAAGGGATTCTGGAAGTTCGCCGCCCAGACAGCGAAGACAGCGGCCCGCGGAGCCAGGCCGCTGGTGAGCCGGACCGCCTTCGTCGACGGAATCCGCCGCTTCGTCCCCGAGCTCGACCCGACCACGGTGGTCCCCGGAACCCGCGGAGTCCGCGCTCAGGCGATGACCGCCGACGGCGGACTCGTCGACGAACTCACTGTGACCAGGCGCGGCAGGCTGACCATGGTCAGGTCCGTGCCGAAGTGGGCGGCCACCTCGGCGCTGGCGATCGCCGAGACGATCGTCGATCGGGCCTTCGAGAACTCGGCCCGTTGAGGCCAACCTGCCATCCTGTGAAAGGGATACTGCTCGTGAGCGAAAATCGGCAAGTCCCCGCGCTGTGTACGTGGATCGAAAACGGTCCTGACGAAAGCTGGACGCTGCAGGTGGATCTTCCGGCCTCATCCATTCCCGCCGAGGCGGCTCCCGAGGACGGACAGGAGATCTTCGTCGACCTCAACGGCGTCACGAACAGACGGAATGTGCCGGGCGGAATCATGGTCCGACGCCCGGCCGGGGACGAGGGCGGCGACAGTGTCGACGGTGCCGGCGCGACGCGGTATTCGATCGAACTGGCGGTTCCGCGGGGGTATCGCGGGGCGTTGCGCTTCCTGCCCGTGCCGCGAGGACTCCAGGTCGCCGACCGTCCGACCTGGCTCGATGTCCTCGCGAAGGGTTTCGTTCCCACCGGTGATCACGGCCTGCGCACGGTCACGGACATGCGTCGAAAACAGGTCCTCGAACTCGCCGCACCCGATGCCCGGCCCTTGAACTGGACCGGTGGATCCAGAGCGGGCGCTGGCACGAGCGGAAGGGAGGAGGAAGGGCGGTCCGACGTCGACGAACAGGTCATCACCCTCGGTTCCTCACCGAGGTGGACCTGGATCCACCGACCGCAGCGAGGTCCCGCCTCGGCGCCGGTACTCGTCGTCTTCGACGGGGAGCGGTTCATCCGCGGGGGACTGCTCACGGGGATCGACGAGCTGGTGTCCCCGCCGTCAGCGGTCATCGCCATCGACCATGCACCCGTCGGGGACGACGGCCCCGATGAGGACGCGGCCGTCGGCCAGCGCGCCGATGACCTCGTGATGAATCCGCGGTTCTGCGACGACGTTCTCGCCCTCGTTCGTCAGACGGCACCGGAGGTCCCGGTCCGTACGATCGTCGCGGGCGCCTCGTACGGCGGACTGGCTGCGGCGTTCTTCTCCCTGCGACATCCGGAAGCGTTCCGCGGGATCTGTCTTTCGCCGTCGTTCTGGGAATCCGACGACCAGGGAAGCCGGATCTGGGATCTCACGCAGAGCGGATCCGACGACAGATCTGACGGCACTGACGGGGAGTCGGAGTCCCACGAGTCGGAGCCCCTCGAGGCCGTCGCGCATCCGACATTCTGTGTCGACCACGGGACCCTGGAGACGGTCATTGCAGACTCGGTCGCCGAGGCCACCGAGGAGTTCGCCGCTCGCGGCATCGATATCGTGTCTCGACCGTTTGTGGGCGGGCACGAATACCTGTGGTGGCGCGAACTCATGCTCGTCCGCCTGGCCGAAGTCCTGGCGGAATGATCCGAACGCTCACCGGCCTCGGTCACGGGGCGCCCGGAGTGGGGGGAGCCGTCTCGGCGTGGGATTCCTGTGCCGTCGATCTCTGTCGACGATCAGCCGGAATGGCGTTCGAGGAACTCGTAGACCTCGGTGTCGTCGACTCCGGGCACGGCGCCGGGCGGAACCGCGGCCAGCAGCGAGGCGTGCATGCGGGCCGACGGCAGCGCCTGATCCTCCCATTTCTCGGCCAGGTCGTCCGGGGCCTGCCGGCAGCAGGACGGATCCGGGCATCCTGACTGCGATCGGATCGGTGATTCCCGACCCTCGAACCAACGGACGTGGGAGAACGGGACGCCGACGCTGATGGCGAAGTCGCCGCCGGGCAGCACGCGGGCAGTGCACCAGAACGAGCCGTGTGGGGTGTCGGTGTATTGGTAGTACGGGCTGAACCGGTCTGCGACGCGGAAGACGGTGCGCGAGGTGAAGCGCTTGCACGCGAACTGGCCCTCGATCGCTCCGAGCGGATCGGTAGGGAACGGCAGGCCGTCGTTCGAGTACGCCTTGTGGATCGTGCCGGAATTGTGGACCTTCATGAAGTGCACGGGCAGTCCGAGATGCTCGGTGGCGAGGTTCGTGAACCGGTGGGCAGCCATCTCGTAGCCGACGCCGAACATATCGCGCAGATGCTCGACGGAGAGCACCCGCTTCTTCTTCTCCTCCTCGAGCATCGGCACGGCCGCGGACTCGGGCAGCAGGATCGCGGCAGCCAGATAGTTGGCCTCGACGCGCTGCTGGAGGAACTCGTGGAAGTCCTTCGGGGAGTCATAACCGAGGACATGCGGAGCCAGGCTCATGAGCAGGTGCGACCGCGGATCGAAGGCGGCATCGGCATTGGGCAGATACAGGCGCTTGTTCGCGGTGTCCGAGATCGACCGAGTCGATTCTGGCAGGTCGGAGACGTAATGGAGGCTGAAACCGAGCTTCTCGGCGATGAGCGCTGTCTGCCGCTGTGACACCGTTCCGGATTCGTAGCCGACGAGGTCGAGCAGTTCCGCGGCGGTGGCCTCGAGGTCGGCGAAGTAGTTGTTCTTCTCCCTCATCCGATCCCGCAGCTCCCGGTTGGCCCGCCGTGCCTCCTCCGGGGTGGCCGCACGCCGTTCCAGAGCCTCGCCGAGCTGCCGCTGAAGACCCACGATCGCCTCGAGGGCATCGGCCGGCAGGGACTTGATCCGCACCTGAGGCAGTCCGAGGGAGGAGTACATAGGGGAGGCCTGATTGCGTTCGGCTTCGAGCTCGAGCGCCTGGCGCTCGTCGATCGGAGCGGGGTCGATGAGCTCGGAGACATCCGTCTTCAGCGCCTTGGCAATCGCGGCCAAGAGCGTGACAGAAGTTTCTCGCTTGCCGTTCTCGATCGTCGAGATCTGGGACGCTGCGCGCCCCACTTCCTGCCCCAGCTCGTTGAGGGTCAAACCACGCTTCTTGCGAAAAAAACGGATTCTTCTGCCGATGCTGAGCGGGTCGGTCTGCTGGTCTTCGCTCTCAACTTCCGCGCCAACGCTGTTCAAGGCGCCTCCCTCGGTTTCTGTGGGCCGGTTCACAATCGTGAAAACCAGTATGACAGAACCGCGAAATTTCTGAAACCGGAAATATCGAGATTATTCATCCGAAAAAACAATGCGAGAGCGCTTGCGGCCCCCGCAGACTGGATACATCAACAACCCCGAGAGATCGAGAAAGAGAAGGACAATGACTGAGAACACCACGCAGAACAGCTTGCACGATGCTGAAGCCATCCGCCGCGAATGGGCCACCAACGCCCGCTGGTCGGGAGTCGCTCGTGACTACGAGCCCGAGGATGTCGTCAAACTGCGCGGTTCGCTGATCGAGGAGCACACGCTGGCCCGTCACGGAGCCGAGCGCCTCTGGAACCAGATCACCGCCGGCGACATCCACTCCGGTGACTACGTCAACGCACTCGGTGCACTGACCGGCAACCAGGCAGTCGAGCAGGTCAAGGCCGGCCTCAACGCCATCTACCTCTCCGGCTGGCAGGTCGCCGCCGACGCGAACGCCGCCGGTCAGACCTACCCCGACCAGTCGATCTACCCGGCCAACTCGGTGCCGCAGGTCGTCCGCCGCATCAACAACGCTCTGATGCGCGCCGACCAGATCGAGACCTCGGAAGGCAACAAGCAGGTCGACGACTGGTTCGCTCCGATCGTCGCCGACGCGGAAGCGGGCTTCGGCGGCTCGATCAACGTCTACGAACTCATGCGGTCGATGATCGCAGCCGGCGCTGCCGGTGTGCACTTCGAGGATCAGCTCGGTTCCGAGAAGAAGTGCGGCCACCTCGGCGGCAAGGTCCTCGTCCCGACCTCGCAGCACATCCGCACGCTCAACGCCGCCCGCCTCGCGGCCGACGTCGAGAACGTGCCCAGCCTCGTCATCGCCCGTACCGACGCCGAGGCAGCCACGCTGATGACCTCGGACATCGACGAGCGCGACCAGCAGTTCGTCACCGGTGAGCGCACCGCCGAAGGCTTCTACAAGGTTCGCAACGGCATCGAAGCAGGCATCGCACGCGGACTGTCGTTCGCTCCCTACGCGGACATGCTGTGGATGGAGACCTCCACACCTGACCTCGAAGCAGCCAAGCAGTTCGCCGAGGCGATCCACGCCGAGTACCCGGACCAGATGCTGTCCTACAACTGCTCGCCGTCGTTCAACTGGCGCAAGCACCTCGACGATGCCACCATCGCGAAGTTCCAGCGCGAGCTCGGAGCCATGGGCTACAAGTTCCAGTTCATCACCCTGGCCGGCTTCCACGCTCTGAACTACTCGATGTTCGATCTGGCCCACGGCTACGCCCGCGAGCAGATGAAGGCATACGTCGACCTGCAGGAGCGCGAGTTCGCTGCCGAGGAGCGCGGATACACCGCGACCCGCCACCAGCGTGAGGTGGGCACCGGCTACTTCGATCTGGTGTCGACTGCACTCAACCCCGAGTCGTCGACCACCGCGCTGGCCGGCTCCACCGAAACCGCTCAGTTCCAGTGAGCCGCACCGGGTTTTCGCCCCGCTGACCAGCGGGGATGAGCCCACCAGAGACCCGGGGCGGATCGATGATGTTTTCACGGGGTTTACATCGTCGATCCGCTCCGTCACACCACAGACGCATCGAAACCCCGCCACGATCCCACCGGAACGCTCACGAACACGGGGCAGCCGCCTCGGCGAGGATCCCCCACAGCACCAGCCGCACATTCCAGGCACACACTACGACGGGTGAGGAGAAGCCCATGTCTTACATCAAGATCAACGCGCCGCTCGAAACCGGCTTCGGCACCGTCCTTTCGGAGCCTGCTCTGACGTTCATCGCCAAGCTGCACGACGAGTTCGCCGGCACCATCTGCGACGTGCTGCGCACGCGCCGGGCCCGCGCGGCCGAGATGAACGGCGGAACCCTCCCCCGCTTCAAGCCCGAGACCGCACGCATCCGCGCCGACCGCTCCTGGTCGGTCGCCGGATCCGCCGGTGCCCCCGGCCTCGAAGACCGCCGCGTGGAACTCACCGGGCCGGTCACCGAGGATGAGGTCGTGGCGGCACTGAACTCGCAGGCGAAGGTGTGGCTGGCCGATCTCGAAGACGCCACGAGCCCCACCTGGGCCAACGTCATCGGCGGACAGGTCAACCTCTTCCGCGCCATCCGCGGTCAGCTGCCCGGCGTCAACAACGACAACCAGCCGACGATCGGGCTGCGCCCCCGCGGTTGGCACCTGCCCGAGAAGCACCTGATCTACGTCGATGACAACGGAGCCGAGTTCTCGACCTCCGCAGCGCTGGTCGACTTCGGTCTCTACTTCTTCCACAATGCTCGGTACCTCATCGACAATGGTTCCGGCCCGTACTTCTACCTGCCGAAGCTCGAGTCCTCGCAGGAAGCACGCCTGTGGAACAAGGTGTTCGTCCTGGCACAGAACATGCTCGGCATCGAACGGGGCACCATCCGGGCCACCGCTCATATCGAGACGATCACCGCAGTGTTCCAGATGGAAGAGATCCTCTTCGAGCTGCGCGAGCACTGTGCAGGTCTCGAGGCCGCCGGTTGGGACTACCTGTTCTCCGTGGTGAAGAACCTGCGCAACACCACCGACTACGTTCTGCCCGACCGCGAACGTCTGACGATGGATCTGCCGCTGATGAAGGCCTTCACTGACCGGCTCGTGGCCACTTGCCACCGTCGCGGCGCACACGCGATCGGCACGATGTCCAACCTCATGGCCGATCATCCGGACGAGGAGTTCGTGGCCGCCGAGTTCGAGCGCATGCGTGAGGACAAGGCCCGCGAGGCCTGGCAGGGCTTCGACGGCACCTGGGTGGCCGACCCGGCACTGGTTCCGGCAGCGCTGGCCGTGTTCGACGCCGCTCTGGGATCAGCTCCGCACCAGCTGGAGAACAAGCGCCCCGATGTGCAGGTGACCAGTGAGAACATCCTCGACATCACCGGTCTCGAACCGGTCGTGACCGAAGAGGGCGTGCGCGTGAACATCCGCGTGGCCATCGGATACATGAACGAATGGCTCGGCGGCAATGGGCACGTGGCTCTGGAGAACCAGCTCGAAGACGTGTCGACGGCCGAGATCTGCCGCTCGCAGATCTGGCAGTGGATCCGCCACGAGGTGACTCTGGACAACGGTCAGCAGCTGACCACGCGTCTGGTGGAGCGTTACCTCGGAGAGGAGCTGGCTCTGATGCAGCGCCGTGCCGATGACCACTTCGATGAGGCCGTGGAGATCTTCCGTGAGACGGCGCTGGGTGAGGAGTTCGCCGAGTTCCTCACCATGCCGGCCTACACCGACCACCTGGTCGACCGGGTGTCCAAGCCCACCGAAGCCTTCGTCGCCTAACAATTACTACCTGACGGCGGCCCAGCAACCTCGCGCGAGGTTGTTGGGCCGCCGTCAGGTAGTTCTGGGGATGGGGTGGCGGTTACGTGACCGAAGCGTGATCCCGACGTCAACGAACCAAAGATGAGTCCATATACTGGGGGGCATGACGATTCTCATTGGCTACCTACCCGCTCCCGAGGGTGAGGCTGCTCTGCGTGCGGGTTTCGCAGAGGCCGAACTGCGGTCGAGCGCTGCCGTCGTGATCAACTCACAGCGACGAGGTGCCAGTGGAGCTCCGACCGAGATCGGTGAGGACGAGATCAAGCGGATCGTCGACCTCGGCAGGGAATCGGACGTCGAGGTCGAGGTGCTCCAGCCCGATCACGAAGACGATCTGCCCGGCACGCTCAACGACCTCGCCGAGGAGTACGACGCCCAACTCATCGTCATCGGCCTGCGCAAACGCTCGGCGATCGGGAAGTTCATCCTCGGCTCGCAGGCCCAGCGCATCCTCCTCGAAGCCGAAGTCCCGGTGCTCACGGCCAAGGCCTGAGACGACGGCCAAGGGACTGAGGCGACGGCCAAGGCTTGAGACGAGGGCCAAGGCCCGAGACGACGGCCAAGGCCGGAAACCTCGCCGAGGCGGCCCTGACCTCGGACTCAGCGCCGCGGTTCCAGCCCCCACCCCCACGCGAGGAGCTCGGCCAGCGACACCCCCGCAGCGTCGCTGAGATCCGTGATCTGCGTGCGGCACGAATACCCGTCGGCAAGAACGACCTGCAACCGCCCATCCGCGCCGGATCCCGTTGCTCGAGCGCGCGAAGCATCTGAGACAGCCTCCGTCGCACGATGAGCTGAAGCGTCGGTATCGGTATCGGCAACGGTGACGCTATCGGAATCGGCCCGAGCCTCCACCCCGGTGGCCCGTCCGCGTCTGCGCAGAGCCGGCAGCAGAGCCACCTCGGCGACGGCGACCGAAGTCTCGAAATGACCGTCTTCGACGCCGAAGTTCCCGGCCAGACCGCAGCACCCGCCGAGGAACTCAGTGTCCGCTCCGGCCCGGGCCAGCAGCTCCTGATCGGCGGCGTTGCCGAAGATCGCCGACTGGTGGCAGTGCGGCTGCACGAGTGCTTCGACCCCGGACAGGTCCGGCAGTTCGGCACCGATGCTCAGCAGATACTGGGCCAGTGTCTGCACCCGGTTCGCCACCCGGTGCGAGGCCTCATCGGCGACGAGCTTGAGCGAATCATCCTTGAGCGTGGCCAAACACGAGGGCTCGACGCCGATGATCGGCACATCCCCTGTCGCATCGAGAGCGGTGATCGTCTCCGACAGATGCGCCCTCGCGGCATCGAGCTGACCGGTCGAGATGAGCGGCAGTCCGCAGCACACCGTCTGATCGATCACCCGCACATGCACCCCGGCCTGCTCGAGCACGGCGACGGCCGCGGCGAGGATGCGCGGAGCGAAATGGTTCGACCAGGAATCGGCGAACAGCACGACCTCAGCCGTGGGCCGCAGCGATTCTGCGGCCGTTGACGAATCCGCGGCCGGCGACGAATCCGCGCCCGGTGACTCGGCGCTCGAGCGGGACTCAGCGGGGGAGTGCGACTTCGGTGCCGCCTCGGCGGTGGTGGCCCACCATTTCCTGAACGTCGTGTACGCGAACTGCGGAATCGACCGGCGGACGTCGATGCCGGCCATCCTCTTGGCCAGCGTCGTCAGCCCCGGCAGCCCCGAGACCCGGTTGACCGCGGGCGCGAGCGGAGTGATGAGACGCGCGAGCTGCGGGAGGAACCCGAGCGAATAGTGCTTGATCGGCCGCAACTTGCCCTTGTACGACTGGTAGAGCACCTCGGCCTTGTACGTGGACATGTCCGTGCCGGTCGGGCACTCCGTCCCGCAGGCCTTGCATGACAGGCACAGGTCAAGGGCCTCGTGCACCTCGGGGGAGTCCCAGCGAGGCTCGAGAAGATCCCCGGACACCATCTCCTGCAGCACTCGCGCACGCCCCCGCGTCGAATGCCGCTCATCCCGTGTGGCCTGGTACGACGGGCACATGATGCCGCCGCCGGCCGCCGAATCCGCACGGCACTTGCCGACCCCGGTGCACCGGTGCACCGCCGACGCGAAACCGGCGGACTCGCCTTCGTAGGCCATCGCGAGGGTTCCGGGCAGCTCCTGACGCAGCGGCAGCTGAGTGAGACGGACCGACTCGTCGAGGGCGTCCGGGTCGACGATGACACCGGGATTGAGCAGATGCTGAGGATCGAAGAGCCGCTTGACCTGGGAAAACAGGTCGAGCGCCGCCGGGGTGTACATGAGGCGCAGCAGCTCGGAGCGGGCCCGACCGTCCCCGTGCTCCCCGGAGACCGACCCGCCGTAGCGCGCGACGAGCTTCGTGGCCGCAACCATGAAATCGCGCATCACCTGCCCGCCGTTCGGATCCTCGAGCGGGAAGTCCACGCGCATGTGCAGGCAGCCGTCGCCGAAGTGCCCGTAGGGAATCGCCCACAGCCCGTGCTCCTCGAGCAGCTCCATGAGGTCATGCAGATAATCGCCGAGGTGGTCCACCGGAACCGCCGAATCCTCCCAGCCGGCGTGGGCGTCGCGCCCATCGGGGGTGCGCGAGACGAGACCTGCGCCATCGGCGCGGATCGCCCACACCTCGGCCGCGGCCCGGGCGTCGAGGACTGCGGAGTCGCGTGACGTCGATTCGGAGATGAGGCGCTGAGTCTCGGCCTCGAGCTCGGCCTCGTCCTCACCGGTGAGTTCGACGACGAGCCAGCCCGCACCCTCGGGAAGGGGCGGGACCGCCTCGGCGCCCTTGGTGTCGATGACCCGGTCGAGCATGCGCGAATCGAGGCCCTCGCAGGCGGCGACGGGGAAATCCTTCAGCAGCGGCGCATCGTGGGCGGCGGCGACCATGTCCGCATAGCCGAGCACCACCGCCGAGGTGAAACTCGGATCCTTGACCAGGCGCATCTTCGCCGCGAGGATGACTCCCCAGGTGCCCTCGGTGCCGGCGAAGGCGCGGCGGACGTCGAAGCCGTTCTCCGGAAGGAGGGCTTCGAGTCCGTACCCGGAGACCTGACGGGAGAACGTGCCGAAGTTCGTGCGGATGGTGCCGAGGTTCTGTGCCACGAGTTCGTGCAGCCGCGGGAACGTCGTGGAGGCGTCCGTGTCATCGAGGGTGACGACGGTGCCGTCGATGAGCATGATCTTCAGCGCGAGAACGTTGTCGCCCGTGCGTCCGTAGCCCAGCGCCCGGGGCCCGCAGGCATTGTTGCCGATCATCCCGCCGATCGTGCAGCGGGTGTGGGTGGACGGGTCCGGGCCGAAACGCAGACCGTGCGGTTTGGCCTGTTTCTGCAGGTGGGCGTGGACGCAGCCGGACTGCACCCAGGCCGCCTGCTCATCCGGATCGAGGTCGAGGACCGCGTTCATATGGAGAGAGAAGTCGAGGACGATGCCGCGGCCGATGGCGTTGCCGGCGATCGATGTGCCGGCACCGCGGCTGGTGATGGGCACACCGAGGCGGCGCGCAACAGACAGGGCACGAGCCACCTCGCCCTCGTCGTGAGGGAAGACGATGGCGGCAGGGACTAGTCGGAAGAGCGAGGCATCGGAGGAGTACGCGGCGCGGTCGGTATCGTCGATGCTGAAATCACGGATGCCCGCGGCGCGGAACTGTTCGGCGAGTGCGGTGGGAAGCGGCGTCTGGGACTCGTCTTCGTCGACGGTCGCCCGATTCGCTCCAGTGGGATCGGCCATAGTCGTCATGTCCGCATTGTGCCACTTGGGTTGCCGGAACATCGATACCGTCCATGCCGGAACATTGCGAGCGACGGTCATCGTTGAAACCCAAGTAATGTTATATATTCGTTATCTTACGTGCTCAGAACGGTGCTACACAGTAGCCCGAGTTCCTATATTCGGGAATTCTTGGTGTCTTGACATATTCGTGGTATCTAATGGGACTACACCAATTCGTGGCAACGGGCCACACCATGAATGCAGGGGAAGAAACCATGTCTCGTCGAGCTCGTGAATTGACAGTTGATCAGGCGGCATTAGTCGGTGCGGTCCGAAAGGTCGCACGGCAGCGCTCCAAAATCAACACCGACTATGTGATGGCGATTCTGCGCGCCCGCGAAGAAGGTGCGACCTTCGGTGCGATCGCCGAGGCGGCGGGTACCTCTTCGCAGGCCGTTCAGGAGATCGTGCGCAGGCACGGACCGGTCAAGCGCAGTGAGCCGAAGGCCGGGGTCGCTGACCCCGCCTGACCTCAGGAGCCACAGGGGAAGAACGGCATTCGCCTGCCCCCTCTGTGTCCGCACTTCCCGCGCAGAAACCAGGGCGGTGATCCTTAATCGGTATGGATCACCGCCCTTGTGCGATTCATGGACGGTCTCTGACGGTTGCGTGACCGATTCATCGAGGTGCCGGAAGCGGGAATTCTCGTTCCGGGGACAATGGCCCTGTTGGGTGAACACATTTCCGAAGTGAAATTCTGCTCGAGGCATGGAAATCGCTTCAGGATTCGACACTTCCTCTGTTTGTGAAATCACCTGGATCGAAGTGCGGTGACGGCAACCGCAGGTGCGTTTCCGGGAGGCGAGAATAGCTGTGCGATCGGAGTTCCTGAGGCCCCGGGGCGGATTAGATACAAGAAGTACATAGTCGCCGGTGTATTGCAGTCTTGTTACACAGGGGGCGGACTGCGGCCGTGGGAAACGGACTGCGCGGACGGGCAGGATTCTGCCGGCGGACGCTCGGGCGAGGAGCGCGGCGGGGTGTCTAGAGTGGCCGTATGAACTCCGAGCTCGAATCCCTGCCCGCTGAGATCGTCGACCACTGTCTGCTCCGCATCGCTTCCGACCTCTCACTCATGGCGTGGGAGCAGATGCTCGCCTGGAGGCCGCTGCTCGGCGCGCGCCTCGACGCCAATGTCGTCGACACGAAGACCTCGCCGAATGACCTCGTCACTCGCGCCGACGCGCAGATCGAGGCGCTCGTGCGCGGCTACCTCAACCAAGTCAGGCCCCACGACCTCATGGTCGGCGAAGAGGGTTCGGAAGCCCTCGACCCGGTCGCATTCTTCCCTGCGGACTTCCTGCTGGGACTCAACGCATTCGATCCGGAGACCGGTGCACTCAACGAGATCGCTGACGACGGTCCGCGGCTGGAATGGCATATCGACCCGATCGACGGCACCGTCAACTATGTCCGCAGCATCGAACACCATGCCTTCTCCGTCGGCGTCTGCGCGGTGGCAGATGAGAAGGACGCCGGCCTCGGACTCGGCGACTGGCAGATCGGACTCGTCGCCTCGCCCGGGCTGGACGCTACATGGCTGGCGGCCGCGGGCCTGGGTGCCTTTCGGATCGACGGACGTCTGGCCGACCACCGCGAGACCGGTGCCGCCATACCGGCACGACGACTGCGCGGGACTCCGCCCGGGCTGTCCGGCAGGCTCCTGGCCACCGGTTTCGCCTATGCCCTGAGCAACCGCGGAGTCCAACTGTCCAAGCTCGAGAACCTCATGACCGGATACGACGACATCCGTCGCTGCGGCTCGGCCGCACTCGACCTGTGCATGGTCGCCGAGGGCCGAGTCAACGGCTACGCCGAACGCGGCCTGGGCATCTACGACTACGCAGGTGGGGCGGTCATCGTCGAAGAGGCCGGACTCAAGGTCAGTCGCGGAGGATCCGGCGGCCCGACAGCCGCCGCCGACACCCAGGACGAGGTCGACAGGCTCGTCGCCGCCATCTGACCGGGGCGCAGCGGAGCCCGCCATCTGACCGGGGCGCAGCGGAGCCCACCGCCCGCCCGCACGCCCATCCGGCCCCACTTCAGGTGTGATGCAGATAACGTCACACTTCTTTGACTTTATTTTTGAAGCATAGGCTAAGCTTACTTTCAGTGTGTGCACACGCTCGACCTATTCGTTCATTCCTGAAAGTGGGACCCATGGTTTCGACTCGCCTTCAACTGAGCGCCCTGGCAGGCGTTGTCGCTCTCACCCTGGCAGGCTGCGGCTCTGCCGACTCGGATTCGGCGCAGGCCGATGACTCCGGCTCGACGATCGAGGTCGAGGACAACAACGGCAAGCAGACCGTCGCCTCCCCGCCGAAGTCCGTCGTCGCCACCGACAACCGCACGTTCCAGACCCTCAGCGACTGGGGCATCGAACTCAGCGGCGGCGCCGTCGCCCTGATGAGCGACGACCTCGACTACACTCAGGACGACTCGATCCTCGACCTCGGCAACCACCGCGAACCCGACCTCGAGAAGGTCGTCGAAGCGGGGCCCGATCTCATCGTCAACGGCCAGCGATTCGCCCAGTTCCACGACGACCTGGCCAAGCTCGCTCCCGACGCGACGGTGCTCGAACTCGATCCCCGCGACGGTGAGGACTTCGACGCCGAACTGCGCCGCCAGACCGAGGTGCTCGGCGAGGTCTTCGGCAAGCAGGACGAGGCGAAGGCGCTCGTCGACGACTTCGACGCCTCCATCGAACGTGCTCAGTCCGCCTACGACGACAGCGACAAGGTGATGGGCCTGATCACCTCGGCCGGCGACATCGGCTACGCCGCACCATCGGTCGGCCGCACCGTCGGTCCCGTCTTCGACATCCTCGATCTCGACCCGGCCCTCGAGGTCGACGAGGGCAGTGAAGACCACCAGGGCGACGACATCTCCGTCGAAGCCATCGCGAAGTCGCAGCCCGACCTCATGATCGTCCTCGACCGCGATGCCTCCTTCGCCCCAGAGGACCGCGACGAAGGTTCGGCCCCGGCCGCCGAAGTTCTCGAAGACTCCGAAGCGCTGAAGGATGTCCCTGCGATCAAGGACGACGCGATCGTCTACTTCCCCGAGGACACCTACCTCAACGAAGGCATCCAGACGTACACCGAGTTCTTCAACGACTTCGCCGACAAGCTCGAAGACCAGAAGTGATGACCCTCGCCGAGGCGGCCCGCCGTCGGAACGAAGCCCGACGCAACCGGACGGCTGAGTCCCCACAGGGAACGGCCGACCCGTCCCCAGACGGGACGGCGGTTCTGTCCCCCAGCGGGACGGCAGCCTCGCCCCCACGTGGGGCCGCCTCGGCGAATACACCCCTGTTCGGATGGCCGCTTGTGCTGGGCATCCTCGGGGTCGCCATCCTCCTCGCGATCTCGCTGCTCACCGGCGTCTATGACGTCTTCGGCGGCGACGGCGGGGCGGAGATGTTCCAGATCACGCGGATCCCGCGCACGATCGCCCTCGTCCTGGCCGGTGCCGCCATGGCGATGTGCGGACTGGTCATGCAGCTGCTGACCCAGAACCGCTTCGTCGAACCGACGACGACCGGCACCACCGAATGGGCGGGTTTGGGCCTCATGCTCACCGTCATCATCTACCCCGATGCCTCGATCGTGGCGCGGATGGTCGGGGCGATCATCGCCGCGTTCATCGGCACCCTCGTCTTCTTCGTCTTTCTCCGCCGCGTGTCCCTGAAGTCCTCGCTCATCGTGCCCATCGTCGGCATCATGCTCGGCGCCGTCGTCGGCGCCGTCTCGACATTCATCGCGGTGCAGACGGACATGCTCCAATCCCTGGGCATCTGGTTCGCCGGCAGCTTCACCTCGATCCTGCGGGGCCAGTACGAGACCCTGTGGATCGTCGCGGCCGTCGTCGTCGCCATCTTCGTTCTCGCCGACCGCTTCACCGTGGCAGGTCTCGGCAAGGAGATCGCCACCAACGTCGGCCTCAACTACAACCAGATCCTGCTGCTGGGCACCGTGTTCGTGGCGATTGCGACCGGAGTGGTCACCGTCGTCGTCGGCAACCTGCCGTTCCTCGGCCTCATCGTGCCCAACATCGTCTCGCTCATCCGCGGCGACGACCTGCGCTCGAATCTGCCGTGGGTGTGCCTGCTCGGCATCGCGATCGTCACCATCTGCGACCTCATCGGCCGCATCATCGTCATGCCCTTCGAAGTGCCCGTGTCCCTCATCCTCGGCGTCGTCGGAGCGGCCGTGTTCGTCGCCCTGCTGCTGCGTCAGCGGAAGGTCGGGTGAGTGCCGATGCGAGCGAAGGACGAATCCCCGGTCGACACCGGCACCGAGGCGGCCGACCCGACCGCGGCCACCGTCGTGAACGGCGGGGATCGGTCCACCGGCACCGAGGCGGTCGACCGAGATCGTCCCGCTGTCATTGACCCGACCGGCACGGATCGTTCCGGTGCGGGCGCACGGGTCGTTCGGCCGCCTCGGCGAGGGTCTTCGCCCGCTCAGCGGTCGTCGGGTCCGCTGCCGACGGCGAAGTCCGTGCGGCGGTACTGGACGATGATCATCGTGCTGTCGGTCGCCTCGGCGGGGATCGCTCTGGGCATCCTGGCCTGGGACAATCCGATGCCGATCACGGACCCGGGGTTCTGGCTGATCGCGGAGCTGCGGCTGACGAACCTCGTCGTCATCGCCCTGGTCGCGCTGTGCCAGTCGTTCGGCACGGTCGCCTTCCAGACGGTGACGAACAACCGGATCATCACGCCCTCGATCATGGGATTCGAATCCCTCTACGTGGCGATCCAGACCTCGGCGATGTACTTCTTCGGGGTCACGGCGATCGTCGAGCTCAAGGGACTCGTGCCCTTCGTCGTCCAACTCATTCTCATGGTCGGGCTGTCGCTGGCGCTCTACGGGTGGCTGCTGTCGGGGCGGCATTCCTCGGTGGCGCTCATGCTGCTCATCGGCGTGGTCATCGGCGGCGGACTCGGATCGGTGGCGACATTCATGCAGCGGACGCTGACTCCGAGCGAGTTCGACATCCTCTCCGCCCGCCTGTTCGGGTCGATCTCGAATTCGGATTCGAGCTACCTGCCGGTGTCGATCCCGCTGTGTGTGCTGGCCTGCCTCGGGCTCTACCTCTGTTCCTCACGCCTGAATGTGATGGCGCTGGGGCGGGACATGACGAGCAACCTGGGGCTCAACTTCAAGGGCGAACTCATCAGAGTCCTCTTCTTCGTCTCCATCCTCATGGCGGTGTCCGTGTCGATGATCGGACCGATGGTCTTCCTCGGCTTCCTCGTCGCGATGCTCGCCTACCAGTTCGCCGACACCTATGACCACAAGCGTCTCTTCCCGATGGCCGCCCTCCTCGGGTTCGTCGTCCTCGGTGGGGCGTACTTCGTCATGAAGAACATCTTCTACGCCGAGGGGGTCGTGTCGATCATCATCGAGATCGTCGGCGGCGGCGCCTTCCTGCTCGTCATCCTGCGAAAGGGGCGCCTGTGATCACGCTCGAATCGGTCCGCAAATCCTACGACGACGAGGTCTCGATCGGACCCGTCGACCTGCAGATCCCGGCCGGGGGAGTCACCGCCCTGGTCGGGCCGAACGGTGCGGGGAAGTCGACGCTGCTGACGATGATCGGGCGGCTGCTCGGGCTCGATTCCGGAGCGATCTCGGTGGCCGGTTTCGATGTGTCGTCGACGAAGTCGAAGGACCTGGCGAAGATCGTATCCATCCTGCGGCAGGAGAACCACTTCATCACTCGGCTGACGATTCGGCAGCTCGTCGGCTTCGGTCGCTTCCCGCATTCGAAGGGACGCCTGACGGCTGCCGATGAGGAAGTCATCTCGCAGGCGATCGACTTCCTCGAGCTCGGTGAGCTGGAGAACCGATTCATCGACGAGCTCTCCGGCGGGCAGCGGCAGCGTGCCTATGTGGCGATGGTGCTGGCGCAGGACACCGACTACGTGCTGCTCGATGAGCCGCTGAACAATCTCGACATGAAGCGATCGGTGCAGATGATGCAGCACCTGCGCCGGGCGGCGGCCGAGATGGGCAGGACTATCGTCATCGTCCTCCACGACATCAACTTCGCCGGTCACTACGCCGACCACATCTGTGCGGTCAAAGACGGTGCGGTGGTCGAGTTCGGCACGCCCGAGGAGATCATGACCGGTGAGGTGCTGTCCCGGGTGTTCGACACCCCGGTCGACGTCGTCGACGGCCCTCGAGGCCCGCTGGCGGTGTATTTCTGAGTCCGGGCCGGGTGATGGGGACTTCTGATGCATCTGGTTGTGTGCTGCGGAGCATCGTCCGCGCGTGTGACTCTGCCCGTGTGGTTGCCGGGGTGGTCGGCAGCTGCGAACGTCCGGTGCCCTGCCCTGGCCGCCCTGGCGAGGGCGGTGCCGTGCCCTGGCCGCTCTGGCGAGGGCGGTCGCTGCGACAAGGCGCGGTAGGAGCAGACTTTCTGCGCCGAAAGAGCGTCGAAAGAGCACCGATCAGCGTCTCGATTGCACGCTCATCGCCCATTGAGGCAACTTTCGGGCGCTCATCGCCTTTTGACCGAATCATCGAGTTCGAACCCGATGCATCGATCAAAAGGCGATGACGGTTCGGACGAAAGTCGATCACGGATGGCGCAAAAGGCGATTACTGGACTAGCGCTTACGTGGACTGAGTTCTCACCCGCGCACCAGACACTGTGGAAGACCTGCTCGTCCGGCGACTTGCGAGAATCCAGACAGCCGGTGCGAGCTTCGGTTCCGACGGACGGAACCCATCGCAGCGGTGCTCAGCAGGTGCGTGATCTCAGAAATTCTTGAGCCAAGACGGTTCTCAGCGGCCTGTGGAGAAGAACTCGACTCGTCCGTCGTTGACTTGTGGACGACGAAACGTTGTCCACGACCCTGGCGCAGGGGCTTCTGAACTCGGGCCGCTGATGCCGATACTCGCCAGATGAAGAACACGATCTATCGCGAAGAATTCAGTGCCGCCGGCATCTCTTCCAACACGATCAAGAGTGCGTTGGACTGTTGTCTTATTCGACTCTGCCGCGGAGTGTACTCGGTGATCCGCGAGTGCCGAGTGAAAGACCACAGCCGAATTGCGGCATTGATCAGCGACATCGACTGGATCAGCTTCCATGTCGACAGAACTCCGGCCGACTTGAAGCATGATTTCAGGTACCAGACTCAGCTCCGTGCCCTTCGGATTCGCAGCTATCGCTGGTATCGACCAGAGGATGTGATCGTTGGCAAGTCGGCAGCGGTCCTCCACGGAATCCCTCTGTACAAGGACACATCGAAAGCGATCACGGTCAGACACCCGCGGAGCAATTCGCACACGAAGGAGATCATCCGTGTACGGGGCGAGGTTCCCGCAGAGGATCAGGTCCGATTCGGTCATCTGACGGCCACCTCGGCGGTCAGGACGGCCTTGGACCTCATTCGGATTTCGGGACAACGTGAAGCTTTTGCAGCCATGGAATGGGTGCTGCGTCAGATGACGACCGCTCAATTCCCTGGCGTCAATCCCAAATTCGGGTATACGGAGAAGTTTCAGGCCGAGGCACGTCGAATTGTCGCGACGGCGTTTTGCCCTGCGGTTGCTCGCATGCGGTCGGGCCAGGTCACCGCGCAGCGGATGGTTGATGCGATCGATCCGTTCTCAGAGAGTCCTGCCGAGAGCAACTGCCGATTCAACCTCATCGCCTTGAATCTGACGGGGTTCGAACAGCAGATCGAAGTCCGAGACAGCAAAGGCTTCATAGCGCGAGTGGATTTTCTCAACGAACAGGCTCGAACGATCCTCGCGGTCGACGGAAGTGAGAAATACGCTCTGGTGGGACCCTCGCTGATCCGGAGAGAAGGCGAACAGCACAACCGGCTTCTCAGTCTGGGGTATAAGGTCATCCATCTGAGTTTCGATGACGTATTCAGGCTCAACGACTTCCGGGACAAGATCTTCACACAAGTGCCGGAGCTGAAGCAGATGGTCGGGAGTCCCCACGGATGATGCAGAGCTCGCGCATCGACTTTCGAGCTGTTGACCACCGGGTTTTGTGCAGTTGGGTATCGAGTTTTGTGTGGTGCATCGAGTTTTTTTACCGATGATCTGATCAGAAAGCGATTATTCGCCGAGGAGGCCGCTGAGTGACGACGCCTCGGCACTCGGTGAGGGCGCCGTTCAGTGCCAATTCCTGCGTCGGCCTCCATTGGCCACTCGAAGAGAACGGCGCTGATGTTCGTGACCGCCGGATCCTTTTCGCGGCCTTCCTCAACCAAAGTGAGGACGCGGAAGGCGGCTGCGCTTTCGGTCTGAGCAGACCCGGCGGCCTCCTCTATTTGTCGTCTGCCTCGACGGCCGGCCGGATCGTCACCCAACGGCGCACTGCCAGCACGAGTGCGGCGATGAGCCCCACGATGAGCAGTCCGTCAGCAACGATGTAGAGCAGATGCAAGGACGACCCACCCTCGTCGACGCCGGCGAGAACCGCATCCGTGCGCTGATTGAGCAGCGGCCGAATGACGATGACCTTGACGATGAGCACTCCGATGAGCCCGCATGCCACACTGCGGTAGACACGATCGACACCCGACTTCAGCAGCGCCCACAGCAGGATCACGGCGATGACGAGCTCGACCCAGTTCATCACTCCGAACACCAGCCGACCGATGCCCAGCCCCAGCGGGATCGTGATGCCGGGGGCTGTGAACTTCAGCGGCGCTTCGATGAGCGAGATGCCGATGATGAGCCCGAGCCAGACGGCGGGCAAGATGATCCGAGCGCTCGCCGCCAGCCGCGAGTCATCGGTGCTGAAGAAGTGAGTCATGTCTTTAATTCTACTCCTCGTAGAAAAGACGGGCTGCGCCCTCACCTTCGCCCACCAATTACTACCTGACGGCGGCGCAGCAACCTCGCGCGAGGTATCTGGGCCGCCGTCAGGTAGCAAGGGAGGGGTGGT
>OMJG01000686.1_pt1 | contig 23676 bp, 19 predicted proteins | sample 1646431 | NCBI WGS metagenome assembly OMJG01 (sample SAMN03771674, study PRJEB25209) | food metagenome | isolation source: Cotija cheese | place: Mexico:Jalisco,Michoacan | collected 2011-12-12
ATTCGTGGAACCACAATTAACACAGCGTTCGACGGGGTAAGTCAGCGTAGCTGAAAGCAGTTTTTCGTGAACTCCGGCCTGTGAAAAATCAGTACAAGCTGAAATTTTGATATTTGGGTCTTGGATATTGAGTAAATTTAGGATAGAATCAGTTTGGGACATCATTTATACCTCGCTTTGATTTGGTTTTATCGCTTTAATCGTAGCATATGAGGACAAATGATGTCCTTTTTTGTACAAAAATAGTGCTGATGAACGCTCATCAACACTAAAAAGTTTAGACCCAATTTTAGGTCCTTGTTGATTCAAGGACTTTTTTTGTACATAATTGTAATTAGAAATACTTTAGTCAATTATTGTTTTTATTTGAACTGATCGTTATTCGGTAAAATAGTTTTTTATTTTGCACTAGTTCAATAAAGCGGTAAATTGTGCTAAAATGTCCAGTGAACGTGAATTCATAATATATGGATGGATACTAGGAGGAGCAGCATGTCAGTCAAGTACAAACGTGTAATTATCAAACTTAGCGGTGAAGCATTGGCCGGAAGGGAAGGACATGGAATTAATCCCCCAGAAATTCGTAAGGTCGCAGAGGAATTGAAAGATGTTTACGATCTGGGCGTTGAGATTGCTATCGTTGTCGGCGGTGGAAATATGTGGCGTGGCGAAGCAGGGGCTCAAATGGGGATGGAACGTGCCCAAGCAGATTATATTGGTATGTTAGGAACGATCATGAATGCTCTTGCATTGCAAGACAACCTTGAAACAATTGGTGTTCCTACTCGGGTTCAGACTTCGATTGAAATGCGTCAGATCGCGGAGCCTTATATTCGGAGAAAAGCCATTCGTCATTTGGAAAAACATCGTGTTGTTATTTTCGCTGGTGGAACAGGTTCACCGTACTTCTCTACCGATACCACAGCTGCATTGCGTGCTTCTGAGATCAACGCTGATGTTATCTTGATGGCCAAAAATGGTGTAGATGGCATTTATTCTGCCGATCCAAAACTTGATCCAGAGGCTCAAAAATTTGAAACACTGACTCATTTAGATATCATTAATAAAGGTTTACATGTTATGGATACGACAGCTTCTTCTCTATCAATGGATAATGATATTCCGTTGGTTGTGTTCAACATGAATGAACATGGGAACATCAAAAAGGTTGTTCTCGGCGAAAACATTGGAACTACAGTGGAGGGAAAATAGATTATGAAAATTAGTAATCCGATCATCAAAGAAGCTCAAGCTAAAATGTCAAAATCTGAAGATGCATTACAGCGCGAGTTAGGAAATATTCGTGCAGGGCGTGCTAATGCAAGTCTGCTTAATCGGATCAACGTCGAATATTATGGAGTTGATACACCGTTAAATCAGATGGCACAAATCACCGTTCCAGAGGCCCGTGTTTTGCTTGTGACGCCTTATGATAAATCTTCTTTAAAAGAAGTTGAACGGGCTATTCTTGCGTCAGATTTAGGAATTTCCCCAGCCAATGACGGTTCTGCGATTAGATTAGTTATTCCTCAATTGACTGAAGAACGTCGTAAAGAGTTAGCTAAACAAGTTAAGGCAAAGGCTGAAGACGGTAAAGTTGCTGTACGTAATATTCGGCGAGATATGATGGAACAGCTCAAAAAGTCTGAAAAAGATGGTGACTTAAACGAGGACGAGCTTCATGCTCTTGAAGAACAGGCACAAAAAGTTACCGACGAATCGATCAAAAACCTTGAAGCATTAGCTGACGACAAAGAAAAAGAAGTACTTGAAGGGTAGATCTTCAAATAAACTAACATAAAAGAGAGGCAGAAATTTTTAGAATAATTAGTATTTTCCTAATTTTCTTGAAAGTTTTTGCCTCTCTTGTGTTTTTTTTGATACAATATTTGTTGATACTCAGGAGGTGTACCCTTTGTTCAGTAATAAGAAAAAGAAAGATTCACAGGAACGGAGCGAAAAAAGTGCAGTGGACCTTCAAAGGATCCCTAAACATATTGCAATCATAATGGATGGCAACGGACGGTGGGCGCAACAGCGACATTTGCCACGAGTTGCAGGGCATAAACAAGGTATGGAAGTTGTTGAAACGATCACTAAAGCGGCTAGTAAAATAGGAGTAAAAGTTCTTACTTTATATGCATTTTCAACAGAAAATTGGAAACGTCCTTTAGATGAAGTGAACTTTCTGATGGATCTGCCTGTTAAATTTTTTGATCGCTTTGTTCCTGAACTGATCAAACATAATGTTCGAGTGAATGTTATGGGGGATGAAGAACAATTACCAAAAAAGACACAAGAAGCAGTTAATAATGCCATTGAGCAAACTAAAGATTGTGATGGGATGATATTAAATTTTGCTTTAAACTATGGTTCTCGGACTGAAATTATTGCTGCAGTCAAGAATATTGCCACAGATGTTAAAAATGATAAAGTTACAACTGAACAGATCGATGAGGACTTGTTCGCTAAATACCTATTGACTGGTCAGTTGACACCCTATAATGATCCGGATCTGTTGATTCGGACCAGCGGAGAACAAAGGATCTCCAATTTCTTGTTGTGGCAGATCGCATATAGCGAACTTGTGTTTACAGATACTTATTGGCCAGATTACCTACCGGAAAATTTGTACCATGATATCGTGGTATTTCAGCAGCGTGACAGACGCTTTGGCGGAATCAAAACACAAAAAGGAGAAAATGAGAGTAAATGAAACAAAGAGTTATAACAGCCGTAATTGCTTTGGCTATTTTTATCCCGCTTATTTTTGTGGGAGGAACAGCGTTTAATATTTTAGTTGTGGCTATGGGTTTAGTGGGAACTTCGGAATTACTGATGATGAAGAAGAAACTGTTGGTTTCTTTTGAAGCCATCATTTCTTATCTTTTAACGGCCGTATTTTTGGTACCTAACGCTTGGCTGAGTTTTCTCCCAGAAAAAGTAACACACTTTGATTTAGCATACTTTTTGATTTTATTTTTGCTGCTTAATAGTGTTTTTACGCGAAACAGATTTTCGTTTGATGATGCAGGTGCATTAACGATCGGTTCGATTTACATTGGTCTGGGTTTTCACTATATGATGAGTGCTAGACAGAGCAGTATTTGGATGATTTTCTTTGCTTTGTTCATTGTATGGATCACAGATAGTGGAGCATATATGATCGGTCGTAAGATAGGCAAGCATAAATTGGCGCCAAATATTAGTCCTAACAAGACCTGGGAAGGTTCTATCGGTGGTACTATCGCCACAGTTATTGTTGTTGGACTTTATGTTTTCTTTTTACAAGCACATTTTACATACAGTTTACCGCTCATGTTGTTATTGGTACTGATCCTGTCTGTTGCCGGTCAATTTGGTGATTTGGCAGAGTCGGCCTATAAACGTTATTTTGATGTTAAAGATTCAGGAAAAATTTTGCCTGGACATGGCGGGATCTTGGATCGATTCGACTCAATTTTGTTTGTTTTGCCATTGATGCATTTTTGCGGTTTACTGTAATTTATAAAATTTTCCCAGTGGGAAGGATGGTGGCAGATGTTCATTACGATCATCGCTTTTATAATTGTTTTTGGGATCATTGTGACTTCCCATGAATTTGGACATTTTATAGTTGCAAAAAAATCTGGTATTTTAGTCCGTGAATTTTCTATTGGCATGGGTCCCAAGTTATTTGCTACTCATAAAAATGGAACGACCTATACGATCAGGATCTTGCCTTTGGGTGGTTATGTCCGCATGGCCGGTCTAGAAGATGATGAGGATACCTTGCAAAAAGGGATGCCTGTTAATTTGATTTTAGATCAAGATGAAGAGGTTGAAAAAATTAATACTAGCCATAAAGTCAGTTTATTGAACGGTTTGCCGATTGAAGTGACTGAATGGGACCTGATCGATGATTTATATATCGAAGGATACGAAAATGGTGATGAAGAAAAGCTGCGTCGCTTCAATGTTAAGCCTAACGCTATGATTATTGAAACAGATGGCACGGAAGTACAAATTGCTCCACGTAATGTTCAGTATCAATCAGCAAGTTTGATCAGGAGGATCCTAACAAATATTGCTGGTCCAGTGAATAACTTTCTTTTAGCGATTTTGGCCTTTATTTTGATTGCTGGCATTCAAGGTGGTTCTGTGACAACGATCAATACAGTTGGGGCTGTGCAAGAAAACTCTGTGGCTCAAAAAGCAGGCCTAAAAAAGGGTGATAAGATCGTTGCCGTTGAAGGTAAAAAAACGGCTTCTTGGGATTCTTTGTCTACTGCTATTGGAAGTAGAGCAGGTAAGAAAACAGAATTGACCATAAATCGTGATAATAAGAAACAGCAAGTTACTTTGACGCCTAAATCACAAAATTCTGGTGGTCAAAAAGTAGGAATGATCGGGATCCAAGCCGGTCAAAAAGTTGATCATTCATTCGGGGGGATCATTACTTACGGTTTCACTCAGACATACTCTGTGATGAAAGCCGTTTGGGATGCGCTGGTCAATATGTTCCACGGTTTTAGTCTGAATGATTTGGGTGGGCCAGTCGCAATGTATTCGTTCACTCAACAAGCAACTAAATATGGGCTTATCAGTGTTATCAATCTGCTGGCCTTTTTATCGATCAATTTAGGGATCGTAAATTTATTGCCGATCCCAGCGTTAGATGGTGGTAAACTATTACTGAATATTATTGAAGCAATTCGCGGTAAACCACTTGATCCAAGTAAAGAAACCTTGATCACATTGATTGGTTTTGGGTTTATGATGCTTTTAATGATATTAGTCACTTGGAATGATATTCAACGATATTTTTTCTAGGTATTATTTGTTTGAGAACTGAGAGGAGAAAGTTAGTACATGAAACAATCGCAATTGTTGATCCCAACTTTAAAAGAAGTGCCTAGCGATGCTGAGGCTAAAAGTCATCAGTTAATGCTGCGGGCTGGATATATTAAGCAGATCACAGCGGGAATGTATGCATATTTGCCATTAGCGAATATGGTCCTGCAAAATATTGAAAAAATTATTCGCGAAGAAATGGATAAGATCAATGCAGTTGAAATGTTAGTCCCAGCTGTTTTGCCGGCGGAACTTTGGAAAGAAACCGGACGGTACGAGGCATATGGCCCAGATCTTTATAAATTAAAGGATCGTCATGAGCGTGAATTGATTTTAGGCCCAACTCATGAGGAAACATTTACTTCTATTATTCGCGATACTATCAAATCATATAAAAAATTACCGTTAACTTTATATCAGATTCAAATGAAATACCGCGATGAAAGAAGACCACGGTTTGGCTTATTACGCGGGCGTGAGTTTTTGATGAAGGATGCTTATTCTTTTCATGTTGATGATGAAAGCTTAAATCAAACTTTCCAAAATATGAATCAGGCTTATACTAGGATCTTTGAACGGACTGGTTTAAACTTTCGTGGGATCTTAGCTGATTCTGGTCAAATGGGAGGAAAAGATTCTAAGGAATTTATGGCGATGGCTCCGATCGGTGAAGATGTCGTTGTTTACTCTGACGCAAGTGATTATGCGGCTAATCTAGAAATGGCTAAAAATCTTCGAGTTGCTAAAAAGTCACATGAAACACCACAAAAACTTGAAAAAGTTGCAACACCTGGTGCCAAAACGATCGATGAAGTCGCACAATATTTACAGATCGAAACAAGCAGCGAAGTTAAAACATTATTATATGTGATCGATGGTGAAGCTGTTGTTGTTTTGATGCGCGGTGATGATCAGGTCAATGAAACAAAATTGAAAAACTACTTTTCAGCTTTGGATGTTCGTCCAGGAACTAACGAGGAAGCTCAAGAATATTTTGGTGCCGGTTTTGGATCTCTAGGGCCAATTGGTATTACTGATCTCAAGGTAATTGCCGATTTGGATGTAGAAGGTATGGTTAACGTTGGCGTTGGTGCTAATGAAGACGGCTTCCATTATTTGAATGCTAATATTGGTCGAGATTTTGAGGTAGCCGAATACACTGACCTGCGTCTAGTTCAAGAGGGAGATATTTCTCCGGATGGCGAAGGAGTTTTGAAATTTCAACACGGGATCGAGATCGGGCATATCTTTAAGCTTGGAGAACGTTATTCAAAAGATATGGGTGCTACTGTCTTGGATGAAAATGGACGTCAGGTCCCAGTCAAGATGGGCTGCTATGGAATTGGTGTTTCACGCCTTTTATCAGCCATTGTTGAGCAGCATTGTGATGATAATGGTATTATCTGGCCACGTTCTTTAGCTCCATTTGATGTTCACGTGGTCCCAGTTAACAGTAAAAAGGCCGAACAAGCTGATTTAGCGGAGCACGTTACAGAAATGCTGGAACAGGCCGGTTACAAAGTTTTACTGGATGATCGAAAAGAACGTGCGGGCGTTAAGTTTGCTGATGCAGACTTGATCGGTTTGCCAGTACGGATCACGGTGGGGAAGAAGGCTGCCGAGCAGATCGTTGAAATCAAATTACGTAAAACTGGTGAAACATTGGAAGTTCAGACAGGAGAACTTTTGAGTTCACTTAGTATTTTGCTTAATGCAGATCAAGAACAATAGAAATTGACAGGCCGAAACGCGTTTAATGTTTCGGCTGTCTTTATCTATAGAAGATGAAACAGTATCCGTAAATAAGTAATGGAACAAAATCTAGGAGAGAGGGGAGCAAATTTGGAATTAAGTAAAAAAGAGATGCTGACTAAGTTATTGCAGCAGATCGATCTGCAGTTGCAGCCAGAAGACACAGGCTATTTTGAAAATGGCAGTATTTCTCGTGTTGAAGTTCATCAAGTGTCTAAGCGCTGGGATTTTATAATAAATTTAACTGATATTTTGCCATTTCAATTATTTATTCAGTTGCAACAACATTTAAGTTCTGCTTTTCAAGGAATAGCACAAACAACGATCGCAATTAATGCGACGGCTCCTGAAGTAACGAATCGAAAGTTAGGCGATTATTGGCAGTGGGTTATCGCTAATAGCGGTTTGCGGTCTAACTTGACACAAAGTCTATGTGAGGGAAAAGTGCCTTATTTGCAGGATGGACGTGTCATGTTACTTGCAGATAATGAAATAATCAAGGATTTTTTAGTTAATCAGGCTTTAGGTCCGATAGAAGATACCTATCGTAAGGTTGGTTTTCCGCCGCAAAATATTACGACTTTAGTGGATGAATCTGCCTCCCAGGATAAAATAGACGAATACAAGGAAAAAAAGGCTAAAAGTGATGCAGAACTTGCACAAAAGGCTATTCAAGCGATCCAGAAACAAAATCAACAAAAAGAGGCTCGTAAGAATAAAAAAGAACTTCCTCAGATCGATGGTCCAATTCAACTGGGTAAGAAAATCTCAAGTGATATTGAACCGCGCCAAATGGTCGACATCACGGAAGAAGAGCGTTCAGTTGTAATTCAAGGCTATGTCTTCGATAAGGAGGTACGTGTCTTACGGTCTGAAAGACAATTATTGATCTTAAAAATCACAGATTATAGTTCTTCGTTTGTTGTAAAGAAGTTTTCGCGTGATGAAAATGATGAAGCGATGTTTGCTGCGATCGAAGAAGGCAGCTGGATCAAAGTTCGTGGCAGTGTACAGGAAGATACTTATATGCACGATCTGGTCGTGAATGCTTATGACTTAAACTCTGTTTCTCACCCCAAACGTCAAGATCTGGCGCCAACTGATAAAAAAAGAGTCGAATTACATCTGCATACAAATATGAGTGCGATGGATGCCACTAATAGCATTTCTAGTTATGTCAAACAAGCTGCCGACTGGGGACAAAAAGCAATCGCGGTGACCGACCATGGAACACTGCAGGCCTTCCCTGAAGCTCATAGTGCCGGCGAACAAAATGGGGTCAAGATTTTATATGGTGTTGAAGCTAACGTGGTCGATGACGGGACACCCATCGCTTATAACGACCAGCATGTTTTACTTAAAGATGCCACATATGTTGTCTTTGATACTGAAACTACAGGTTTATCAGCTCGCTATGATAAAGTTATTGAGTTGGCGGCTGTTAAAATGAAAGATGGTAATGTGATCGATACTTTTGAGCAATTTATCGATCCTGGTCATCCTTTGTCGCAGACTACGATCAATTTAACTAGTATTACCGATGACATGGTTAAAGGCTCAAAGAGCGAAGAAGAAGTTTTCAAAATGTTCCAAGAATTTTGTAAAGGCACCATTATTGTCGGACATAACGCAACTTTTGATGTAGATTTCATGAATACTGGGTATGCACGTCATAATTTGGCAGAAATTTCGGAGCCTTGGATCGACACTTTGCCATTTGCGAGGGTTTTGTACCCGGAAATGAAGAGATTTCAGCTAAACAATCTGGCCAAAAAATTGAATGTTAACCTTGAACATCACCACCGTGCGATTTATGATGCACAAGCGACAGGATTTATTTACTTTGCGATGCTTAAAGACGCAGTTGAGAAGTTTGGAGTTGAGTATCATGATCAACTGAATGATCATGCTGGTGAAAATGATGCCTATAAGCATGAACATCCCTTTCATGCAGTCATATTGGCTCAAACTCAGGACGGCTTAAAGAATCTGTTTAAAGCTGTATCTGCGGGAATGACAGATTATTTCTATCGAGTTCCCAGAATACCTCGGTCAATTTTAAATAAGTATCGGGAAGGGTTGTTGGTCGGATCAGCATGTGCAAATGGAGAAGTTTTCACTGCTATGATGCAAAAGGGTTATGAAACTGCTAAGGAAAAAGCACGCTACTATGATTACCTTGAAATTCAGCCTAAACCGCTATACGCCCCTTTACTCGAACAGGAACTAGTCAAAGATACAGCTAATTTGGAAGAAATTATTAAAAATATGATCCAGCTAGCTCATGAATTAAAAATCCCTGTAGCAGCAACTGGTGACGTCCACTATATGAATAAAGAAGATGCGATTTACCGTAAGATCTTGATCCACTCACAAAGTGGTGCTAATCCGCTGAACAGATTACGTCAGCTCCCTGATGCCCATTTTCGTACTACTGATGAAATGCTGGATGAATTTGCCTTTTTAGGTGAAGAAACAGCCGAGGAAGTTGTCGTGGATTCTCCCACACAGATCGCAGAGATGTGTGATGAGATCTCACCTGTGAAAGACAAGCTGTACACACCTAAAATGCCAGGCGCTGAAGATGATATAAAAAATTTGACTATGAATAAGGCTCATGAGTTGTATGGAAATAAATTACCAGAGGTCGTCGAAGATCGTTTGGCTAAGGAATTAAAATCGATTATTGGTAATGGTTTTTCTGTGATTTACTTGATTTCTCAAAAATTAGTTTATAAATCTAATAAAGATGGTTATTTGGTTGGTTCTCGGGGATCTGTTGGTTCCAGCCTAGTTGCTACGATGTCAGGAATCACCGAGGTTAATCCTTTACCGCCGCATTATCGCTGTCCTAACTGCCAATGGAATCAGTTTTTTACAAACGGTGAATATGGGTCAGGGTTTGATTTACCTGACAAAGATTGTCCTGAGTGCAAAACCCACTTGGTCAAAGACGGCCAAGACATCCCCTTTGAGACATTCTTAGGTTTTAAGGGAAATAAGGTCCCTGATATTGATCTGAACTTTTCTGGCGACTATCAGTCGATCGCGCATAACTATACAAAGGTCTTGTTTGGTGAAAAGAATGTTTATCGTGCCGGGACTATTGGTACGGTTGCGGATAAAACGGCTTATGGTTACGTTAAAGCATATGAACGTGATACTGAACAAAACATTCGTAGCGCAGAAGTCGATCGTTTAGCTAAAGGGGCTACCGGTGTTAAACGAACGACCGGACAACATCCGGCTGGTATCTTGGTTGTGCCTGATTATATGGATATTTACGATTTTACCCCGATTCAATATCCAGCTGACGATACCAGTGCTACATGGAAAACAACTCACTTTGATTTCCATTCGATTCACGATAATATTTTGAAACTGGATATTTTAGGTCATGATGATCCGACAATGATCAGAATGCTGCAAGATCTTTCTGGGATCGAACCAAAATCGATACCGACGGATGATCCTGGAGTCATGGCCTTGTTTTCAGGTACAGATATTTTAGGAGTAACTGAAGACCAGATCCAGTCTAAAACTGGTACTTTAGGGATCCCTGAATTTGGAACACGTTTTGTTCGGGGTATGTTGGATCAAACACACCCAAAAACTTTTGCCGAACTATTAAAAATATCGGGTCTTTCACACGGGACTGATGTTTGGTTAGGAAATGCTGAAGAATTGATCAAAAATAAAACCGTCGCCATGCCAGAAGTTATTGGTTGTCGTGATGATATTATGATGGATCTGATCCACATGGGTGTTGAATCTGATCTGGCGTTTAAGATCATGGAACATGTTAGAAAAGGGCGTGGGATCCCTGACGAATGGCAAGCTAAAATGCGTGAAGCTGAAGTTCCTGAATGGTATATTGGGGCTTGTTTAAAAATCAAGTACATGTTCCCGAAAGCCCATGCGGCTGCCTACGTTTTGATGGCGTTGCGGATCGCCTACTTTAAAGTTTATTTCCCATTGGTTTATTATGCAGCATATTTTTCTGTTCGTGCGGATGACTTTGACCTGGTCTCAATGGTACATGGTAAAGAATCTGTTAAAGCAGCGATGTCCGAAATCAATTCCAAGGGTAATGATGCTTCGACTAAGGAAAAGAATTTGCTGACAGTCTTAGAATTAGCCAATGAAATGCTTGAACGCGGCTTCAAGTTTAAGATGGTCGATCTCAAGCGTTCCGACGCAGCTGACTGGTTAATTATTGACGGAGATACTTTATTAGCACCATTATCAGCCATTCCAGGTTTAGGCTTGAATGCTGCTAAACAAATCGTTGCTGCACGTGAAGAACAAGAATTTCTATCTAAAGAAGATTTGTCAAAAAGAGGTAAAGTTTCTAATACTTTGATTGAATATATGACTGAAAATCATGTTTTAGATGATCTCCCTGACGAAAATCAGCTTAGTTTGTTTGATAATTTATTTTAAAACTGAGAGATCAGCGGCTGTAATGGTGTCATAAAGCTGATTGACTTGCTTTTTTTAGGGGACTATGCTAAGATTTAAACAGTAACTTGATAACTCGTAATGAGTGGGCAGAAATGCTCACTCTTTTTATTGGAAACGATCAGAGAAAGATTATTTTAGCATAAAATTTTATTGACAAGGAGGACAAGGCGTGAGCAGTGTCGTTGAAACGGTATCAGATTTAGTAACACCTATCTTGGGAAAATATCATTTTGAATTAGTTGATGTTGAATTTGTTAAGGAAGGTCAGAATTGGTATTTACGGGTCTTTATTGATAAAGAAGGTGGTATCACGATCGATGAATGTGCATTGGTCAGTGATGAACTTGGTGAAAAGTTGGATGCTTGCGACCCAGATCCGATTCAACAAGCTTACTACTTGGAGGTTTCTTCTCCTGGGGCAGAGCGTCCTTTAAAAAAAGACAAAGATTTTGAAAAAGCTGCTGAAAAGCAAGCAAATATTTTCGTAACTTTGTATGAAAAGGTTGCTGGCAATAAGCGATATGAAGGGCATTTGGTCAACTTGACAGCTGACGAGTTAACGATAGAATATCGTGATAAAACTCGGACAAAGGAAGTTGTTATTCCACGCAAAAAAGTTGCCAAAGCGCGCTTAGCAATCGAATTTTAGTAAAGTTTAAAACAAGGAGTAAAATAAAATGAGCAAGGAATTACTTGAAGCCTTAGATTCTTTAGAAACTGAAAAGGGCGTCAAAAAAGAAATTGTGATCGAAGCGTTAGAAAATGCATTGGTTTCTGCTTATAAACGTAATTATGGGCAGGCTCAGAATGTAGAAGTTGAATTTGATAAAGCTAAGGGCAACATCCATGTCTATGCAGTCAAGGAAGTCGTAAATGAAGTCTTTGATTCTCGTTTGGAAGTTAGTTTAAAAGATGCTCTTGATTTGAATAAGGCTTATGAAGTTGGCGACACTATCCGTTTTGAAGTTACACCTAAAGATTTTGGACGGATCGCAGCTCAAACTGCTAAGCAAGTGATCATGCAAAGAGTACGTGAAGAAGAACATAACATTATCTATAATCAGTACATTCAATATGAAAATGAAATTGTAACTGGTGAAGTTGAACGGCGGGATAATCGTTATATTTATGTTAACTTGGGTAAGGTCGAAGCTTTGTTATCGCGTCAAGATCAAATCGAAGGTGAAGAGTACAATTCCCATGATCGAATCAAGGTTTACATTTACAAAGTTGAAAATTCTTCCAAGGGACTACAAGTGTTTGTTAGCCGTTCACATCCGGATCTTTTGAAGCGATTATTTGAGCAGGAGATCCCTGAGATTTATGATGGAACTGTTGAAATTGTTTCAATTGCGCGAGAAGCAGGTGACCGAGCTAAAGTAGCCGTGCGTTCCAACAATGAAAACGTTGATCCAGTCGGAACTTGTGTTGGCCCGCGGGGGGAACGGATCCAAACGATCGTTAATGAACTTAAAGGCGAGAATATGGACATCGTCCAGTGGGAAGAGGAACCGGCAGACTTTATTTCTAATGCTTTGAATCCCGCAGATGTTTTGGAAGTCCGCTTTGACCCTGAAAATGAGCACGTATGTACTGTTGTTGTGCCAAATGATCAACTTTCTTTGGCAATCGGCAAACGTGGACAAAATGTTCGTTTGGCTGCAAGATTAACCGGCTATAAGGTCGATATTAAATCTGAATCTGATATGCAAGAACTTGATGAGCAGAAAGTATCCGCTGAGTTTGCTGTACAAGATGATACACCAGAACAAGAAAGTGATACACAAACACAAGTTGAAGACGATGGCAAGGAAATTTCAATAGAAGCTTCTGCTGAAACAAACGATGCCAATCCGGATTCTGATAATTAGTTTAGGAGGTGGCCTACAATGGCAAAAAAAATTCCAATGCGTAAGGATATTGTGTCTGGCGAAATGTTTCCTAAAAAAGAATTAGTCCGAGTCGTTAAGAACAAAGAAAATGAAGTTAGTATCGACCCGACTGGAAAAAAACAGGGCCGTGGTGCGTATATTCGTTTAGATGTAGCTATTGCGAAAAAAGCACGTGAAGACAAAACTTTTGATAAGACCTTTGGTATTAAAATCGATCCTTCATTTTATGAAGAATTAATTGCCTACGTTGATCATCAGGTTGCACGGATGGAATTATTTGGCGATGGAAAATAAACAAAAAGTTTTGAATCTGCTGGGTCTCGCACAACGAGCTAGAAAAATTACCACGGGAACAGACATGGTTCTAAAACAAGTGCGCGCACAAAAGGTCACTGTAGTTTTTGTAGCAAGTGACTGTGCCGAAAATACACGTAAAAGATTTAATGACAAGTGCCGTAGCTATAATGTTAGTTTATCTCAAGCTTTTAACGAGCTTGAGCTTAGTAATGCGATCGGACAAAAAAGAAGTGTGATCGCTGTGACTGATAGGGGCTTCGGTCGTAAAATGCTTGAGTTACTGTCGACTTAGGCGGATCAAACGGAGTATCGTTTGATTCGTTGCGGTCGGACAGATGCTCCGCAGAATCTAATCGGAGGTTGATGGTATGAGCAAAAAACGAATTTATGAGTTAGCGAAAGAATTAAATGTAAACAGCAAAGATATTATTAAAGTTGCAGAAGATAAGGGTTTTAGTGTTGGAAATCATATGTCGGTTTTAGGTGAAAACGAAGAGCGGCAGATTCGGGAATTTTATCAACCTAAGAAAAAAGCTCCTGCGCAAAAAACAAATAACAATAAGAAAAATGAGCATGCTAAAAAGGCCGTTGCTCCAAAAAATCAACAGAATGGAAATAGAAATGCCAGAAATAACGGCTCAAAACAGCATAGTCAAAACCATAATTCAGGCAAACCTGAACATAATGGTTCAAATAACCGTCCGGTAAATAATCAAAATAATCATTCTAAGAATGAAAATAGCTCCAAAAATAATGGAACGCGTAATGTACGCTCAGGAAACCCGCGTTCAAATAATCGTTTTAACAATTCAAATAACAACAATAACAATCGTAACAAGAATTTTAAAAAGAAGAATCGGCGCAATAATAACCGCAAGAATAATCGCAATGTGAAGATCAAGCATAATCCTGTTTCACAACGTAAGAATAAACCATTGCCAGACAAATTGATCTATACAGTCGGGATGAATGTAGCTGATATTGCAAAAAAGATTCACCGTGAACCTGCTGAGATCATCAAGAAACTCTTCATGATGGGCGTGATGGTCAACCAAAACCAATCTCTTGATAAGGATACGATTGAGATCTTGGCTGCAGATTATGGGATCGAAGCTGAAGAAAAAGTTCAAGTTGATGTTTCTGATATCGACAAGTTCTTTGAAGATGAACAGAAAAACCAAGAGCATTTAGTATCAAGACCACCAGTTGTTACGATCATGGGACATGTTGACCATGGTAAAACAACCTTGCTTGATAGGTTGCGTAATTCTCATATTACTGAGGGAGAAGCTGGAGGTATCACGCAGCATATCGGTGCTTATCAATTGCATCATGATGATAAGACGATCACATTCTTGGATACTCCAGGTCATGCTGCCTTTACTAATATGCGTGCTCGTGGTGCGGATATCACTGATATTACTATTCTGGTAGTTGCTGCAGATGATGGTGTTATGCCGCAGACGATCGAGGCCATCAACCATGCTAAAGCTGCTGATGTACCGATAATCGTAGCTGTGAATAAGATCGATAAGCCGGGAGCTAACCCTAATCATGTTATGGAACAGCTGGCTGAATATGAGTTGATCCCTGAAAGTTGGGGCGGCGATACGATTTTCGTTGAAATTTCTGCCAAATTTGGTAAAAACATTGATGAATTATTGGATATGATCTTACTAGAATCTGAAATGCTTGAATTAAAGGCTAACCCAGAACAACATGGGGCTGGATCTGTGATCGAAGCACGTTTGGATAAAGGCAAGGGCCCAGTTGCTTCACTGCTTGTACAGCAAGGTACGTTGCATACTGGTGATCCAATCGTTGTTGGAGATACCTTTGGTCGCGTTCGGACGATGACAAATGCTCGTGGCAAACGAATCAAGGAAGCAACTCCGGCAACTCCTGTTGAAATTACTGGACTCAGTGACGTCCCTGATTCAGGGGACAGATTTGTAGCCTTTGGTGATGAAAAAACTGCACGTGCGGCCGGTGAAAAACGTGCTGAACAAGCAGTTTTACGTGAACGTCAAAAGACTAACCATGTGACTTTGGACAATTTGTTTGATACTTTAAAAGAAGGGGAAATGAAAGAAGTTAGCGTGATCATTAAGGCAGACGTTCAAGGCTCTGTAGAGGCTTTGGCACAAAGTTTTAAGAAAATCGATGTTGAAGGTGTCCGGGTCAATATTATTCATGAAGCTGTTGGTGCTATTAATGAAAGTGATGTTACTTTAGCAGAGGCTTCTAACGCAATTATTGTCGGTTTTAATGTTCGTCCTACACCGCGTGCCCGTGCTCAAGCCGAGTCTGATAAAGTTGATATTCGTTTGCATAATGTTATTTATAAAGCAATCGATGAGATAGAGACTGCTATGAAGGGAATGCTTGAACCCGAATATGAAGAAAAAATCACAGGTCAAGTTGAGATCCGTGAGACTTATAAAGTTTCTAAGCTTGGTACGATCGGTGGCGGTTTTGTCACTAACGGTTATATCCAACGCGATAGTGGTGTCCGTGTGATCCGTGATGGTATTGTGATTTATGAGGGTAATTTGGCTAGTTTGAAACGTTTTAAAGATGATGTTAAACAAGTTAAACAAGGTTATGAATGCGGCTTGATGATCGAAAAATATAATGATATCAAGGTTGGAGATCAAATCGAGTCATATATTATGGAAGAAGTACCAGTTCGATAATAGCTGACTGACGGCTATTATTAACCTTGAAAAGAATTTAAGGGAGGATAATGATGGCACAACAGATACGTGTTGGCAGATTAGCGCAAGAAATTCAGCGTGAAGTCAATGATATATTGCAAAAACGTGTCCGTGATCCACGTATTCAAGGTGTGACGATCACAGGCGTTGATGTCACTGGTGATCTGCAGCAGGCGACAATATATTACAGTATTTTGTCTGATTTGGCTTCTGATCAGGAGAAAACAGCCAAGGGCTTAAAAAGGGCCACAGGTTTGATCAGAGGAGAACTGGGACATAGATTAAGTATTTATGTTACTCCAGAAATTGAATTCAAACAGGATAAATCAGAACGATATGGTGAGCATATTGATGAATTGTTGCGTAAGCTGCATCAGGAGGAACAATAGATATTACTGAAGGTGTTTTGATGGATAACTAGAAAAATCAAGTTGTCCCATACCTAAAACATCTTTGACGACAGGTCGCTGCAAAACATTGTTTTGTAGCGGTTTTCTTTTAAAAAAAGACGCGGTTGCTTTTAAAGTAAACCAATTTTAGAACAGAAAAAATTAGTGACCAAAAATGAGGGGATTTTGATGGAAGGTATTTTGCCTTTATATAAAGAAAGAGGAATGACAAGTAATGACGCAGTTTTCAAGTGCAGGAAAATCTTCAAAACAGGTAAAGTTGGTCATTCAGGAACACTAGATCCTAATGTTGATGGCGTTTTACCAATATGTATTGGAAAAGCAACCAAGGTCGTTAACTATTTAATGGATTCTGGTAAAATATATCAAGGAGAGATCACATTAGGATTTGCGACCGAAACTGAAGATCTTGAAGGAAAAATTATTACTAAAGAAGAAATTGAAAAACGAATATCTGCCGACCAAATAGACGAAAAGATGAGAGAGTTGACGGGTACGCAGATTCAGATCCCACCGATGTACTCAGCTATTAAAGTTAACGGCCGCCGTCTATACGATTACGCTCGGCACAATGAACCGGTCAAACGGCCTGAGCGTCAAGTGACCGTAGACTATTTCAAACAAACCAGTCCAACAGTTTACGATCAGGAAAAAAAACAACAAAAAATCTTTTTTGAAGTTGGTTGTCAAAAGGGGACATATGTACGGACACTAGCGGTTGATTTAGGGAAAAAATTGGGTGTACCTGCAGTGATGTCTGACTTAACTAGACTAAAAAGTGGTGGTTTTTCAATTGAGGAATCGATTAGCTTAAAAAAGTTAAGTGAAATGGATGAACAACAGCTGGAACAAATTTTAAAGCCCGTCAGTCACGCCTTGAAAAAATATCCGCAGTACGAATTATCTGTTGATGAATGGAAGATCATTCAAAATGGCGGCTTTTTAAGTCCCGAAAGTGTGCAAAACCAACTTAAAGGTGAACTGCAAAACAAACTTGTTTTGTTTTATGAGGGGCGTGCACGGTGTGTTTATTTTTACAACAGGCCTAAAAAAAGATATCAACCTGAGCAAATGATAGATTTAGTCTGAAAGAGGAATGAAAATGCAAGTTATTAATTTATCAGAGCCATACGATAAAGACCTAATACCTTCTGAACCAATTGTTCTAGCATTAGGTTTTTTTGACGGCGTCCACCGTGGACATCAAAGGGTTATTAAGACTGCTAAAAAAATAGCCCAAGAAAAAAACATTAAGTTAGCAGTCATGACCTTTGATCGTTATCCAAAAATTGCCTATCAAGATCTTGATCCAGCAAAGGTACGCTATTTGACGCTCTTGAATCGTAAACTAGAATTATTTTCAAAAATTGGTGTTGACCTAACTTACGTAGTTGAATTTAATCAAAATTTAGTACCAATGAGTCCAAAAGATTTTGTAAATAAATATATAGTTGGTTTGAATGTAGTTGAAGCAGTGGCGGGGTTTGATTTTACTTATGGCAAAGCCAGTGTGGCGAACATGAAAACTTTAGTTGATTATGCAGCTGGTAGATTTAGGGTATGTGAAGTGCCAGAGTTGCAAGACGGTTCTGAAAAAGTGGGCTCGACACAAATCAAGCATGCTTTAGATCAAGGAAAAATGATGAAAGTCAATGAATTGTTAGGTTATCCTTTTGAAATTTCGGGTACTGTTGTTCATGGTAAAGCACGTGGGCTAAAGTTAGGTTTTCCCACGATCAATGTTGATAGTGCCTTGCGGCAAAAACTTCCGGCGATCGGTGTCTATGCAGTTAAAGTGAATATAGATAATGAATGGTTCGATGGAATGGCTTCTGTTAGTCACAACGAAACTTTTGGGCCCAGCAATGATTTGACTGTTGAAATTAATTTGTTCGATGTTAAGCGTGATTTCTATGATAAAAATGTGAGAGTTCAATGGTTCAAGTACTTACGCTCCTCAGTCAAGTTTTCAGGTGTCGAGGAATTGATTAACCAAATGAAAAAAGATGAAAAAAAATCTCGTGAATTTTTGCAGGATAAGTCCCCAGTAGAAGCTTTAACACAAGCTTGTAAGGCTAAATGAAAAGTTCGCAAAAAACATTGACTTTTCTTGACGTTTCAGTTAATGTCGTGTATATTAATAATTGACTTAGCACTCAAGAGTGTTAAGTGCTAAAAAAGAGGTGATTGTGATGTTAACAGAAAGACAATTACTGATTTTGGAGACGATCATTCAGGACTATGCTAATGTCGGTCAGCCGATCGGCTCGAAAAAATTGCAAGAGCAATTACCTGTACATGTCAGTTCTGCGACGATCAGGAATGAGATGGCTGTTTTAGAGCAAGCTGGGTATATTATGAAAGAACATTTAAGTTCTGGAAGAGTTCCATCGTTAAGCGGTTATCGCTACTATATCGATAATTTGGTCAAGCCGACTAAAATCGATCAAAGCGCCCTGGAAGTTATTCATAGTGCACTGGCTAACAATTTTTCGAAGGTCGACGAAATCATTGCTATGTCTGCAAGGCTTTTGTCTGAAATGACAGATTATACGGCAATTTCTTTAAAACCTGGTTCGAAAGATGTCAAGCTTGAAGGATTTCGTTTGGTGCCTTTGGGCAGTTCCCAGGTAATGTTGATCATGGTAACTAATGATGGCACTGTGGACAGCCAAGTCTACAATGTACCCTTGGGTATCCATGGTGATCAATTAGAAGCGGTCGTTCGTTTGATCAATGAAGAAGTTGTTGGCTTACCGATTGAAGAAGTGAGTGCTAGGCTGCAATCGAATGCGCCTAAGCTACGTAATTATTTACGTGAATCGATCAGTTTGCTAGATGTCTTTGATAATGTATTGAGTCGGGCTTTTCATCAGCAAGTCTTTGTCGACGGCAAGAAAAACTTGTTGAATTATTTGACCAGCGATAATATTGAGCAGTTCAAATCGATTTATAGTTTTGTCGATCACAGCTCTAGTTTAGGTGAACTCTTGAATACTAAACGTGATTTTGCTGTGATGATCGGTGATGAATTAGCGGATGATAATGTGTTGACCGATTATAGTCTGATTTCTGCTAAATATCACGATGGTAATAATGGCGAAGGTTTAATTGCCATTCTAGGACCAACAAACATGCAATATTCTAAGGCCTTGGGTTTAATTGATGCGTTGCGGTCTGAACTATCACAGCGGCTCAGCAATTATTATCGTGACTTTAATGATTAAAGAAAAGGGGTGTTAATTTGGCCGATGAAAAAAATTTGAGCGAAAAACCTGAGAAAGTAAAGAAAGACTCTGCTTCAGATGCTGCAGTGAAACAACCAGAAGATGGCAACAAAGCAGTTAATAATGAAGAAGCTCAAACAAAAAAGATTGATACAAAACAAGCTAAAATAGATGAACTATCCCAAAAGCTGGATGAGACAGAAGATAAGTATTTACGTGCAGAAGCCGAGATAGTTAATATGCAAAACCGCTATAAAAAAGAGCAGGAACGCTTGTTAAGATATCAAGGTCAAGAGATTGCAAAGGCAATTTTGCCGGCTGTTGATAATTTGAAACGTGCTTTAGAAATTGAAGTTGATGATAAAAGCTCTAAGCAGTTGAAAAAGGGCGTAGAAATGGTTGCCAACGATATTCAAAACGCACTTTCAAACAATCACGTCGTTAAAATGAATTCTTTGAATGAAAAGTTTGACCCTAACTTCCATCAGGCTGTTAAAACAGTGCCAGTGCAAAAAGGGCAAAAAGCAGACACAGTTGTTGAAGTTTATCAAGAAGGATATATGCTTAAAGACCGTGTCTTAAGGCCTGCAATGGTAGTTGTTGCACAATAAATAATGTTATTAAAAATATTGAAAAATTAATTTTTAAGAGAGGTAGAATTGTATGTCAAAAGTTATTGGTATTGATTTAGGGACCACAAACTCTGCAGTTGCTGTTCTTGAAGGTAAAGATGCAAAGATCATCACTAATCCTGAAGGAAATCGGACAACTCCTTCTGTAGTGTCCTTTAAAGATGGTGAAACACAAGTTGGTGAAGTTGCTAAACGCCAGGCCATCACTAACCCAGATACAGTTTCTTCGATCAAGAGTCACATGGGAGAAGAAAATTATAAAGTTTCGGTCAACGGCAAGGAATATACTCCACAAGAAATTTCTGCTATGATTTTACAACACATTAAAAATTATGCAGAATCATATTTGGGTGAATCAGTTTCTCAAGCAGTTATTACTGTTCCTGCATACTTTAATGATTCACAACGTCAAGCAACTAAAGACGCTGGTAAAATTGCTGGTCTGAAAGTTGAAAGAATTGTTAACGAACCTACTGCTGCGGCTTTAGCTTATGGTTTAGATAAAACTGACAAAGACGAAAAGATCATGGTTTATGACCTTGGTGGTGGTACATTTGATGTTTCTATCCTTGAATTAGGTGATGGGGTATTCCAAGTACTTTCTACTAATGGTGATACACACCTTGGTGGTGATGATTTCGATAATAAGATCATCAACTGGTTAGTTGATAACTTTAAACAAGAAAATGGGATCGACCTTTCTAAGGACAAGATGGCAATGCAACGTTTAAAGGATGCTGCTGAAAAAGCTAAAAAAGACCTTTCTGGTATTTCTTCAGCCCAAATTTCTTTGCCATTTATTACTGCTGGACAAGCAGGGCCTTTGCATTTGGAAACAACATTGACACGTGCTAAGTTTAATGAATTAACAGCTGATTTGGTTGAAAGAACACGTATTCCTGTTCGAAATGCCCTATCTGATGCTGATTTGTCGACTGGTGATATTGATGAAGTTATTTTGGTCGGCGGTTCAACACGTATCCCTGCTGTTAAGGAATTAGTTGAAAAAGAAACTGGTCATCAACCAAACGAATCGGTTAACCCTGACGAAGCTGTCGCTTTAGGTGCTGCTATTCAAGCCGGTGTGATCACTGGTGATGTTAAGGATGTTGTTTTACTTGATGTTACACCACTTTCATTAGGTATTGAAACAATGGGCGGTGTCTTCACTAAGTTGATCGATCGTAATACTACGATCCCAACATCGAAGTCACAGACATTTTCAACGGCTGCAGATAACCAACCAGCTGTAGATATTCATGTTTTACAAGGTGAACGTCCAATGGCTGCAGATAATAAGACATTAGGTCGTTTCCAATTGACAGATATTCCTGCTGCTCCTCGTGGTGTTCCACAGATCCAGGTTTCATTTGATATTGATAAGAACGGTATTGTTAATGTTTCTGCTAAGGACCTTGGCACAAATAAAGAACAAAAGATCACTATCAAGAGTTCTTCCGGCCTTTCTGATGAAGAAATTGATCGTATGGTCAATGAAGCTAAAGAAAACGAAGAGAACGACAAGAAGCGTAAAGAAGAAGTTGACTTGAAAAATGAAGTCGATCAACTGATCTTCCAGACGGATAAGACTTTGGATGAAGTCAAAGACAACAAAGCTGTCGGTGAAGACGAAGTTCAAAAGATCAAAGATGCTCGTGATGAGTTGAAGAAGGCTCAAGAAGCAAATAATGTTGACGACATGAAGACTAAGAAAGATGACTTAACTAAATTAGTCCAGGATATGTCAGTTAAACTTTATCAACAAGCTCAGGATGCCCAAAAAGCTCAAGACGGTGCTGCTGATAATTCGTCATCAGATAACAATGGTTCCAATGATGACGGTACCGTAAACGGTGATTTTAAAGAAGTCGATCCGGACGACAAGAACTAATTAGTTAGCTGTAATTTAAAAGGTCGAAGTCCGTTAGTGGACTTTGGCTTTTTATTTGGATATAGATGTGATAAGCTAAAGGGACGTAAGATGAATTAATTTGGAGGACGGATATGGCTGAGCAAAAAGATCCATATGAAGTTCTTGGAGTTTCCAAGGATGCTTCTGCTGATGAAATAAAGAAAGCATACCGGAAATTATCTAAGAAGTATCACCCGGATCTAAATCATGAACCGGGCGCAGAGGAAAAATTTAAAGAAGTTAACGAAGCCTATGATATTTTGGGTGATGAGAAAAAGAAAGCTCAATATGATCAATTTGGCTCAACTGACCAACAAGGCGGTTTTGGTGGTGGCGGCTTCGGCGGCTTTGACCAAGGCGGTTTTGGTGATTTTGGTGGATTTGACGATATTTTTGGTTCATTCTTTGGTGGCGGCGGCCGTGAACGAAATCAAAATGGTCCTCGTCAGGGACGCGACTTGCAATATGAGATGCATCTCACTTTTGAGGAAGCTATTTTTGGTAAGAAAACGACTGTTGATTATACGCGTGAGGCACAGTGTAAGACTTGCGGCGGGAACGGTGCTAAACCGGGCACATCGCCGGAGACTTGTTCTAAATGTGGTGGCCGTGGGTTTATTCAGGTTCAGCGTCAAACACCACTCGGACGTGTAATGACACAGCAACAATGTGATAAGTGTAACGGTACTGGTAAAGAAATCAAGGAAAAATGTGATACTTGTCATGGCACCGGTAGAGTGCAAGAAAAGCATGCAGTCGAAGTCACGGTTCCTGCAGGGGTTGAAGATGGCAATCAAATGCGTTTGCAAGGCCAAGGTGAAGCTGGTCAAAATGGCGGACCATATGGGGATCTATATATTATCTTTACCGTTGCGCCAAGCAAGATCTATAAACGTGATGGAGCAGAGATCTATTTAGATCAGGATATTTCTTTTGTACAAGCAGCACTTGGTGATGAAATTGAAGTCAAAACTGTGCATGGCAAGGTCAAACTAACGATACCTGCCGGAACACAAACTAATACTACTTTCCGTTTGCGTGGTAAGGGAGCTCCTCTTTTAAGAGGTAAGGGCAATGGTGATGAACGTGTCACTGTGAAGGTCGTTACTCCACAAAGACTTAATAAAAAGCAAAAGGAAGCATTGCATGATCTTGCAGCTGCTTCAGGAGAAAAACCATCGGGCGATGGATCATTTTTCGATAGGTTTAAAAAATAATTTTTTCTTGGGACTCTTACTCTTGGTATAGGGTCCCTTTTTTTGCGCTTGAAGAAAAAACAAGCAGTCCCTTATTGATAAAAATTGTTTAGTGAGCAGTTGACGTTACTGTTAAATTCAGCAATTGCTTTTTGTTAATAATTTATATAGAATTGAGTTATGAGATTAAATTGTTAACATGACAAGGAGATATAAATGACGATCGCAAAAGAAAAAAATGTAGAATTTGACCCAGAAGTTTCGCCAGTTAAAGCTTATATCGGTTGTGCTTGGTTTAGTGAGGAACAGGATAAATTACGGCAAGCTGGTTTGAAAGCTATTGC
>OMJG01000688.1_pt1 | contig 23624 bp, 21 predicted proteins | sample 1646431 | NCBI WGS metagenome assembly OMJG01 (sample SAMN03771674, study PRJEB25209) | food metagenome | isolation source: Cotija cheese | place: Mexico:Jalisco,Michoacan | collected 2011-12-12
AAAAAAGTGCTCCCAAAGTTGTTAGATTATGTCTAACAATTTTAGAGCACTTCAATACCTTAAAAGCTTTCATACTTTTTAATTCCCAATTTATGTGTTAAAGTAATGTTAAATTTGATAGTTATTAAGTTGTTTGATGGACAACGATTCTTATCAAATTGAACATGAACTATCCCATTCATAAAAAAGAAGCTAACGAACACCCAGTCGTTAGCTTCTTTTTTTATATATTAATATACGTCACCGTTATAAATAGAATTTTTAACAATTACATAATCAACCTTGCGTAAGGAACTCAAATCTTTTCCACCAGCATAGGAAATTGATGATTGTAAGTCTTGTTTCATTTCAGTTAAGGTATCCATAATCTCACCTTTGTAAGGTACTAGCATTCTTTTACCTTCAACGTTTTTGTATTCACCTTTTTGGTATTGAGATGCAGAACCGAAGTAAGCTTTGTATTTTTGACCATCTTTTTCAATGATTTTACCAGGTGATTCTTTGTGACCGGCGAGTAGGGAACCAATCATAACCATATCAGCACCGAAACGAACTGATTTGGCAATGTCACCATCGTTTCTAACGCCACCGTCAGCGATGATAGGTTTACTTGCAGCCTTGGCACAAAGTCTCAAAGCAGCTAATTGCCAACCACCAGTACCAAAGCCAGTTTTTAATTTAGTGATGCAGACTTTACCAGGTCCAATACCAACTTTGGTAGCATCGGCACCAGCATTTTCCAATTCTCGAACAGCTTCTGGAGTACCAACGTTACCAGCGATAAGAAAAGTTTCAGGTAATTTGTTTTTGATGTATTTGATCATATCGATCACACGATCACTGTGTCCATGAGCAACATCAATCGTAATGTAATCAGGTTTTAAGTGTTCAGCAATTACTTGATCGATGAATGTATATTCATCTTTTTTGATACCAACACTGATAGAAGTAAATAAATCCTTTTGATTCATCGTTTTGATAAAGTCTATTCTAGTTTCAGGTTCAAAACGATGCATAACATAGAAATAACCATTTGCAGCCAATTTTTCAGCTAGTTTTTCATCAATGATCGTTTGCATATTAGCAGGGACTACCGGAATTTTAAATGTTTTTGGGCCAAATTTAATAGTGGTATCGCATTCAGAACGGCTGTCGACGATACATTTATTCGGAATTAGTTGAATATCTTCATAATCAAAAACTTGCATTTATTATCCACTCCATTAATAACGAACAATTATTATTTTTATATTTCATTTCGTTCGTATCTATAATTTAACTGGAAAATCGAAAGAAGTCAATCGAATTCTGTTAATAAAGTTATTTATTGTGATAGAATTTTCGTATATGATTATTTTGTTATTTAATATTGGAATTTATTGAAAATTTAAATGAAAATATTTGACACTAATAAACGTAATTGGTAATATCATCATATTGTTAATGAAATGCTATGATGATGGCGTTTATTAGCGACCTTCAAAAAATCGGTATATACAATAGGAGTGGTTAAAAGTGCAACAGTATACTGCGGAAGACATTACAAAAATGGTAAAAGATGAAAACGTTGAATTTATTTGTTTAATGTTTACAGATATCAACGGAATCATCAAGAACGTTGAAGTTCCAGTATCACAATTGGATAAAGTTTTGGCAAACAAGATTACTTTCGATGGTTCATCAATCGATGGTTTTACTCGTATTGAAGAAAGTGACATGCTTTTGCATCCCGATTTGTCAACTTGGTTGATTTTCCCATGGGGAGAAGAACATGGAAAAGTAGCTCGTTTGATTTGTGATATTTCCAAGACTGATGGAACACCTTTTGAAGGGGATCCACGGGTTAATTTGAAACGTATCATCAAGAAGATGCACGATATGGGTTATACTCATTTCAATATTGGACCAGAACCAGAATTCTTCTTATTCAATACAGATGAACATAGTAATCCGACTTTACATCTAAATGATGATGGTAGTTATTTTGATTTCTCACCAGTTGATTTAGGTGTGAATGTTCGTAAAGATATTGTTTTAGGATTAGAAAAGATGGGCTTTGAAGTTGAAGCTAGTCACCACGAAGTTGCACCGGGCCAACAAGAAATCGACTTCAAGTATCAAGATGCCATTTCTGCTGCCGACAGCATTGAAACTTTCAAATTGGTAGTTAAAACGATTGCTAAAGAACATGGTTTGTACGCAACCTTCATGCCAAAACCTGTTCAAGGTATTAATGGTTCAGGTATGCATATCAATATGTCACTATTTAATGGTGATGATAATATTTTTGACGATGCTAATGATATGCTTTCACCAACCGCTAAGAAATTTATGAGTGGTTTATTGAAACACGCACGGGCACTGACAGCTATTAATAATCCAACTGTTAACTCATACAAACGTTTAGTTCCCGGCTATGAAGCACCAACTTACATCGCCTGGTCAAGTAAAAATCGTTCACCATTGATTCGAGTACCAGCCGCCAAAGGTAAATCAAAACGTATCGAAATGAGAAGTGTGGATCCTACAACTAATCCATACTTGGCTATTGCTGCTATACTTGATGCTGGTTTGGATGGAATTGCTAGTGACTATGAATTGATGCCAGAAGTTAAAGATAATATTTATGAAATGTCTGAAGAAAAACGTCGTGAAGAAAATATTGTTGACTTGCCATCAACTTTGCACAACTCCTTAAAAGCACTTCGCAAAGACGAATACGTTCAACAATCACTCGGTAAGGGACTAACTAATAGTTTCTTCGCCGCCAAGAATGCTGAATGGGCAAGATATCAACAAACTGTTTCTCAATGGGAAAGAGATACTTACATGTCACAATATTAAAAAAATGAAGCTTGATCTTTTGGTCAAGCTTTTTTGCTGCGGTCATTTGAAAATGGTTTCAAAAGCTTATTAATGCAACGTTTAACTAAATATTTTTATCTGGGCTTATCACTGGTATTTACCAAAATTTAATGTTAAGATTTGGCGTAATCAAAATTCTGATTACTGCTTTCCCCCCAGAGAGCATAAAGACCTCAACCATTAATTTGGCTGAGGTCTTTTTTAGTTTCTAGTAATACTTAAAACAGCGGTTGTTTTCAAAGAATTTTTATTATCCTTACCAATCGTGATCCAATCAGCTGCACTGATCAAACCTTCAAGTTTATTTTCCTCATCTTGCTCGGAAACTTTCCCGTCTTCAAAATTTCCTTTAAAAATGCAATCCAAATAATAATGATCATCGTTACTTGCCATTAATGATGATTGATATTTCCATGCGATAATGTAAGTATCTTCGGTAATTTCGATACTAGTGCCTTCTACCAAATTTATCTTTATAGCCATGATACCGCCTCCCTTAACTTTTATTATAGCAAAAGAAAAGCCTTACAAAGCAGGCTGTAATAATTAATGAAGAACTTTCAAAAATACTGTTAAGTAAGAACAAAAATAAGTGATTAAAAACAAAAAGAACTTTGAGTGATTGATCACTCAAAGTTCTTTAATTTTAACGAGTTATGATAATTAAAAAAATCGCAAAAAAGATAACATCCAGAATGGCCGACCATTCGTACCATTTATCTGGTTTCTTAAACTCTACTGTGTCATGCCCTCTTCTATGAGGGTACCACGACGGATATTCTTTTTTGGACATATTCTTCATTTTGCATCTTCTCCTTATTATCTGACTTCATTATATCGAGAATGTTTAAATTATGCCACCAAAAATCAAAAATTCAAGCTTTATTAAAAAGAAAGGGCTTGCATTTTAATAAATAAAGAATATAATTTCATTTATTATCCGTTGAGCAATATAAGAATAAATGATGGAGGTAGACAAATGAAATATCGTGTAATGTTAAATATTAAATCTCAATTGTTTACTGTTGAAGATAAAGATAAACATGTTTCTGCAGACGGTAAAACAATTGAAGAAGCTGTAAGTAAGCTTAAGACCGTTTAAAAATGGGGACGATTCATAAATTAATCAAAAAAAGTTAGGTCATCTATTTTTACTATAATAGGTGACCTAACTTTTTATATTGAAATTGATTGTGTTTTATAAAAACTTTTGCTATTTTTTAATTCAAACTTGAAGTTGAATCGCTCTCAAAAATATCGGACAATGAAGAAATTAAATTAAGACCGATCTGGAGGAGTTTTTATGAATCAAGATTTAAAAATTCAAACGGCCTTCGTAGAATTATTAGAACGTAAACCAATTGAAGAAATTACTATTTTTGAGATAGCTGATAAGTGTCAAATTGCTCACAAGACTATTTTTGAAAAATACAGCGATAAATACCAAATTTTACAAGCAATTGAAGATGATATTTTTGTTCAAATTGGTACTACTAAAAAGGATGTTTATCATGTTGATACACATGAATTTGCTGGAGATGATAGGATTTTGCAAATTCTTAATTCGGTGTATGAAAATAAAAAAGTGATAACTCTTTTGTTAGGTGAAGGTGGTGATCCTCGTTTTCATGAACGTTTTATTACTTATTTGGTACAAAAAGGTTTTAGAGTGATTGAAAATTCTGGTAAATTTAATGATTTAGATCAACGGCAAAAAGAGTTGTTATTACAATACGTTTTGTCTGCATTGGTAGGACTGGTTACTTATTGGGTCAAGCATCCAGAAATGACGGTGCAAGAGTTACACACTTTTTTTGAAAAACTTTTTTTTAATGGAATCACTAGTTTAACGGCAAAATAAAAAGCTATCAGCCAAAATGGCCAACAGCTCAAACGTTGATTATAAGCGAACTACGAGAATCGAACTCGCGACACTAGCTTGGGAAGCTGGTATTTTACCATTAAACTAAGTTCGCATTTGATAACTATACAATTATACAATATTTTGATCTAAAATGATAAGAAATATTTAAAAAAGTTCGATGAATTTACAATATAAATTGATTTTTAGTTTTCATTACCATAAAATCAAGAGTGACGATGAATTTTTATCAATAAATTGCATCAAGGAGAAGATAATAATGAAAAAAACATTGGTTACTTTATTAGCCGCTGTTTCATTAATGGGTGGTTTTGCTACTGTAGCAACTGGTTGTTCAAATAACAGTACGCAACAAGCGGAACAACATTCTGCTAAGAAGATCACAAAGAGTGAGATCAAAAACCAAGTTTACACTGGCGTCAGCAAGGATAACAAGGATGAGTATATTACTTTCTTTACTGGTAAAGATAAAAAAACTGTTCAATTTGTACGTGTAAGCAAGAACGGTTCAAAGAAAGTGATTACTGACTTCAAGAAAGCCAAAATCGTTATGAACAAGGATAATGCTAAAAAGTTCAAGATTGATGGCTTCAGAATTATCAAGGAACCTGACTTCAACTGGAAATTCACTAAGGTCGGCAAAACTACTATCAAAACTTCTGATGGCAAGCAATGGAAACTTTATGAAGGTTCACACAAAGATGCTGTTAAATCAGTACAAAAGAACGGAAAATAATTAATATTTCAAACTCCACTAGTACATCTCTTTATATAGAAGGATGTGCTAGTGGAGTTTTTTTACATGATATTTTTTATTATTTCATTATCATATTTCAAAAAATATATCTTATACATATTGAAAATAAATCTTAAGACTACCGAATATTTTATTTAAGTAGTCTTTTTTTAATAGATAATTAGTTTTTTAAATGAACAAAATATTGTAAATTAATTGATTTCAGAAAAGTATTTATAAAATTATATCCTGTTATTTCTCTATTTCGAAAAATAATTTTTAATTAAAATTTCTCTAATTAGTGCAAACGCTTGCTAGATATAATGCGAATTAGCTTTCCTCGAAAAATTAGAAAATATTTCATACTAGAATAGTTTCATGAAATCGCTTGCAAAACACATACCTGTCCGATATAGTGGGTGTTGGTAACGGAATTCAAAATTAAGGAGTGATTTTTTATGACTATGCCAATCCATGTTACTTCAGAAATTGGAAAATTGGATGTCGTAATGTTGAAACGTCCCGGACAAGAAGTTGAAAACATTACACCCGACACAATGCCCCGACTATTGTTCGATGATATCCCATATTTGCCAATTGCCCAAAAGGAGCATGACAATTTTGCTCAAATCTTAAGAGATAATGGAACAGAAGTTCTTTATCTTGAAGATTTAGCTGCAGAAGCTATCGATGCTGGAAATGTTAAAGAAGCATTTGTAGAGAAGATGCTTCGTGAATCAGATTACGCTGTTGGTGCAGACCATGACGCATTGAAGGAATTCTTGATGAGTCTTGATACACACGCAATGGTAAATCAATTAATGATCGGTGTTCGTAAGAATGATATCGACTTCAAGCCAACTGACTTAGTTAGTGCCGCTGAAGATTCAGAATATCCATTCTTCATGGACCCAATGCCAAACCTTTACTTTACTCGCGACCCGGCAGCTTCAATCGGTGATGGTTTGAGCATTAACCACATGACTTTCGCTGCAAGACAACGTGAATCAATGTTTATGGAAGCAATTATTAAATATCATCCACGTTTTGCAAACAAGGGCTTGCACGTATGGCGTGATAGAAACCATACACACCGTATCGAAGGTGGAGATGAATTAGTACTTAGCGATCACGTATTAGCAATCGGTGTTTCACAAAGAACATCAGCAACTGCTATTCAAGACATCGCTAGAAACTTGTTCAAGGACAGCAAATACGACACAGTAATTGCTATCAAGATTCCACACAACCACGCAATGATGCATTTGGATACTGTATTTACAATGATCAACTACGATCAATTTACAGTTCATCCAGGAATCCTTGGCGAAGGTGGCAAGATCGATACGTGGACAATTCACCCAACTAAAGATGGTGATTTGACTTATGAACACAACCAAGATCTGAAGGCTGTTCTAAAGAAAGAACTTGGTCTTGATGATCTAGATTTGATCCCAACTGGTAATGGTGATCCTATCGTTGCTCCTAGAGAACAATGGAATGATGGATCAAATACTTTAGCAATCGCACCTGGTGTCGTTGTTACTTATGACCGTAACTACGTTTCAAATGAAATGCTAAGACAACACGGCTTGAAGGTATTGGAAACAATCTCAAGTGAGTTATCACGTGGTCGTGGGGGCCCTCGTTGCATGAGTATGCCATTAGTACGTGAAGACTTAAAGTAAAATTAATTTAATTAGAAAAAATGTGCTAGACTAGCTTTAACTCATCATTTTGGAGGGATCATTTTGGACTATAAAGGAAAAGAAACATCAGTATTTCAAGGCAGAAGCCTTTTAGCTGAAAAAGACTATACACCTGCAGAATTGGAATACTTAATTGATTTTGGACTTCATTTAAAAGCTCTTAAGAAAAAGGGCATACCACATCATTATCTAGAAGGTAAGAACATTGCCTTACTATTTGAAAAGACATCAACAAGAACACGTTCAGCTTTTACTACAGCTGCTATTGATTTAGGTGCTCACCCCGAATTCTTGGGTGCCGGCGATATTCAACTAGGTAAAAAAGAAAGTGTTGAAGATACAGGACGTGTTCTAGGTAGCATGTTTGACGGTATCGAATTCCGTGGATTCTCACAACAAGTTGTTGAAGATCTTGCTAAATATTCAGGCGTTCCAGTTTGGAATGGTTTGACAGATGAATGGCATCCAACACAAATGTTAGCTGACTTCATGACAATGAAAGAAACATTTGGCAGCTTAAAAGGTAAGACTTTGACATTCGTTGGTGATGGTAGAAACAACATGGCTAATAGTTTCTTAGTTACAGGTTCAATGCTTGGAGTTAATATCCACATCGTTGCACCTAAGGAATTGTTCCCAGATCAAAGCGTTGTTGATACTGCTAAGAAGTATGCTGACGAATCTGGCAGCAAATTCTTAATTACAGATAACATCGAAGAAGGTGTTAAAGGTACAAACGTTATCTATACGGATGTATGGGTATCAATGGGTGAAGAAAGTCAATGGGATGAAAGAATTAAACTTCTCAAACCATATCAAGTAAACATGGATATGATCGAAAAGACTGGTCAACCTGATGACCAAATCATCTTCATGCATTGCCTACCAGCATTCCATGATACAAATACACAATATGGACAAGACATCAAAGACAAATATGGTCTAAGTGAAATGGAAGTAACAGACGAAGTCTTCAGAAGCAAATATGCACGTCAATTTGAAGAAGCTGAAAACAGAATGCACTCCATTAAAGCCATTATGGCAGCAACTCTAGGTAACTTGTTCATCCCTAAGGTTTAATCAGTTATTGAAGAAGGGCTAATCGTAATGGTTGGCCCTTTTTCATTTTTTAATTTTTGAAAAAATAAGGAATGATTAATATGGAAGAAAAGAAGGGTCTATCACTCGGAGCTTTGACAGCAGCGGTTGTCACAAGTTCTATTGGCTCAGGTGTTTTTACCTTAACCAGCTCACTAGCGTCAGGAGCAGCTCCTGGTCCAGTTTTATTGGCATGGATCGTCGTTGGATTTGGAATTATGATGTTAGCCATGTCGTTGAATAATTTGTTATTGAAACAACCAGAATCTGAAGGTATTCAGGCGTATGCGCAAGTCGGTTTTGGAAATTTTGCTGGATTTGTTAGTGGATGGGGTTATTGGCTATCAGCTTGGTTAGGAAACGTGGCCTTTGCGACCGTCTTAATGAGTTCATTAGGTTACTTTTTTCCAATCTTTAAAGGTGGACAAAACATTCCTTCGGTAATTTTTGCAAGTATTGTTTCTTGGATGTTGACCTTTATCGTTAATCGTGGGGTTGAATCAGCTGCTGCGATGAACACAATTATTACTATTTGTAAGTTGATTCCATTATTTGCCTTTATCATTGTCGGAATTTTCGTATTTAAAGGTGGAATCTTTACAGCTCATTTCTGGTCAAATGTGGCTAGTGGTGTAGCTGGAAGTAGTAATTTAGTCGAACAATTTAGATCGTGTTTGATGATCATGATGTGGGTCTTCGTTGGTGTTGAAGGCGCCAGTATGTTGTCATCTCGTGCTAAAAGTAAAAATGACGCCGGAAAAGCTACAATCATTGGAATCATCAGTTTACTAGTAATTTATGTTTTAGCTTCAGTTTTACCATATGGTTACTTGTCACAAAATGAATTAGCTAAGATCAATCAACCTGCTATGCTTTATATTTTCCAAGATATGGTTGGAAAATGGGGTGGTGCCTTTATCGGTATCGGCTTGATAATTGCTATTTTGGGTTCTTGGTTATCTTGGACAATGTTACCAGCTGATACGACAATGTTGATGGCTGAAGAAAAAATGTTGCCATCTTCATTTGGTAAAAAGAATAAAAACGGTGCGCCAACTTTCTCATTAGTTTTGACGGCCGGTTTGATTCAAGTCTTCTTGATAATCCTTTTATTCTCTGAAGAAGCCTACAATTTTGCCTTGTCACTTTGTACGGCTGCTATCGTAGTTTGCTATATCTTCGTTGGTTTGTATCAAATCAAATTCTCACTCCAAAATAAAGATACAAAACAATTGTGGATAGGAATCTTTGCGGCAGCTTTTCAAATTATCGCTATTGCCTTGGCTGGTTTACATTACTTAATGCTAGTTTGTATCGGTTATTTGCCAGGAATCTATTTCTACTATCGTGCCAAAAAAGAATATGGCCTCGACGGTGGAAAACTAACAAAATCAGAGATTATGTGGTCAATAATTATCGTTATGTTAGCAATCATCAGTATTGTTATGACTGCTACTGGTTCAATAAAAATCTAGGAAGTGTTGAATATGAAAATAGCTGGATTTGGTGTTGAAGAGTGGTTAAATGTCCACGAACGAGAAGCCAAGTACGATTTGGCTCAAAGTACGATCACATCATTTTCCATGGATGAGATCAAGAAATTGACCCAAGCTGATATTTATAATCAACTTAACGAACAAAAAATGAATTATGGTTGGATCGAAGGTTCACCAACTTTTAAAAAAGAAGTAAGCAAAATGTATCAGAATGTTGCTCCCGACAATATTCTGCAGACTAATGGTGCTACTGGTGCTAATCTTTTGGCAATTTATTCTTTGATTGAGCCAGGAGATCACGTTATCAGCGTTTATCCTAGTTATCAACAGCTCTATGACATCCCGAGATCATTAGGAGCTGAGGTTAGCTTTTGGAAATTACGTGAAGATAAGAATTGGTATCCAGACATCGAAGAATTAAAGAAATTGATTCGTCCGAATACTAAGATGATCTGCATTAACAACGCGAATAATCCAACTGGAACGATTTTAGATAGGAAGTTTTTAAAACAAGTCGTTGAAGTTGCCAAAAGCGTCGGTGCTTATATTTTAGTGGACGAAGTTTATTTACCGTTTGATGACAGTGTTGATTTTGCCCCAATCGTTGATTTGTACGACAAGGGTATTTCCACTAATTCATTATCCAAAACTTATTCAATGCCAGGAATTCGAGTGGGTTGGACGGCCATAATTCAAAACTGGCTGATCTCTTTAGAAAGTATCGTGACTATACGATGATCTGCTCAGGTGTTTTCAGCGACCAGATGGCATGTTTGATTTTGGAAAATAAAGATAAAGTGTTAAATCGTAATAAGAAGATCGTGCTCGATAATTTAGCATATTTCAAAGACTGGGTTCAAAAAACAGATAAAATCAGTTGCGTCTTTCCAAATGGGGTGTCGACGTCATTTGTGAAACTCGAAACTAAAAAATCTAGCTTAGAATTCTGTAAAGATTTATTGAAAGATACTGGAGTCCTACTAGTTCCAGGAGAAGCTTTTGATACACCGGGATATGCCAGATTAGGATATTGTGCACCACATGAGACCTTGACCAAAGGTTTAGAAGTTTTAGGAGATTATTTACAAGCTAATTAGGCGATTTTTTCGCTCATTTTGAGGAGAGTTATTATGACAAAAGAACGTATCGTGGTTGCTTTAGGTGGTAACGCTATTTTAAGTAAGGATGCTAGTGCAAAAGCTCAACAACAAGCTGTTATGAAAACTTGCGAGTCACTAGTAGAATTCGTTAAGAGTGATAAAGATTTAATCATTACACATGGTAATGGTCCACAAGTTGGTAATTTATTGTTACAACAAGCTGCAGCGGACAGTGAAAAGAATCCAGCTTTGCCATTAGACACTTGTGGTGCGATGACAGAAGGTAGTATTGGATACTGGTTCCAAAATGCTATGAAAGAAGTCATGCTAAAAAATGGTATCAACAAGCAAGTTGTTACTTTGATCACACAAACAATCGTTGACCAAGATGACCCAGCTTTCAGTGATCCGACAAAACCTATTGGACCTTTCTATACTGAAGATGAAGTTCCAAGTCTTCAAAAAGAACATCCAGACTGGGTAATCGTTGAAGATGCTGGCCGTGGATATCGTCGCGTCGTTCCATCACCAAAACCAGTTGAAATTAACGAATATCCAGCTATCGAAGCAATTTCAAAGGCTGGTGTTATTCCAATCGTTGCCGGTGGTGGCGGTATTCCAGTAGTGAAAGATGGGGACAAACTAATTGGTAAGGAAGCCGTTATCGATAAAGATTTCGGTGCTTCTAAGATTGCTCAATTGGTTGATGCTGATAAATTAATCATTTTGACTTCCGTTGGAGGAGTCTTCTACAATTTCGGTAAGCCAAATCAAGAAGAGATTTTTGATGTTACAGCTGATGAAATTCAAACACACATTGACAATGAAGAATTTGCCAAAGGTAGTATGATGCCTAAGGTTCAAGCTGCCGTGGCTTTTGTTAAGGCAACTGGTAAACCTGCTGTAATTGGTGCCTTGGATGACGTTAAAGAAATCATTGCTGGTAATAAGGGAACAGTTATTCACAAATAATTATTGTTATTAGCAAATTAATGTGCTATCATACTTGTGCAAAAGAGGGAATAATTAATCATAAGATTTTAAGCGAGGTCATGTCTTGGTGAGAGTTGACTAAATCAAAGATTAAGTCGCGCCCTTCTTACAAAAATGAATAATCAATTAATGAGTGGATATTAATCAATTAGAGTGGTACCGCGGGAAATCTCGTCTCTTTCAATATAGTTTATTGGAAGAGGCGTTTTTTTATCTAAAGGAGGAAAATATGGATTTTAAGAAACAAGTAGTAGATGCACTAGTTAAAGTTTTACCAGAGGACATTACTGAGGAACAAGTTACAAAATTAATCGAGAAGCCTAAGACTTCAGATTTGGGTGACTATGCTTTCCCAACATTTATCTTGGCTAAGACATTGCACAAAGCACCTAATATGATTGCTGAAGAATTAGTTGGCAAGATCGATGCAACTGGTTTTGAAAAAGTTGTTAATACTGGTGCTTATATCAATTTCTTCCTAGATAAAGAAGCCTTTTCAAAAGATATTTTAAAGACAGTTTTAACTGAACAAACAAACTATGGTAATGCTGATCAAGGTAAGGGACGTAACGTTCCAATCGATATGTCATCACCTAACATTGCTAAGCCAATGTCAATGGGTCACTTACGTTCGACAGTTATCGGTAACTCAATTGCTAAAATTATTTCAAAACTAAATTACAATCCCGTTAAGATCAATCACTTGGGTGACTGGGGAACTCAATTTGGTAAATTGATCGTTGGTTATAAATTGTGGGGCTCTGTTGAAGAAGTCGAAGCTGACCCTATCAACAATCTATTGAAATATTATGTACGTTTCCATAAGGAGGCTGAAGAAAAACCAGAGCTTGACGATGAAGCTCGTGCTTGGTTTAAGAAAATGGAAGATGGCGACAAAGAAGCTTTGGCACTTTGGACATGGTTCAAAGAACTTTCACTTAAGGAATTCCAAGTTATCTATGATCGTCTAGATGTTCAATTTGATCACTTTACAGGTGAATCATTTTACAACGACAAGATGGATGCTATCGTTAAGACACTTGAAGACAAAGACTTATTAGTTGAAAGTCGTGGTGCAGAGATCGTTGACTTGTCAGAATACGACTTGTCACCAGCTTTGATCAAGAAGACTGATGGTGCCACACTTTATATCACACGTGACTTGGCTGCTGCTAAGTACCGTAAAGATACATTCGACTTCGTTAAATCACTTTACGTTGTTGGTAGCGAACAAGCAGAGCACTTTACAAAGCTTAAGATCGTTCTTAAGAAGATGGGTTATGACTGGTCAGACGACATCGATTACATCCCATTTGGCTTGATCACAACAGGTGGTAAGAAGCTTTCAACTCGTTCCGGTCGTGTTATCTTGCTAGAAAACGTTTTAAATGATGCCGTAGATTTAGCTAAGAAACAAATCGAAGAAAAGAACCCAGATTTGAAGAACAAAGATGCCGTTGCTGAAGCAGTTGGTGTCGGTGCGGTAGTCTTCCATGATTTGAAGAATGACCGTCGTGATAGTTTTGACTTTAACCTTGAAGAAGTTGTTCGTTTCGAAGGTGAAACTGGTCCTTACGTTCAATACACAAATGCTCGTGCTTTGAGTATTTTGAGAAAAGCTGGCGATGTGGACTATCAAGATGCCAAGAATTTGGCCGTTACAGACCCAGAAGCTTGGGATACTATCAAGATGCTTCAAAACTTCCCAGACGTCGTTAAACGTGCTGCTAAGGACTACGAACCATCAGTTGTTGCCAAGTATGTTCTAAAGCTTGCAAAGAGCTTTAACCAATACTATGCACACAGTAAGATCTTGGCTGATGATGAAGGTCTTAAAGCAAGACTTGCACTCGTTAAGTCAGTTTCAATTGTTCTACAAATGTCACTTGGTCTATTAGGTGTTAAAGCTCCAGAAGAAATGTAGGATGAAATAAATTGTGAATCGAAAAATCTTTGATGAATTATCGGAAATAAAAACAACCACACTAGATTTAGCATGGTTGTTGATGTCAATCAGTTTCACATATTTGAATTATCAAACGTTTAATATCTGGTATGGTATTTTGGGATTTATAGCTGTATTTTTCATTCACCTGTTCATAAATTTCCATAATAATTACATGGATTATAAGAACTCTACGAGTGAAGAATATCGGCAAAAGATCAGTACCATCGGAGTTAATCGTGAATCACTGGCAATAGTCAAAAAATGGATGCTCGGTTTGGCCATTTTTCCATTAATAATTGGAGCCTTTCTGACTTATCAAACTAGTTGGATCACTTTGATGATCGGGGTCATCGGTGTTGCTATTGGTTTGTTATACTCAGCAGGTCCTAAGCCACTCAATTCAACGTTTGTTGGAGAAATAGTGGTGGCTATTGCCATAAGCCAATTGATTCCTATAGCTTACTCCTATCTTGGGCTTTTCGGATCAGGGAAATTTGATTCTAGCACTACCATCTCAATTGTTTTGGCCTGTCTGCCTAACACTTTTGCATTCCTATGTGCAGAGTTGAGTAATGGTACTTGTGATTTAGAAGCAGATCTCAAAAATGGTCGTAATACATTGGTTAGTAAAGTAGGGAAAGCCAATGCCTTAAGTTTGTTTAAAGCTAGCTGGGCGATTGCCTTTTTGTTAGTGCCTATCTTAGCTCTAACAAAAGTAGTGCCTTACACTACACTGTTGATCGTGCTACTTTATCCAAACATTTGGGACGATTTTCGTCCTTATCTAAAGGAACAAGTTAAAACAAAAACTTATCCTTTAGTAATTAAAGCTGTAAGTAAATTCTCAGTAACGTATATTTTATTGATTGCTGTCGGGGCGATTATTAAATTAGTTATGTCAGTGTTATAATTGCAGCCTTCTCAGAAAGAGTCCATAAAAATCACTCCTAAAACTTCTTTCTGAACATAAAAGAAGAGCTCACCTAATTGTCGGGATTAGGTGAGCTTTTTGGTTGCTTTAAATAAGCACATATTAGATTATACATATTTTTTGATAATTTTGCTGAAATAATTTGGAATTTCTCACTAAAAGGTTGTTGAAAAACCAATTTATGGGCAAATAGTAATAAATCTCCAGTTTTTTTATGAGGATTATAGAGTGGGTCATTGACGATAGGCCAGCCTTGACTAGCTAGATGGATTCTTAATTGGTGAGTGCGGCCAGTCAATAAATTTAGTTGTAATAATGCATAGTCGTCATTTTTTTGGATAACTTTAAATTTTGTCACAGCATCTAAACCAGTAGAGCTGATGATTTTTTTACGAACATCATTAGGGTCTTGACCAATCGGTAAGTCGATAGTTCCAGAATCGGGAATTTCTTTGTCCAACCTGACCAAGGCCAAATACTCGCGGTGCAAAGTTTTAGTAGATAATTGGCGATTGAAGATAGGAACTAAATATGGAGTTTTGGAAATTAGTACTAACCCGGAAGTTTCCATGTCGATGCGGTGGACCATATAGGGATGGCCGTTAGTTAAATAAGTTTCCACATCATTCATCAAAGAGTCGTTTTCAGTCATAATATTTGGATGAGTTTTCTTACCGGCACTTTTGTTGACGACAATTATGTCATCATCTTCGTAAACGACATCTACAGAATCATTGCCAGGCAAATAATGTTGTTCTGATCGAGGTAAAAAATTGAAATTTAAAGTTATTTTGTCTTGATTGTGAACAATTGTATTAAAAGAATGATATGTCCCGTTGATTAAAACGTCCTGTTGAATACGAAAAAAATGTTGCCATTTCTTAGGGATCAGCCATTTTTTTAGTAATTCGCGAATAGTTAAATTTTCACCTATTTCTTGATGATAAATTATCTTTTTTTGATACATAAACTAGTTAGCTCCTTAAAGATTTAAGACAAATTAAAAAAACACTCTCAATATGTGATAAAATTTGTTCTTATATAGAGGTATTTGAAAATGAATAAAAACAATGGTTTTTGGGAATGGTTTAAACCCAAATTACTAGTTGCGTGGTCTTTTATAAAAAAGTATTGGAAGAGATTCCAAGTCACTCGGTGGATAATCTTGGTCGTTATGATCATGATTTTAGTTCTAAGTGGTTATTGGACTTATAAAGCTAAAACCGCCAACGTGTCTGATTTACAGTCTTCTTTACAGACAAAGACGACTATCATCGATAAAGATGGTGATGATGCCGGTCAACTTTATGCAAGCAAAGGCACGTACGTCAGTTACGATAAAATTTCTAAGAATATCCAAAATGCGGTAATTTCCACTGAGGATCGAACGTTTTGGACTAACCCAGGATTTAGCATCAAAGGATATATTCGAGCTGCTTTGGGTTATATCATTCATCACGGAATTACTGGTGGTGGGAGTACTTTAACTCAGCAATTAGCGAAGAACTCTTTGTTAACGCAAAAGCAAACCTTGGCTAGAAAAGGTGAGGAACTATTCCTTTCGATTGAAATAAATCGAGTATATTCAAAGAAACAAATCCTAACGATGTATTTGAATAATGCTTACTTTGGTAATGGTGTTTGGGGAGTTCAGGATGCTTCTGAAAAGTATTTCGGAAAAAATGCATCAGAACTAAATCCTGCTGAAGGGGCTGTTTTAGCGGCTATCTTGAAAGCACCTAATTATTATAACCCAATTGATAGCATGAAAAACTCACTTGCTCGACGTAATTTAGTTTTAGAGTTGATGGTTGATAATAATAAATTGTCCGCTTCACAAGCAAATTATTATAAAAATACTTCCATTAACTTGAACGATAATTATGAAGTAAGCAGTTCCTATAAGTATCCTTATTTCTTCGATGCAGTTATCGCTGAAGCTGTTGATAAATACGGCCTTAAAGAAGACGATATTTTGAATAAAGGTTACAAGATTTATACGACTCTAGATCAGGAAATGCAAACTTCGATGCAAAAAACTTTTGATAACAATTATTTGTTCCCAGCCAATGCAGCTGATGGAACTAAGGTTCAAGGTGCATCGGTCGCAGTTGATCCGAAAAGCGGTGGTGTTTTAGCGGTTATCGGCGGACGTGGAGATCACACCTTTAGAGGTTGGAACCGGGCTACTCAATTAGCACGTCAACCAGGTTCAACGATTAAGCCTTTAGCAGTCTATACACCAGCAATTGAAAACGGTTATAGCTATGATTCAAAATTGCCTAACCAAATTACTAGTTTTGGTAAGAATAAATATTCGCCAACTAATGCTGATGGAATTTATTCAGATACGATCCCAATGTACAAAGCACTTTATCAGAGTGAAAATGTGCCTGCCGTAGCTTTATTGGATAAAATTGGGGTCAAAAAGGGTGTCGCTTCAGTCGAGAACTTTGGCATTAAAGTCCATAAGTCTGATCAAAACTTAGCTTTGGCTTTAGGTGGTTTGGAATATGGTGTTTCGCCACTTCAAATAGCTAGAGCTTATACGGCTTTTGCTAATGAAGGAAAGCTTGCTAGTACGCACTTCATTACTAAGATTGTTGATTCGACTGGTACTGTTGTTGTTGATAATAGTAATTCTTCTACTAAACAGATTATTAGTAAGAGTACTGCTAAAGAAATGACAAGTATGATGCTAGGAGTTTACAACGAGGGTACTGGTAAGTATGCCAAACCTTCTGGTTATCAAATTGCTGGAAAAACTGGTTCAACTGAAGTACCTCAATCATGGGGTTATGCTGGAACTAAAGATCAGTGGATGATTGGTTATACACCGGATGTGGTAGTTGCTAGTTGGATGGGATTTGACAAATCTGATAAAGACCATTTCCTAACTTCAGCTAATGAGAACGGGATGTCGACATTATTTAAGAATGAAATGTCAAATATCTTACCGGAAACTAAGCAAACTAGCTTTGGGGTTAAAGATGCAACAACGTTAGCTAATGCCACTGATACGGATGATGATGACAATGATATTTCGAAATCCATTCAAGATGGAGTAAATAACATTAAAAATAAAGCCACAGAATGGTACAATGATATTAAGAACTTTTTTGGTCAATAGGAGGACTATATGAACATTTACGATAGCGCCAATCAACTTGAACAAGACTTAAGAAAGACAACTGAAGTTGCAGAACTAAAGCTTGCTTTTGAAGCTGTTAAAGCTAATGACTTGGCATACAAACTTTTTGATAAAGTTCAAAACAAACAATTTGAATTACAACAAAAACAAATGCAAGGTCAAGAAATCACAGACGATGACATTAAGGCAATGCGTGAACTTACAGACCAACTTTCAAATTACAGTGAAATCCAAAACTTAATGGATAAAGAGCAAAAGATGAATTCTATGATGGATGAATTAAATAAAATTATTTCAAAGCCTATCGCAGAAATTTATCAAGATTAATAATAAGGACTTAGGGCTTAAGTAATTTGCTCAAGTCCTTTTCTTTTACAGGGGAGTAGCAATGAAGTTTTTACATGCAGCAGATTTACATCTAGATACGCCATTTGTGGGCATTAATGACTTTTCCAAGGAATTACAAAGAAAACTACAAGATTCAACTTATCAAGCAGCTAGGACTCTTTTTGAGACGGCCTTGAAAGAGCAAGTAGATTTTGTGATTTTGGCTGGGGATATTTTTGATGATACTGATAGCTCACTTAAGGCACAAATGTTTTTACGCGATGAGTTTGAAAAATTAAAACAGGCTGGCATCGCGGTCTATTTGATTTACGGTAATCATGATTATTATCGTAATAATTTTGCTGTAGTTAATTTCCCTGAAAATGTTCATATTTTTGGATCAGATGTTACAACAGAAACGTTAGTGACTAATGATGGAATAAAGGTTGGTATCACTGGATTTAGTTATTATCAGCAGCATATCAACCAAGCAATTGTTAAAAATTATCCTAGTCGCGGAGATTTCGATTATCAAATTGGAATTTTGCATGCTGGTGTTGGCGATGACAATTATGCACCGTTTCAACTCAATGATTTGATTCAAAAAGGTTATGATTACTGGGCTTTAGGTCACATTCATAAGCGTGAAATTTTATGCGACAATCCAGCAATCGTCTATCCTGGTGATATTCAAGGTCGAAATCAAAATGAGACTACGCCTAAAGGTTTTTACATTGTGACAGTAGAGAATCAGTTAACCAAGTTAAAATTTTGCAAGAGCAGCGTTTATACCTGGGATAAAATTGAATTGAATGCCAAAGACGATTCAATCGATAGTTTGATAACTAAAATAACGGATAGTCTGAATCAAGCAGACACATTGTTGACTTTGACGATCAATAATGCTCAAAATTTGTCTGATGATGTTATTAAAACTATCAGACGCAATGAATTACAACATCATTTTACTAATGTTGAAACACCGAGTGTCTTATATAAAATTATTTTAAAATTTAATGACAATCCACAATTATCGCAAATTGATCAAAAATATTGGAAGCAAGCGCAAAATCAAACCTTAGATTTGGATAAGATCAAAGATTTAGATAGTAAGTTATATGCAGAAAATATCATTCGGGATCACATAAATGAGCAAGATTTTTTGAAAAATCTTACCGAATTAGTTAAGAATACTATAAATCGAAAATATACTGGAGAATAATCGTGAAATTAGTTAAAGCAAATATATACGGTTTCGGTAAGTGGATCGACCAAGAATTTAACTTTGCCTCAGATTATCAAGTTATTTTTGGTTTTAACGAAGCTGGAAAAACTACGCTCTTGAATTTTATCCAAAGCATTCTTTTTGGATTTGCGACAGCTAGAGGAGATAATAAGTATTTACAATATAAACCAAAGAATGGTAGTCGTTATGGCGGTGAATTATTATTTTTAGCGTCGGATCAAAGCCATTGGACTCTTCGTCGGATTGACGGTAAAGGTGATGGAGAATTAACCATTTATCACGATGACCAATTAGTCCCTAATGAGTCGCTCAAACAAATCGTTGGAAATTTTACTAAGGAAGATTTTGAAAATACTCACGTTTTTGATGATAAAAATATTTTGTCAATCTATAGCTTGGATGAACAACAACTTGAAACTGAAGTTATGTCAATTGGAGCGGTTGGTAGCAAGGAGTGGTTAAAGGTAGCAGATAAGTTGTCGCATGATGCTGATGATCTTTACAAGCCTAGAGGACAAAAGCAACCATTAGTTGTAAATTTAAAAAAACGTAAAGAACTTTTGGAAGAAAAATCAGAAATTGAGAATCAACAAGTCGCTTATCAACGAGTAAAGCAACAATTGAAACAAACTCAAAAAGACTTTGACGATAATGCAAAATCTTTAAAGCAGGCTACTGAATCTGAAAATGATTTACGTAATTTAGATAAGAAATGGTATCGCTTTGACCAGTTACAACAGCAAAATGACCCTAAGCATGAGACGTTGATAATCAGCAATACTGATTGGGAAAATGTTTTAAAAGCTAATCAGGAATTGAGTATTTTAAAAGATACCGCCCCAACTAATAAAGTATCTAATTTAGATAATGTTGAAAAACAAATTTTAAAAAATTATCATCAGAATCAAACGCGATTGGATTACATTCGAAATCAAAAATTTGAATTACAGAATTTGCAATTTCATCGTGATGATATGAATACTAAGTTACTACGAGTTGATACCCAGGTAGATCAATTGTTCAAAAATCATCCAGAACTTTCAGAAGATATGTTGCCTTTGACGGGCGAAGAAATTGACCAATTGACTCCTACAAAAAATGATAATAATAATATTTTCTTGTTGATCTGCGTAGTTGCGGTCATTTTAGCCTTAGTAGTCGGCAATCCGCTCAAGATTATTTTGATTGTTGCAGCAATAGCTAGTGGAATTTGGTATTGGTACAAAAATCAATCTAACAATCAACCAGCTTTGAATAGTCTGTCGTTTATCAAGCAAAAGGGTTATACGAATATTTCTCGGGATAATATCATTAGTTTGCAAGGAACGGTGATAGCTTTAGATAATTTTCATGGTACTCAAAAAGGTTTGGTTGATGGAATCAAAGGTATTGAAGTTGATTTAAATAAATGGCGCAAGATTCTGATTGAACTAGACGTTTTGGATAATTCTTATAAAGATGATAATTATAATGAACAAATAGAAAAATATTTTGCGCGTTTAGATGCTATCAAGGCTAAGGCTGATTTAGAGCAAAAAAATCAGGCTGCCACAAAACAAATAGATGAACAGAGAAATCAACGTTTGAATGAATTAAATAATGAAATTTTTGCTGTTCTTCAGAAGTATCAAGTAATCAATATGGATGAATTCATGAGGATGCATACTCAACAAGTTCAAAACCAAAAGATCAATGACCAAATCAAGCAAGATAAAGATTTCTTGGGACGTGACTTGGAATCTCTTAAAGCCTATCCAACACACCAATCCTTGATTGAAAAACTGGCAGCTGTCACTAAACAAACTAGTTCTTTGACAGAAAAGAATAATGAACTGAGTCGTCAAATCGGCTCATTAAAAGAACAGATGCAACAAATTTATGACAATAAGCATTATCAACGAGTGGTTTTAGCGTTGGCCCAAAATAAACAAGATATTATAGAAAATTACGATGAATGGGTATCTAAAAAACTAGCTAGCGATTGGATACGTAATATGTTAAACGTGGCAACAAAAAATCGTTATCCTAAGATGTTGGAACGAGCAACTGAATATTTTGCTTTATTGACAAACAATAATTATTCAGAAATTGATTTTAAACAAAAAAATTTGACAGTTTTAAGTAAAAACAAAATTCAATTTGACGTTCATGAACTATCGAAGGCTACAACGATTCAATTATATTTAGCATTGAGATTAGCCTTTGTGACAGAAATCTCCGATTTGATAAAATTGCCAATTTTAATTGACGATGCTTTCGTTGATTTTGATGTTTCAAGAAAAGAAAATGTCTTTAAGTTGATTCAAAAAATCGCCAAAAATAATCAGGTGATTTATGTAACGGCAAATGAACCAACGGTAATTAATCAAGAACACATTTTAACTTTAGGGGGGAATATTAGTGCCTAAGCATGTAGTAGATTTTAATAAAGGCGAGAATATGAGCTTAGAGGTAATCATCAAACGTTCAGATTTTCGTTTGGCTAAAAATGGCAAGAACTTTTTATCATTAGTATTTGAAGATAAGTCAGGACAAATCCCTGGTAAGTATTGGGATGCTAGTGAAGAAGATGCAAAAAGATATCACGTCGGAGCAGTGGTTCAATTAGAAGGACGACGTGACGTTTATCAGGGTAAACCACAGGTCAATATCACTCGCCTTGGTCTGTTGGATCCAAATACGGTTGATATGTCACAGTTCGTTCAAACAGCACCGATGAAGCAAATTGATATGGAAAATGAATTTGACGATGTCTTTTTGCAAATTACTAATGGGGCTTGGAATCGAATCGTTCGATATTTATTCAAGAAGTATCATGACCGATTCTTTACTAGTGCAGCTGCTAAAAGCAATCATCATGATTTTCAAGGTGGATTGGCATATCATACTTTGAGTATGGTGAGAATGGCGGAAAGTATTTCTGATCAATATCCCCAAATCAATCGTGCACTTTTGCTTGCAGGAGCTTGTTTACACGATTTCGGTAAAATTATTGAGTTGTCCGGTAGCTTAGATATTGAATATACCTTTGAGGGCAATATGTTAGGCCATATCACTATCGTAGACGAAGAGATCGTCAAAGCAGCGACAGACTTAGGTATCAGTTTAGATAGTGAAGATATGATTCTTTTGAGACATATGATCTTGTCACACCATGGTCTGTTAGAATATGGCTCGCCAGAACGTCCTAAATTGTTAGAAGCGGAAGTATTGCATAATATTGATATGATGGATGCTTCAATCAATATGATTACCAAGGCCTTAGATAAAACTGAAAATGGTAAGTTTTCTGAGCGTGTTTTTGGACTCGATAATCGTTCATTTTATAAGCACAGTTAAAAAATACTAAAAAAAATAGCATCTATTCAGATTCCTCAAATTAGAGGTGTAATCTGGATAGATGCTATTTTTTGTGGCTATCGAACGACAATCACTGAAACAGGAGCTTTTTTTGCCAAACGAGGTCCAATTGTAGCGGTGATTTTTGAACGTGGCAAAATTGTATCAGCACCAGTAACAATTAAATCTGGTTTGAAATCAGGAATTGCACGATCAATGATTACATCATCAACATCGCCTTCATCATAAACTAGTGGATCAACTTTTTTCAGTCCTAAATTTTCAGCCATCTTTACGTAATTATCAACGACATTCTTTAATTCATCACGTTTTTCTTTTAACTTTGCGGGAGTCAATGAATCAAAAATATTAATATCATCACTTTCCAAAACAGATACAATGCCCAAACGTGTATCATAGTCATGTGCCATAGTCGTGGCAAAACGAAAAGCTTTTATGGTAGATTCATTGTCATCCTCATCAACCGTTAAAAGGATACGACGGTATACCAATGGGTCATTAAATTCTTGATAATCCATAAACATCCTCCTTTTAAAACGTCTTACAACTCATATAATACCTGAAAACGTTGATATGACAAGCATAAAAAAACGATGGATTATAAGCTATTTATAGAGTGTCATTCAAGTAATAACGTAGAGTAAAGGTAGACAACTTGGATATTAAAGTTAAAGTTCCTGAACTTTCTACACCAAATTAAGGTTTAGATCAGAAAATTTTTTTAAAAATGGCAGATTGTAAAATATAACCGAACACTAGTGGACACAAAAACCCATAAAGGT
>OMJG01000689.1_pt1 | contig 23612 bp, 19 predicted proteins | sample 1646431 | NCBI WGS metagenome assembly OMJG01 (sample SAMN03771674, study PRJEB25209) | food metagenome | isolation source: Cotija cheese | place: Mexico:Jalisco,Michoacan | collected 2011-12-12
CACAATCAACCAATGATACTTTTCCAACGGCCGGTAAAATGGCGCTTTGCATGCAGCTCCCAGGATTATTAACGGCACTCAGCCGGTTGGTACAAACGTTACTGGTTAAGTCGCAGCGTTATCAAGATGCCATCAAAGTTGGTCGGACCCAACTGGAAGATGCGGTTCCAACGACGTACGGGCGGACCTTTCATGCTTATTATCAATTATTCAAGCGTGATTTAGCCCGCGTACGGCAGGCTGGGGAACACCTCCGGATTGTGAACTTGGGGGGGACTGCAATCGGCACCGGCATCAACGCCACCCGCACGTACCAACAACAAATTTTGGTGAAATTAAATCAAAATACTGACTTAGGCTTGGTAGCCGCACCGGACTTGATCGATGCAACGCAGAACTGTGATTTGTTCGTAGAATTCTCCGCGGCCATGAAGACGTTAGCCGTTGACCTTTCGAAGTTTAGCAATGACTTAAGATTGTTGGCGAGTGGCCCGCAATCCGGTTTTGGCGAATTGAATTTACCCGCGCAGCAAGCTGGCTCTTCCATTATGCCCGGCAAAATCAATCCGGTTATTCCGGAAGTTGTTAACCAAGTTGCGTTTGAGGTGATTGGTCATGATACGACGGTAACGATGGCGGCTGAAGCGGGGCAATTGGAATTGAATGCGTTTGAACCGATTATGTTGCGAGCGTTGTTAGCCAGTGAGCAACATTTACAGCGAGCTTTAGAAACATTGGTCGATCACTGTGTGCGGCAATTGACGGTCAATCGTCAGCGCTGTGCGGATCAAGTGGCGCACTCCGCCATTACGGCAACTGTTTTGGCACCATACCTTGGTTACGAGACGACCACCGCGCTGATTAAAGAAGCCCTCGCTACTAACCAAGCGATTCCTGAATTATTGCATCGACGTCAGTTACTCAGTGACGAATTGGTTGATCAGCTATTTTCACCAGTGGGACTGATGCAGCCACGGCAAGAAGATGTGACTAGATCCCGAATCGTCGCGAAATCGTGATGATACTTATTAATTGAGATGATGTTTAAAATAGGTGTCGGGCGACTCAATAGCTCAAAAAAGTGACAAGTATCTGGATAAAATCTCAATAGGCGCATCAAGAATTAATCGTTAATTCTTGATGCGCCTATTCGGTTTGTATCCTTAGTGGGTCCCCAACAATTGGGGGCTAGCAGTTAATTGGGTCTGTTTGGTCCACATCAGCCGTTATTTTTTAGAAATAGCAAGACTTATCTATGCACAAGCGTGGCGCAGTTATCCGCGTTTGGTTGCTTATTGTGTAGACTGGAAAACTGGCCGTAACAGTAGCTAGTGCAGATTAACCAAAGCAAAGACGATTGGAATCGTGACGACGCTTAAAATCGTCGAAATACTCATTAGCGCCACGGCGGGGCCTGGATTGCCGTGAACCTTGAGGGAGAACAAGACGACAATTCCGGCTACTGGACAAGCGGCCATTAAGACGGTGGTAAACAATGGGATACCACTGATCCCCATCAGTTGTAAGACGACGATTGCCAGATACGGAAATAGTAAATTACGTAGTAAGATCACGAGCCAGAGTCGCTTGTCCAAGGTCGTCCGATCAAGCTTAACGTCCGCTAAGCTATTGCCGATGACGATCATTGATAACGGCGTATTGACTGAACTGACATACTTGACGGCACTGTTGGCAATCGTTGGCAATTTAAACGACGTGACAAAAATGAGTAGGCCCACAATGATGGCGATAATGTTGGGATTTAAAACGATCTGCTTGAGGTTGTCACGGCGGTTTCCGTGACGGCCGGTAAATAGACTGATGCCGTGCGTCCAGCTGAAAATATTAAAGGCCGCTAATGATGCCACTGCAAAGAAGACACCGGTTGCACCGAATAGGGCACTTGTTAGCGGTATTCCCATAAAGCCAGCGTTAGAGTAGACAGAACCATAGCGCATGATACGGCGTAAATTGGCATCGGCCACATGTTTGAAGAGTAATTGGGTCACGATGATCATGATGAGATAAATGATCACAATTCCGACAATGACTCGGGCCAGCATTTGCAAGCGGTCGGCTGAAAACGTCTTTTCGAAGGCTTGGACAATCAAGCAGGGAGAGACGATGTACAGCAAAATATTCGTTAAGTCGGTGGAAGTCTGGGCGTGCATGAAGCCAAGCTTATTAATAAGCAAGCCGACTAGCATGAGGATAAACATTAAGATAATTTGACTCGTTAATTGTGTTAGATTCATCTGCTTCAGTCCAATAAATTAGAATAGTCTCATTATTGGGGTTAAACATGAGCTTTGTCAACACATCTTTAGGCCGGATGATGCGCTTGGGCGACATCGACGTGATGCTTGAGGTGTGGGAAGACATGACTATCTGACCAGCCCATGATGGCGCCTTGTGCGATCAAAGCAAAGGCCGTTCCAAAGCCAATAGCTCGCAAGTGTCCCGTGGCAAAAAATGATACTATGATGATTGTTAGTGGTGGTAAGTAACTCGTCCACTGGGAAATTATGGCAGAGCCATGTAGAAACCGGAACCGTAAAATGTATGATAAATCATCGTTCGGATGTTGAATTAAATTACAACGTTGATAAATCGAAACGGCGGCTGCCACGCCTAATAAGCCGAGCACGTTTAGGATCAACCGTGGAATCAAGGGCAACGCTGGAATTTGTAACCAATCCCAGAAGTAACCGATAAATTGTACGAGATAACTAAACGGGACGATATAAAGTAAATTGGAGATGAAGCGTCGGCGATCGAAATGACCGAGTAACAACTGATTGAGAATCGTAACGACGACCCCATATAGTAATAGTGTCGTCCCCAATGGAAATGTGCGTCCAATCAGCTAGGTTGACGCTAGAGCCCGTCCAGACGGCACTCCCCAGACTAGTTGCGATAGTGAGTGCATTGGCAGCGGAATTCAATAGGATGGAAAAGATTAAAAATATAAAACGTTGACGAAAATCAGGGATGTTCAACACGACTAAGCGACCTTTCCATTAACAGTATATGGCTTATTATAACCGCTTTCACGAGCGGATGTCACGGTCAGACTCTGAAAAATATGCTATACTGATTGCACAATAGATTTTACGGTTGAAGGACACTTCAAGAATTCGGACTACTTTTGGGTTGGGTAGTCGGAGCTTGAAGTGTCCTTTTTTAGGAGGCTTTTAATGGATTATGTTGGTAGTTTAGCGTTGATTTTAATTGTTACAGCAGTAGCTGGACATCTGAGTGTGCGGATGGGCCTGCCTGCGGTGATTGGCCAATTGTTAAGTGGGATTCTGCTAGGACCTGCAGTATTAGGGTGGGTCTCGGCAACGAGTTTTATTAAAGACTTTGCGGAACTTGGCGTCATTATTTTAATGTTTATGGCTGGGTTGGAAAGTGACTTGAAGTTACTGAAGAAGTATTGGCGCCCCAGTCTATTAGTTGCTGTACTAGGGGTGGTCCTGCCCATCGCGGTGATTGACTGGTGCAGCCAGTTATTTCACCTTAACGCTACTGAAAGTTTGTTTTTAGGTGTCACGTTTGCGGCCACGTCGGTCTCAATCTCCGTGGCAGTGCTCAAAGAGTTGGGCGCATTGGATGGTAAAGAAGGAACGACAATTCTAGGTGCGGCGGTGGTTGATGACGTCTTAGCCGTCTTGATCCTGAGTTTGATGATTAGCTTGTTTGGCAGCGAGGTTAGTGGTGGCGGGAGTCATTCATCCACGAACTTGGGGCTTTCGTTAGCAATTCAATTAGCCTTCTTTGTAGCGCTGTACTTTGTAGTGAAGTGGGTCGTACCGCACCTGATGGCGGTAGGGAACGCATTGCTAGTGCCAACATCAATTACGTTGATGTCGTTAGTGATTTGCTTTGGTTTATCGTACTTAGCAGACGCCATTGGTTTGAGTGCCGTCATCGGCGCCTTCTTTGCCGGTATCGCGGTTGGTCAGACTGATTATCACGAAGTTATTGATGAGCATATTCAGCCAATTGGTAACGCCGTATTTATTCCAGTCTTTTTTGTTAGTATCGGTTTGAATATGTCATTTAACGGTTTTTTAAATGACTTTTGGTTTATTGTAGTGATTACTGTAGCAGCGATTGCGACTAAGTTGGTAGGGGCCGGAGTCGGGGCACGGTTAGCAGGGTTTAATTGGTTGAGTGGTTATGAGATTGGTGCTGGGATGGTCTCGCGTGGTGAGATGGCATTGATTATTGCACAGATTGGTTATCAAGGAAAGTTGTTGTCGGCTGATCGTTATTCAGCAGTCATCACGGCAATTATTTTAACGACGCTGATTGCACCGTTACTACTGCGTCAAGCAGTCAAAAAGCAAGCTGAAGGATAAAAAGTTGGCGATTGAAAAGGACCGGCTTATTTGCAAAAATTGCAAATAAGCCGGTCCTTTTCTACTTGGCGATCAGTCAACACTTAATCGCTGAAAATGAACTTCGGCGAGTTGACCGTATTGATTGGTGGTTACCAACTCAAAGCGTTGTTGTTGGTTAATGGCGTTGAATAGTGGAATGCAATCGCCCAAAATGACTGGCGCAATCTGGATGTATAGTTCATCGATCAAGTTGGCAGCCAAAAGCGGCATCAAGACACCTGCACCACCAACGATCCAAATATTATGGCCCGCGGCGCGCCGTAATTCTTCAACGATCTCAGTTACAGGCGTGTTAGTGAATTGAGTACGTTCGTCACCAGTATGTGGTTGTGAAGTCATAACAATATTGCGGGTCGCCGGATTATATGGATTAATGAGTTGATCAGTGGTTTGTTCCATCGTGTATTCGTAAGTATGGCGACCCATGATGGCGGTATCAACTTGCTGCATAAATGCTTCGGTGGGGGCATCACTAGCACCGGCTGTTTGGAACAACCAGTCTAAGCGGTTATCCTTTGTGGCTAGATAACCGTCAATTGAAATGGCCCCGTAAAACTGAACTTTACGCATGTTTCGACACCTACTTTATCTTTAGTAGTCATATTGTACCATGTTTTCCAGTTGTACACTTACTGAACTCTGGTAAAAGTTCAGTAACATAATTAAGAGACATTGTTTGGCTGCTAGGTTGCGGTATTAGGATTGTTAGTCGCCTAGTGGGTACAATTCGGAGGTGCTAGTTATTATTTAGTATGAAGCATGATTAAACAGGCGGTTCCTGAGGTTGTTCGCCAACATGCACGCTGTTATGCCGATGAGTCTGTGGGGGGCACAGATTGAAGTTGAACAGGGGCATCCCCCTTCGCTGGTACCGAGCACGTGTTAGGAAGTCGCTTGAATGGCTAACAGCTGTCCGCTTAACTAAGAATAATCAGACATTGATTACTTTGTCGTGGCAGGTGCTAAGTAGTCAGGCGCCAGAATAGAGAAGCTTGTGGCCGGTCACGGGACGACTGATTTGACAGGCAGTATCCGAGTGTTGTGAGGAAGGCCAATAACAGGACAGCTAGTTGTAAGTTTGACGATGGAACTAGCTCAAAAATTAAATATTGATGGTGTTCAACCGCTAAAAGGTCCGCTATAATTGGATTAGCATTTCATAAATTCGGCTGCCCTTGAACGTTATTCGCAGGGTGAGCTGGCCTGGTTCGTAAACTTCCCAGGATAAAAAACCAAGAACTTCAATTATCGGAGGTAAGAGAATGAATGCGACGCGTAACGTTATTATTGATTGTGATCCTGGTATCGATGACAGCTTAGCACTGCTGTTAGCATTAAAATCACCGGCACTAAACGTGATTGGGATTACGATTGTTTGTGGGAATGTGCCGACCCATATTGGTGCAGAAAACGCACTGAAAATTCTAGATTTAGCTGATCGGTTAGATATTTCGGTCTACTTAGGGGCTAATCGCCCGTTGGAAGTCGCGTATACCAGTGCCCAAGATACACATGGTGACGATGGGTTAGGCAATAGCGAAATTCCGACAGTAACAGCAGTACGACCGATTCAAGATGCGGCTAGGTTCATCGAAGCTACGCTGACGGAGGCGCCCACCACCTCAATTCTGGCGTTAGGACCATTGACGAATATTGCAACGGTGCTGCAGCGTGATCCGAACTTGTTTGAGCAAGTCGATCAATTTACATTGATGGGTGGCAGTTATCGCAGTCATGGTAATTGTTCACCAGTTGCTGAGTACAATTTTTGGTGTGATCCAGATGCGGCCAAGGTTGTGTTTGACTTGATGCCGGTTCCGATTCAGATGGTTGGTTTAGATGTCACTCGTAAAATTGTGTTGACACCTAGTTTGTTAGCTTATATTAAAGATATTAATCCCACAATGGGGACGTTTATTGAAAAAATTACTAAGTTTTACTTTGACTTTCACTGGCAGTATGAGCGGGTGATTGGTTGCGTGATCAATGATCCGTTGGCTGTGGCGGGCATGCTTGATTCGACGATTTTGCATGGCTTTGACAGTTACACGACGGTAGTCACGGATGGTGTCGCTCGCGGACAATCGATTGTTGACGATCATGATTTTTGGCATGCAACGGTGAATAGCCAAGTGATGACGGACGTTGATGTTGAGGCTTTCTGGCGTTTGTTCTTAACGACGGTCATCGGTGCGACTGAGCCTGATCTGACGCATGTCTTGCATCAATTGGTAACGCCATGCGAAAAATAAAGACCCGTACGATTACGTTATTAGCGTTCTGTATCGCACTGAATATTAGTGGCAGTAATATTGCGTTGATGTTAAAATTACCCATTTATTTGGACTCAATTGGGACGGTGTTAGCCGCGGCCGTGTTCGGTCCGCTTGGCGGGATGCTGGCCGGGGGTGCCACGGGAGTGATTGTTGGTGCCACGACTGACTTGTATTCACTATTTTTCATGCCGGTTCAGTTGTTAACGGGATTCATGGCAGGCTGGTTATATCGACGAGTCCAGCCGGGAACTTGGCGTTCAAGTTGGTGGTTGGCTGGGGCAATCGCGCTTCCCGGAACGCTACTATCCACGGCAATCACGGTGATCTTGTTCCATGGAATCACCTCATCAGGGTCTAGTATGCTAGTTCAGTTATTATTAGGAACAGGGATGGGTAAGCCAATGGCCGTCTTTTTGATTCAAGTGGGAACGGACTACTTGGATCGTTTTATTACTGTTTATGTGGTTGCCTTAGTGTACCGGGCCTTACGATATAAATTACCGCAAGCAAATTAGTTGGTATCGTCGTGACAATGGTTTGGCTAGCCGGTACCATGATCTATCAACTTAATGATATTTTGTCAGGTCGACTGGGGGCGCTACGCTACGCATCAGTCGATCTTTTTGAGTAAAATGATGACGACGACTTGACCCTCTCGTTACGTTAGCCCTTATAGTAAAGCTTGTTGAAAGGAGTGATCATGATGGCCTATCAGATTAAGCAGTTAGCAACGTTAGCTGGTGTTAGTGTACGGACTTTGCGTTACTACGATGAAATCGGTTTATTGAAACCCGCTTTTATCGGTGACAACGGGTATCGGTATTACGAGACACCCCAGATTAATCGGTTGCAACGGATTTGTTTATACCGGCGGTTACAGATTCCATTGGCCACGATGCCGACATTGCTAGATCAACCAGCAGCTGTCGTGGTGACACAACTTCAACGACAATATCAGCAGCTGCAACAGGAACGGCGACATTTAGATCAATTGTTGACCTTGATGGAAACGACGATTGCGGCTCAACGGGAGGGCAATCAAATGAATGATCAGGAGAAGTTTGCAGCGTTTAAGCAGACACAGCTCGATGAACATGAAGTTAAATACGGCTCAGAAGCTCGCCAACATTATGGTGAGCAGGCGGTCGAATCAGCAAATCAACGTTTTAGTCAACTTAGCGCCACGGATTACGCAACTATGCAGGCGACGGAGCAACGATTATTAGTGGTCTTAACGCAACAATTGCAACAACCGACCGAAGAACGTGCTGCAATGATTTATCAACTTCATCGTGACTGGTTGGGCTATGCATGGGCGCAGTATCAGCCAGCGATGCATCGTGGATTAGCGCAGCTGTATTTAGCAGACCCGCGATTTCGTCAGTATTATGATGGCCGTGCGGGCAACGGGGCTACGGCAATCTTAGTCCAGTGTATTGAACAGTATACTGAGCCACAAAATTAATTAGTCAACGCCGTGTTATCCAGCCATGGTGTCGGGGCAAAGTGAGTGGTAGCACCATTGTTGGTTAGTGGATGCGCGGCTTAACTTAATCAGCGGTTCTTAAGCGTCAATATTCGAAAAACGATGGCTGCTTAAAAGTTAGTTGTGACAATAATAATCTGTAAAATACGCGTCGTAATTGGCCGTGCAAGCTTAAAAGGTCTTCTCCAAGTATTGTTTTGGAGAAGACCTTTTAAGTCTTAACGATTTATGGACGGTTTTGTGCTTATAGCCTACTAATCACGTCGGCTCATTTGACCATCTTCGATTTGATAAACCACGTCACAATCGTCGATCAGACGTTGATCGTGTGTGACCATGACGATAGCTTTTTGATGGTGATGGGCTTCGTTAGCAAGGCGCTTGACTACGTCGATGGATCGCGGTGTGTCAAGACTTGCAGTGGGCTCGTCGGCTAAAATAACACTTGGATCGTTATAAAGTGCCCGAGCAATGGCAACGCGCTGGCGTTCACCACCTGAAAGATCACTTGGGTAAGCGTCACGGACTTCAGTGAGCGCTAATTCTGCGAGCAACTCATCAGTGCTAGCCTGGTTGAATTTGCGCCGGGCCATCTTATCGACGAGTTTGAATTGTTCACGTACGGTCAGAAATGGAATCAAATTGGAACTTTGCAAGATGAAGCCAATTTCGTTAAAACGGTAAGCTAACCGTTGCTTTTCCGTTTGATTTGATAAGGATTGCCCATTGAGAATAACTTGTCCACTAGTGGGCGTTTGTAATCCGGCAGCAATCGTTAAAAAGGTTGATTTGCCAGAGCCTGATGGTCCAATAATTGCAACGAATTGCCCCGCACTGACCTCAAAGTTGGCATTGGTCAAAGCGTTAACGGCGGTGTGACTGTGCCCAAATTGTTTGTTGATATTTTGTAAAGCTAAAACTGGTTGACTCATAATGAAATCCTCCTTATCCGATGGCGACAACGGGATCAATCTTGGCAACGGTACGCCATGAGAGCAAGGCCCCGATGACTGCGGCTAGTAAGAGTGCCACACTATAAATTCCAAATTGTAGCCAGTCAATGGCGAACGGTAGACCAGCCGGCATGATTTGAGCTAATCCTAGTGTAATTAAAAGGCCGATACCGATGCCGATGATGGCCATCGCAACGCTTTGGGTTAGCAGGGCTGCCAGAATGTGTTTGGTACCAATTCCTTGTACTTTTAAGACACCAAATAAGGCTTGTTTTTGTAAGGTTAAGACGAACATGAAAATACCAATAACGGCGAGCGCGATGACAAACAAGAAGTAGATCATCGTGTTTAGTGTTAATTGCTCGGCACTGTAACCAGGGAGCTTTTCGATAAAGGTCGCAATACTCAAGCGTTGTATATCACCATGGTGCTGATTCTTAAAATGGCTTTTCTTAGTCACGAACGCGTTAACTGGTTGTTGATCGCCGCTAGTGACGGGATTACCCTTGAGTCGATTAAGGGTGGCAACATCCGTGTAGACTGTCGGGGCAATGCTATAAGTACTTGCTTTAAAGGTACCAACGATGGTTACTTTTTGATCAGTGGTTCCAATCCGAACCTTTTGACCTAACTTGTAGCCCTTGTCTTTTAGTGCCGCGGAGATAATCAGCTGATTCTTACCGTTAATCTGATGGCCAGTGACAACTTTAGGCATCAAGAAGCTATCACGAGTGGTTCCAAAAGCACTCGTGGTTGTTTTGAGACCATTGTTGGCTGTTCGCAGTGTTCCTGATAGGCTAGCTAGTGGGGCCACGTCATTGCCCTGAATGCGATCTTGATCTGCCAATTTGAGCTGGGAGGCAGATAATGTCTGGTTCGCGTCCTTATTTAAATAGACGGTTTGCACATCCCACTGGTCGACTGCTTGGCGATTGCCATTGGATAGACCATTAGCAAGTCCTGCCAACATAAAGACGACAAGCGCAATTAGCAGTAAAACACCGCTAAGTAATCCGTATCTTAGTTTTTCATGGTTCATTTCTTTTAAGCCTAAATACATCTCAATTCCTCCTCTTAATTTCATTTATCACCCGATAAATCAATGTGATTATAGTAGCACGTTAATTCTGATAAATCAATTTTTTTATTTAGTCGTCAAGCTAAATTATTTCGAAAAGTTTGCCCTGACTGGTATGATTGACTTATTGATATAGAGAGGTAGGTAATTAGTAATGGTGAAAAAGCAGTTCAATCATCGGGCCGCCGTTATCGCTGGTGTTACTGGCGGTGTGATTTCTGGTTTGGTTAAGTTAGGGTGGGAGAATATTTTACCACCACGGACGCCGGAACGGGATGAAACGAATCCCCCACAACAATTATTACAACAAATGGGCATTCCCGCCAGTGTTACGCATGCAACGTATTCATATGCTGGTCATGACTTACCTGGTGTCAGCTATGTGATGCATTTTGGCTTCTCAACAACGTTTGCCGTGGCTTATAGTTTGTGGGCCCGCAAGCATCCCCGAGCTAAGGGGGGGAGCAGTGCGCTGTACGGATTAGGCGTTTGGACGGCTTTTCATCATGGCATCTTACCAGCACTGGGTACCGTTCCTGCTGCTAAGGATCAGCCGATGACGGAGCACGTATCAGAGGCCGTGGGACATGTCTTATGGATGTGGACTGCTGATTGGGTCAGTGCCGCAATCTATGACCGGATGACACGCTCAAAGTAAAAATGCGGTCGGCTACTGAAATGAGCGGTTAAGTTGATTCATTGGTGATGACAATTAAATATGGAATTAAATTGAAAGACTAGCTAGGTTAGGAAAGCTTAAAAATTCTAATCAAGCTAGTTTTATTTAACGCTATTTTGATTAATGTTCGTATTTTACTAGTAATAAAAGACGTGCTAGTCAAAGTAGTATGATGATTATGAGGAAAATAACTGACAATAACAGGCACTATGATAGGACGAACAGATTCTGATACTTATCTTTTTAATTTAATTCTCATATTAAGCGGAAATGTGCTAAAATATTAATATTGTGTGCAATATTTGATGAAAACATCCATAAATGAGAATGGGGCGGAAGTAGCTTGGAAAAGCAGGGAAAGATGAAACGGTATCGCCAGTTTCGATTGAGTTTGGGCTGGCAGATTTTAATTGGGCTAGTGCTGGGAATTGTATTAGGGGTTGTCTTTTATGGCAACAAGACGGCGATTACAGCCATGCAAAATATTGGGACCATGTTCATCAGCCTAATACAAATGATTGTATTACCAATTGTAGTGGCGTGCCTAATTACGGGAATTGCCAATATGGGTGATCTGAAGAAGTTGGGTCGCATTGGTGGTAAAACTATTATCTATTTTGAAATCATGACGACAATTGCAATTGCTTTGGGATTGCTAATGGGTAATATTTTTCATCCCGGTGATTATATCGATATTCATCAACTGCATGCGTCGAATATTAGTCAATACGTTCAAACGGCTAAGACGGTTTCTCATAATGGCATTTGGTCAACGGTTATGGGAATTATTCCAACTAACGTTTTTAAATCATTGTCTGCTGGTGATATGATTCCGGTTATTTTCTTTGCCGTCTTTTTCGGCTTAGGAACTGCCGCAATCGGTGAACAGGGCAAAATTATTTTGGACTTTATGAATGCCGTTGCTGAAGCGATGTTCAAAGTGACTAACTGGGTCATGCACACCGCCCCAATTGGCGTCTGTGCCTTGATTGGAGTGACGGTTGCAGAGATGGGCTTGAAGGCGCTGGCCCCCCTAGGTTATTTTATTATTCTCGCCTATATTACCATGGCGATTTTCATTGTGGTTGTGATGGGGATTGTTGGTAAGCTGTTCGGTTTAAATATTTGGCACCTACTACGAGTGATTCGTGACGAAATGGTGCTTGGCTTTTCAACGGCGAGCTCTGAGGCAGCCTTGCCACGAATCATTGATAAGATGGGGAAGTACGGTGTTAGTGAAGGAATTGTCTCATTCGTTATTCCAACTGGGTACACGTTTAACTTAGACGGCTCCGCAATCTACCAATCGTTAGCAGCGCTGTTCTTAGCACAGGCGTATGGGATTCATTTGTCGCTGAGTCAGCAGATTACCTTACTGATTGTGTTAATGATTACATCAAAGGGAATTGCTGGCGTTCCAGGTGCTTCATTCGTTGTTCTGCTCGCGACGATTTCGACGATCGGCGTTCCGGTACAGGGACTCGCCTTTATTGCGGGGATTGACCGGTTAGTGGATATGGGGCGAACGGTTGTCAATGTGGTCGGTAATTCGTTAGCCGCAGTTATTATTGGTAAGTCTGAACACGAATTCGATACGGCTCAAAGTGACCAGTATTTGGCTGAGATTCGAGCAGGTCGTACCCGAACGGCGGCTAAATAATAGTCGCTCGCGGTGATTAGTGTGGCTATTAGTAACATGAAGCCAAACGATAATGATAAGTGATCCAATGATGACGGCTACTGATGAGTCATAAATAAAACAGTTGCGTTTCAGAAATGCCATTCTGAGCGCAACTGTTTTATTATGTAGCCGTGGTAGTGATTGTCATTTAGGATGCGTTGTACTAGTTATTATTTAGTATGAAGCATGATTTAAAACATGCCAGTTAGTTGGATTACTGTTCGTCAATATATGCGCGTCCGATGCCGACCTCCGGGGCTGGGCGCCAATTGCTGGAACGTAGCAAGCACAGGCTTCAGTGGCACCGAGCACGTTTCAGTAGGCCGCTCGAATGGCTGATAAACAATCATGCTCCTTGATACAATTGATTGTGGAATAGTTGTTGTATGGAACTTTTAGCTAACCGTGGTGTTAGTCTGAATCTGCTGTTTGAAATACTGAAATATTAGCATGGCAACTAAAAAACGAATAGCTGATTGCAGCTATTGCCAATCCAAATAATCGCATCTTAAGCTGTTGTATATGAAACAACGACTAGTTTAACTAAAGTTGAATCCATCAATAACTGCATTCAAATACAATCCCGGCAGGAATGGCTGGAAGCCGGCGTAGAACGAGCTAATTAAGGAATTTTCCGCCAAATTGCACGCTTGTCAGCGGGACTAAGCTGGGTTGCTTGTGTTCTTAGATATTGACATGTTTTAAGCACAATTAATACTATATAATAACTAGCACAACGGATAGTAATAAAGTATTTACAAGAGGAGGGGCAGTATGGCGACTGATTTTTCGATTGGACAACTTGCGCAGTTATTTGATATTCCGGTAGCCACGTTGCGCTATTATGATGAAATTGGGCTATTGACGCCAGCCCGAGTTGATCCCCATAGTCATTACCGTTATTATGGTACGCCACAATTTGAGCGTTTAAGTACGATTAAATATTTACGGGCGCTTGGTATGTCACTAGCGACCATCGCTGATTTTTTTGCAGCCCGTGAGTTACCAAAGTTAACACATATGTTAACGACGCAAAACCAGCAGATTGAGAGGCAGTTACGTTTGCTAACGGCAGTTCAACAGCGGATTAATAATCGCTTGGCTCAGATTGAAATGGCGCAAACAGCCAATTTTGATCGGACTGAACGGGTAATACTCCCGGAACGGCCAATGGTGGCGTTGCGGCAGCCATATCGACCACAAGACGATATTGAATTGGTTATTGCTAAGTTACGGAAGCAGACCGGTGTAACAAATGAAATCTTTTTAGGTAAGGTCGCACTGTTACTTGACCAGCAAGCGGTCCAAGCCGGGCACTTTGAACGCTATACAGGAATCTGTCTAGTATTTGAGCCCGGCGATGTGATCCCCGTACAGCAAGAACGGCTAGTGGCTGGGCCTTACGCACAACGTATTTTTCATGGCACGCATGTGGATGCTCCCACTCAGTATCGGCAATTGTTAGCAGATTGTCATGAGCAGGGGTGGCAAGTGACAGGAACTGCAGTTGAGACGGCGTTGATTGATTACGGGATTACTGATCAGGTTGCACAGTCGATTACCCAGATTCAAATTCCAATTGACTCTCAAGCTACTTGAGACTTTATACTAAATTATGATTGGTCGGATACGTCAATTTAGTATGCCAGATATGGTATCAGTACAAGGAGTGAAGCTATGATTGGAACAATTTTTAATACGAGCATGATTTTAGCTGGTTGCTTGGTAGGCAGTATCTTTAAAAAGGGCATCAAACCAGCCTATCATGCGATATTACTACAAGCGTTAGGGTTGGCGGCCTGTGTGATTGGGATTAACGCGGTCGTGCAGCGGATGCCACAGAGCAAGTACCCGGTGCTCTTTATTGTTAGCTTGGCAGTCGGTGGCCTAATTGGCCAAGCCTTGGATATTCAGGGCCATTTTGATCGCTGGGTGAGTCGCTTGGCCGGTGGTAACTTAGCAGAGGGGTTGGCAACCGCGGTGTTGCTGTATTGCATTGGTTCACTATCTATTTTGGGACCGATTGAGGCGGCTTTAAAACATGACTATACGTTTTTGTTTACAAACGGCATGTTAGACGGGATTACGTCAATCGTCTTAGCATCGACATTTGGTTTTGGCATTGCCATCGCGGCGGGAGTGCTGTTTTGTTGGCAAGGCAGCTTATATGTTTTGGCGCTAGTCTTAAAGGGGGCGTTAAGTACCGCGTTACTGAATGAAGTTACCATTGTTGGTGGCATCTTAATTTTGGCATCTGGTTTGGGAATGCTAAAAATCAAACAATTTAGTACGTTAAACTTATTGCCGGCCCTATTAGTGCCACCGGTTGTAATTAGTGTCATGCAATTATTCTAAATTCGATGACGGTTTTGAAATCAACAAGTATCACCGAATAGTAATTCGACTATATTGAGGTAATTCAGCCAAACTAATAGTCGAATGCAATGATAGTCGGTTCAAATCAGATGGTGTTTGATGCCAAAAAGTTCACGATTCCGTTCCAAATGACGGTGAATGTGATCAATCAGGGCATCGTGCGACCAATCTGTAGTTGTGCTAAGCGGTGGCACCGGAAAACGCTCATCGATGTCGATCGTGGTGGGTGTGATGGCACAGTTCGCTACTAGCGCAATGGCGATACTAGCGGGTGTATGTTGATACATTAAATCGTTGCGAATTGCAAACTTGATTTGTTGTTGGTTGGCAAGTTTAACATAACGATTGAGTATATCTTCATCCAATAATCCGTGGAGCAGCAATTGATAATCAGGATGGGCAGTCATTTCACTTTTGAGCTCGGTTGAGTAATCACGCATAAGCGCCTGGGTGAAGGTAATGCTCACATCAATCCGTTCGTGAAATGTACCAAGGTTGCGATGTTGTTCATCTGGATGTAGTACAGGGGCCCCGAATATTGCGGATTGTAAGTGTTTATCCATTTGGTTTTCAGAATTAGCCATGCCGGTCAGGTCCTTTCACAGTTAACAGTAAAATTAAATTGCTTTTACTTCTATTGTAATGAAGAAAGCGCTTTAATCAACTTATTTTTTAAAGCTAGTTTAATTGTTCGATTTTTTTAACCGTAATTGGGCTTGAAATGTATTACCGATGACTTGGTAGTGAACCGTAAGTTGCTTATTGACTAATCGGGCGATACTACTGAGACCGTTGCCGGTGTGACCAAGTTTAGTCGTGAAGTGTTGGCGACTGATTTGTTTGAGATCAATCGTCGTATGATTGGGAAGCTGATTAGCAATGGTAACCATAACGTTGTCACGAGCCTGCGTTATGGTTAGTTGGACTAGTTGATCTGCTTGGGTGGCAGCGTCAATGGCATTATCCAGTAAGTTGCCTAGCACACGGACGACTTTGATTTGATCAGTCTGTGGTAACGTTAAAGTTTGCCAAATGTTGATTTCCAGTTTAACATGGCGGTGCTCAGCAGTTTGATATTTAGCGTAAATGAGACCACTGAGGGCTGGTGCACGTAAGTAGCGTAATTGATCAGGAGCAATCGTTTGATTTAGTAATTGTTCGTTAGGGAATACTTCTTGTTCAAAATAACGCTTTAAACCAGACATATCTTCTTGTGCAATGTACTGAGACATGCTGAGTAAAATATTTTGATAGTCGTGTTTGAAAAGATGCAGTTGCTGATTATGGTCACTTAATACCTCATTGTAGTGTGCAACGTCACTAAGTAAGCGTACATCATTCAGCCAAACGTTATTCTTATTGACCAAATAAAAAATCAATCCACCTAGGATAATACTAGTTAGCGCTGCAGTGTACATTTGTGCCATTAGGCCGAGCTTCAGAACGTAAATTTTGGCAATGACATAACCAGAACAAGTTATCAAGACCAGTGCGTTGTCGTGACGGTTCAGTGCAGCGCGATAAAAGATCGTGACAGTATTGGAACGAATGATTAAGTAATGTGCCAGCCAGCCGAGCGTACAAATAATGAAAAATCCTAGTAGGATACCGCTAATGAGGGCGAAATTGATGTAAAAAATAGGCCACGAGTTAAGACTGATCAGTGGGTTTTGCCAATCAGTCTTAAGCAACCACTGATTTAATTGGCTAGTGAAACCGGTAATCAGGTACTTGAGGGCGTTTAAAAATGTGACGATTGGGAGCATAAGCACCCAGTTAACTTTAATGAGTCGGCTAGCCATAATCGTGTTCAAAATAATTGGTGCTAGAAAATAGCCTAAGATGGTGGGGCGGATTAGTTCGGCGTTAATGCCGAACTGCCCACCGATTGCGAGGCAACTAACGAGTGTGAACCAGGCGAGACTGATTCGCCAAGTGAGAAATTCATGAAAGGCCATTGTAAGAATAATCATTTCGTAAGTTCCGGAACATAATATATAGTAAGTTAAGTTGGCCTTGCACGCTTAGTCACTCCTTTTAATAAATGATGAATTTTTAGTTTGTCAGTTGGCTTTACTATCATAAAGCAAAATAACTTTAATGGCTGAAAAAATCTTAATTCTGGTAGATAAAGATGATTTACTGGATAGCGGGCTAAAATTTGAATTAGCCCGGAAATAGAATTGATGTTGTAATAAAATGAATGCTCACGACGCTTTAAACTGATTGAGACAGTGTTTGGCGAGGATGGCACCTTAAGCCTTGATAATATTGACCTAAGCCCAATTTGAAGTTGCCTTTTATTTAAGATTATAAAGGTGTATTATTAACTCGTTCATGGTATGATACTACATAGTATGTTAGTAAATTGAGCTTATCAAATTAAAATAGAAACGGATGATAACAAATGCCAAGACATTTACGGAAACGGCGTCGGTTATGGACGCTGATCATAATTGCCATGGTGCTTTTGGGGGTCATTGGATTTACAAGTACACAAGTTTCCGACTGGATTGATGCTTCGTTTACGAATAAACAAACGAATGCGGCTAAATCTAGTTCCCAAACGAAGCCCAAGCCAGTTAATCAGGTTAAATTGGACGTACCGCTAGTCAATCAGATGACAACACCACGTTTATACAATGGTTGTGAGGTCACATCACTGACGATGTTGATGAAATACGCGCACATTAACGTAACTAAAAATGAATTAGCTACGAAGATTACGAGTGTGCCACTCACTTATAGTAATGGGGAACATGGTAATCCAGAATATGGTTTCGTTGGTGATATTACCGGTGATAATCCGGGCCTTGGTGTGTACCATAAGCCAATCTATAAATTGGCAAAAACTGAGACAAGTCACGTAAAGGACTTAACTGGGTCAAACTTTGATACTGTGATTGAACAACTAGAATTAGGACGGCCAGTATGGACAATCACGACTGCTTCATTTGCACCGGTTAGCACGATGCAAACGTGGCAGACGCCCCAGGGAGCCGTTAAAGTGACTTACGATATGCATAGTGTGGTCATTGTAGGGTTTAACCGAGCTAAAAAGCTGATTTACATTAACAATCCGTACGGATACAAACAGCAAGCGGTTAGTTGGAAGAATTTCGAAGCCGCATATAATCAAATGGGAAAACAGGCCATTGTGTTGACTTTGCCTCACTAGTTGGAATGCTACCTAGCAAACAACCAATCCCGCTCAAGACGAACTATCGCCTTGAGCGGGATTGGTTGTTTTTTTCGTGAAGTTGCAGCTTGCAAAAAAAAATCAACAGCAGCAATTAGCGAATTGACCAGGTCTTAATGGTGAGCCTTAATGCCCCTAGTTAAGATGGTTAATTAGGGTTACAACTTGGATGTAACCTAATTGTAATCTACGTCTCGACCTTTCCAGAGTTGTTCATAATATTAACCATAAAGGGGCGATTGGTTGTTAACAAGCTGTAACTGAATTGAAACCGAATTGACGCCGCAGCCTATTAAAAATAGCCTATTATTGGGTAGTGTAAGAATGTTAACATTATAGGAACATTGTAAACTGCCATTAACAGTTTATCTGTTAGTGATTGTGGGGATCAGTGGCAAGTTACGATGACATTTTTCGCTTGCGGAGTCACAACATGGGGAGAGGGGCCGCATGATGGGAATTAAAAAGGTCAGTTGGTTGGTTGCCACAGTCGTGCTTGTAACGTTTGGAATGAAGATTAATGTCCAGGCACAGGGGCGCGCGGTGGTGGATATTTCAGAATGGCAAGGTCGGCTCAGTCCTAGTCAGGTGCGAGCGATGAAATCTCAGGTGCTATTTGTGATTAATCGGCGCCAGTATGGCTTAAATTACATTGACCAGGACGCGGTTAATAATACGGCATTGTACGTTCGCTATGGGATTCCATTTGGTGAATATGATTTTTCACAATTTACGGATGCAAGCAGTGCGCGTCGCGAAGCGCAGGCCTTTTATGCGCGTTCCAATAAAGCCGCTCGCTTCTACGCTTTGGATTTTGAGGTTGATACCGTTCGTTCAGGTTCAACCAATGCGGCAGTGGCCGCTTGGTATCATGAGATGCGGTCGTTAACTAACAAGAAGTTGATTTTCTATTCATATGCTTCGTTTGCACTGACATATGCTAACCAGGCGCGCCAACGGTTTGACGCACAGTGGACTGGCGCACAGTGGACTGGCGCACAGTGGACTGGCTCAATGACACGTCGGCCACCGATTATTCCGGCAGCTTTGTGGCAGTATACGGATCGCTATCACTTAGCCGGGCTAGCTGCACCGGTTGATAATAGTCGGGTAATGACTAGTATCCATCCTGTTTCGTGGTGGCTCGGAACGACTCGCTCGGTTCCAGTTGTCGCAACCAAACTTAAGACCATGTCGCCAGTTTCAAAAGTGTATCGGTTGAAAACCGGCGTTCCAAGCAAATCAATTGCAACAACTAAGGTTGTCATTAAGCACGTGGACCGGCCTAAATCGCATTTGAGAATTCAATCAGTGGTTAAAAGTAAGGCGCCGACTAAGACTGCCATTAGGTACCTAGCACGGCCTAAATCACAATCAAAGGTTCAAACCATTGTTAAAAGCAAACAAGCGACCAAGGCAATCAAACGCCCCGTGTTAACCGCAAGTCGTCTGAAGTCGCAGCCAATTCAGCATACAAAAGTTGTGATTCATCGTGGCAAAACAGTTAAAAGACAAGTGAGACATCCGCGGCAAAAAATTAAAAAGGTCGTGGGGGCAAAACGACTGGTACGTTCAAACAAGCGAGTCAAGCATCGCGTGATTCGCCGTCAACGGCTAAGCGTCAAGCAAAAAGCGGGGCATTATCAGCAACACCACACGCACCAAGGGCGGACAAATCGCAAACATTTAGTGGTAGGGAAAACAGCACATCAGCGGGTTAGACGAGTAAATCACCGGTTGTCTCGTACATAGTAACATCCGAGATCAACGGTATTTTTGCTATCCGTTTAGCGTTCAGCAGGAAAACGATAGCTAGGGCTAATCCAATTGGTCAATTTTTGTTATAGAAATTAGGAGGACATTTTTATGAACTTTAAGCACAAGATTCAGTTAGGGATTGCCACCGCAACTGGCATGTTGGTGGTAGGACTGGTTGCCGTGCCGTCTGTGACCAGTGTATTACACGCAGCTTCGGACAATGTCAGTTCAATTAGCCAGACGGCGGCACCGGCGACAGTCAAAGCAACAGATCAGACTGTGAAAGCGTTGAGTGCGAGTGGGACGAAGGGAAACTACCGTGTAAAGTATGCCAAGGCCGGGTCTAGCTCCACCGTCGCAACGTATCAGCAAACGGACTATAATACGAAAAGCGATGCTAGTAGCCAAGTTGACTATTTAGCGACTGCTCAGGGGAAAAGCACAACGTTGAATTCGGGCACGCCGGCAACTATTCAAGGGACAATGGGAAAAGTGTACGTTCATTGGAATACGGGAAGTTGGTCGGTGACAACGATTGCCAATACGCAAGATGTTGCTAGTAATCCAACCAAGTTTGCCAATCAAATCAATACTCAAATTCAAAAGCAGAAGCTAACAACTAAAACTGTTACTAGTGGGGCCGTCACGGTTTATGATACGGCACAAAATGGACAGGCTAATTCGGTTCAGTGGCAAAATGGGGCCCAAGTTGCGAAAGTTCAAGGTCAACAGGCGGGTACTGTGATCAAAATTGCGGCTGATGCTAATAATTAAGTATTGGCATGGTGCTTAGTATCAGCGGCCTTGGGTACCAGTCGTGTTTCAAGTGCTGGCAGGTTAGAATGCGCAAGTCTAGTAGGCTCACTGGTCTTGAACGAATAATTTGAATGATAACCATGATTGACATTTGTCAGTAGAGTGCTTATGATGTTAGGTAATAATTAAAAAGTAGTGATCGTTAATTAGTAGTCGTTGACCCAACAGTCTAGCGACTCGGTGGGTGGTGCGAACCGAGCTGTGGTCAAAGATGAATTACATAACGTGAACTGCCATTGGCCGGATGATTTCCGTTACTAATCAATGAGCGATCACATATGGTGATAACTTGGGTGGTAACGCGGAAAACTCGTCCCTGTTTTAAGACAGGGGCGAGTTTTTTCTTTTGTCTGGTGACAACGATTGAGGAGGAATAAGGATGAACATTATTGATGATTTAAAATGGCGTGGTGCCATTAACCAACAAACGGATGAGGCGGGGCTAAAAGAGCTTACGGAAAATCAATCCGTTTCATTGTACTGTGGGATTGACCCAACTGGTGATAGTATGCATATCGGTCACTTGATTCCCTTCATGATTCTCAAACGATTCCAATTAGCTGGCCATCATCCATACGTGGTAGTTGGTGGTGGGACTGGTGCTATCGGTGATCCGTCTGGTAAGAATTCAGAACGTAAATTACAGACGATGGACCAAGTTAAGCATAATCAAGACGGTTTGAATGCCCAGATGCACAAATTGTTTGGTAATGATGAAAACTTTTCGATTGTCAACAACTACGATTGGTTGTCAAAGATTTCATTATTAGACTTTTTGCGTGATTACGGAAAGTTGTTCAGCGTGAACACGATGCTGAATAAAGAAGTCGTCGCCAGCCGCTTAGAAGTTGGTATCTCATACACTGAATTCACGTACCAAATTTTACAATCAGTCGACTTTTTACACTTATACCGTGCTGAACACGTGCAACTTCAAATTGGTGGGGCTGACCAGTGGGGCAATATTACGGCTGGGACGGATTTAATTCACCGCCTAGAAGGTAATGAAGCCAAAGCATACGGTTTAACGATTCCGTTATTACTGAAGGCGGATGGGACTAAATTCGGAAAGACTGCTGGTGGAGCCGTCTGGTTGAATCCTGAACGGACGTCGCCGTATGAATTTTACCAATTCTGGATCAACCAGGATGATCGTGACGTGGTCAAATATCTCAAGTACTTTACGTTCTTAAGTCATGAAGAAATTGATCGTTTGGCTGAAACGGTGAAGACAGCTCCCGAAAAGCGTGAAGCCCAACGGCGTTTAGCTGAAGAAGTGACGGCGTTTGTTCATGGTAAACAGGCGGTTGTTGAAGCGGAAAATATTACTAAGGCCTTATTTACTGGTGATGTTCAGAGCTTAACCGCTGATGAAATTGAACAAGGTTTTAAGGGTGTACCTTCTGCGGAAGTGACAGCTGAAAAGCAAAATATTGTTTTATGGTTAGTCGATGCGACTAAGTTTGAACCTTCACGGCGGCAGGCACGTGAAGACATTAAGAACGGTGCTATTCGAATTAACGGTGAGAAGGTAACGGATGTGGATGCAGAAATTGATCCAGCGGCGGCCTTTAACGGGAAATTTGTAATTGTGCGCCGGGGTAAGAAGCGGTATTTCTTAGCGCACGTTAAGTAAATTAATTTATCAGTTGGACTGGACCCGTTGTGGCCCGGTCTTTTTGTTATTATCGTAAGTTGTAACTGGTGTAAACTCTATTTAAGCCTTAATTGTATTGTATCGGCGATGTAAATGAAGACAGATATTTAAAGTTTAGAGAGGATGAGCAATTTGGTGGGGGTTAAGTTTAATACACGAACGATTGCAATGTTGGGCATGCTGATTGCACTGAATGTTGTTATTTCAATTTTTTTTCATATTCCAATTCCAATGACCCAGGGTTACATCAATTTGTGCGATGCGGGTATTTTTATTGCAGCATTGATTTTTGGTTGGCGCGGTGGCGCCATTGTTGGTGGCGCAAGTGGGTTGTTGTTAGATTTACTGCTTGGTTATCCGCAGTACATGTTTTTCTCATTGCTTGTTCATGGCCTGGAAGGCTGGCTAGCGGGATATTTAGGCGCCGGTAAGACGCAAGGGCGTCAGGTTGCGGCAATTGGAACCGCAGTTGTTATCATGGTTGCTGGTTATTTCATTTCGGATTCATTAATGTATACGATGGCGACTGGGTTAGTCGGAGTACCAACTAATTTGGTTCAGGCGGTTGTTGGTGGTGTTTTGGCTTTTCCAATTGTGGCTGGAATACGACCGTTAATTAAAAAGCAAACAAGTTTGTAGTCGATTATGATTGATTTAGTATGTGGGTGGGCCTGAGCTAGGGTAGACGCCCACATATTTTTTTTATGCTCAGGTTAGTGACATATAATGAAGTGATTTTGTAATTAACGTTAATTTAAGGGTGAAGTTTTCTTGATTTTGAAAAAACAATCGATTTTTTGTTGACACTTTCAATCGTGGCTGGTATATTAGTAAACGTTGCTGCTACGGCAGATGTTTCTCACCGCCAAATAATTATTGAAATTAGTTGTTGACAACTTCTTCAGTAATTGGTAAGATAGTTTCTGTTGTCGCAACGGCAACCACGACAAATTAATCAAGTTACTTCTTAAAAAAAGTTGTTGACAAGATATTGATTAAGATGTTATGATGATTAAGTTGTGTTAAGCGATTAACACACGGAATTAGATCTTTGAAAACTGAACAAAGTTTCGACGAATCAAATGTGTAGGGTCTCTTGATTTTGAATCAAGAGCAAAACATTTGCGAAGTCAATTCGCTAGCAAATAAATTTTAGTACAACATTAAATGAGCTTTTTAGAACTCATCATTAATTTGAGAGTTTGATCCTGGCTCAGGACGAACGCTGGCGGCGTGCCTAATACATG
>OMJG01000690.1_pt1 | contig 23581 bp, 23 predicted proteins | sample 1646431 | NCBI WGS metagenome assembly OMJG01 (sample SAMN03771674, study PRJEB25209) | food metagenome | isolation source: Cotija cheese | place: Mexico:Jalisco,Michoacan | collected 2011-12-12
GTATTTATTCATGGTTGACTGAATTCTCCACCAACGTCATTTGACAAAGAACCAGGATTTTTGACTAAGCAGAAGAGGAATCAGCTGCTTAAAGATACAGTAAACTTATTTCTGAATTCCTGAACGGTGTCCCCCGAGCAGCTTGGCCCGCTGCAGTGCCATCCCGCCTTGAACCAAGCTGCTGGCATGGAGAAGAGAGGTGTAGCCGTATTTTCTGCGAATATGATCAATCGTCTGATCCAGTGCTTCGCGGTCGATCAGCTGCTGCGGTTCTTCAAACAGACTTAACTGCAGCGACTGTTTCGGACGGATATGAGCAAATGTTACATTGACAACGCGTACTGGCTGGTTGAGATAGTGGCGTTCGAATAAAAGCAGCAGCGTGCTGACCAGTGCTTTTGAAGAATCGGTCGCTTCTATCGGCATTTGATGGCTGAACCCTCTTTCTTCAATATGCTTGGAGTAGCCTAGAGTCAGTTTGACAGTACTGGCCGTGACGTAATGTCTGCGCAGACGCATGGCGTTTTCTTCAGCCATTTCCCGGATCACGATTTCGACTTCGTGCTTATTTGTATAGTCCCTGTTCAAAATCTGATTTTTACTATAAGAAGTTGATTGGGGCGTAAAGGTTTCGGACAGTCGTGTTCGATCAATGCCATGTGCATGGTAAAAGAGCTGTTCGCCGATGACCCCCATTTTTTTCTTCAGCTGCCGCACATCGAACTGAGACAAGTCGTAAATAGAAGAAATGCCCATACGCATCAAACGTGCTTCGGTACGACTGCCGATCCCCCAAAAGTCTGCCATCGGATGAATCTGCCAAACGGTATCTTGGACATTCTCATAATGCCAGTTTGCAATAAAATTTTTATTTCGATTATGTTTAGCGGCATGGTCTAAAGCCAGCTTGGCTAACAGCGGATTATCTCCGATCCCTACTGTCACAACCAAGTTCAGTTCTTTCCATATTATGTATTGAATCTGCTTTGCAATGTCTTCTGCGGTACCAAACAGCTGCCGTGACTGGGTAACATCCAGAAAAGACTCGTCGATACTGTACACCAGCAGATCTTCGTTCGCAACGAACCGTTTGAAAATACGCAGGATTTCTATATTCTTTTCTAAGTAAAAAGCCATTCGCGGTTCTACAATCTGAATTTTAGACCGCCGAGGAATATCAAAAACGCGCGAGCCGGTTTTGATTCCATATGTTTTTTTGACCATAGGAGAAGAAGCCAGCACTAAACCGCCGTTATTTTCTGGTTTGCTGACAACAGCAATATATGCTTCAAGAGGATGCTGGTGGCGTTCGACAGCTTCAACGGATGCAAAAAAAGATTTTACATCAATACATAATATGTGCCGTCTAGGTTCGTGTGTATAATCAATCTGCTGAACCATTGTCTTTCTCCTTGCCGAATGTTAGTTTGGTTAATTATGATTATACGAACGTATATTCGATTAGTCAACTGGAAATACCTGTTCAAAATAATTGAAACAAGGTATTAATAGTAGAGTGCAGTATGTTATTATAACGATATAAATACTGAATTTCGTATTGGAAAGGGTATGAGTTTATAGTGTGGTAGTTTCTGGGATAAAAAATATTTGAAAAGCAAGAGTAAATGTTTTGATTTCAAAAATGCTGTGAATGTTTTTTTCACTTTTAATTGTTTATTAACACAGATCAGAAAGCAATAGAGTTTTTTAGTCAGTACATAAGCAAAATTAGTCAAAAACAGTAGAAAGGATTTTATACTTGAAAAGCAAATGGATTATAGTGGTTTATTTTGTATTAGTATTTGCGATAGATATGATATTTACAATTTTTCGAGAGTCGTTCAGCTTAGAAGGCGTTATCCAATCGCTGATTCATACGGTAATATTTACGGTCGTTTATATACTAGTTAGATGGTTTGACAAAAAGTATCTAAGATCCGAATCAGATAAACAGTGAATTTTTACTTTAAAGGGAGAACGGCAAAAAGAAAGGAGGAAAATATGCTTTCAATGCAGCCATTTTATGCTATTCTGATGGCGCTTGCTTATGTGGGGCTGGTCTATTTATCAGTGAGGAAAGAAAAGAAACCGATCGCTTATAGTATTACTGCTTTTTCTGGCATTTTACAAGGAGGGTTTCTTTTTCTCTGGTTGAGAAGATCGGTGTACTTAATGACGACTTCGAACGTGGGATTCGATACTTATGCTGACTATTATGGATTTATCGAAGTTTCTTACTTTGTATTAGCGATAGTATTGCTGCTCATCCTAGCCTGGTATGGCGGACGCAAAATTTTGAAACAAAAACACTTTCCAGTATTAAGGGTAGGTTTCTTGGTCACTTATATAGCTGCACTATTTGGCGTCTTGATCATCGGTCATCCAGCTTTTATCTTATTGTATTATGGGTTTGCTCCTTAGAGCTTGAATACAGTTCAATACTTTTTACCATAAAAATACAGCATCGCCAGATGATACATCCGGCGATGCTGTATTTTTGCATGTTATCCATTTAGTCGTGGAATTATTTACCTTCTACATAAGGAACAGCACTAACGTTTACGTCGATGTTGCCCATCGTTGCTTTAGAGTAAGGGCAGTAGTGGTGTGCTTTATCTGCCAGTTCTTTAACTTTTGCATCTTCTAAGCCTTCGATACCGACTTCGATGTCTGCACTCAACTTGAATCCGCCGTCTGTTGGGTCTTTTAATAAATGAACCGTTAAGGTTACTTGGGATTTGTTGGTGATTTTTTCTTCTCGTTTGTAGTGATCTAATGCAGCGTGGTAGCAAGCACTGTATCCTAACGCAAACAACTGCTCAGGATTTGTACCGTTTCCTGATCCGCCCATATCTTTAGGTGTATCGACTTTTACCTCATAAGAACGATCTGGTGTGTGACTTTCTCCATTACGCGCACCTGTATTGACTGATGTTGTTGTGTAAAGGGGTTTATCTGCCATCTTTAAATCCACTCCTTAATTTTTTATTCTATTGAAAGTATAACACTCTATATCCTATGGGAAAAATAATACGGCTGTAAAAAAACAGCCCTCCAGATAGAAGACTGTTTCGGTTTACTGATTATAATGCGAAATCACGAATCGCTTTTGCTACACCGTTTTCAGCGTTTGAAGTGGTAAAAGCATCTGCAACATCTTTGACGGCGTCTTTTGCATTGCCCATTGCAACGCCTGTTCCGGCATATTCGATCATGTGCACATCGTTTCCGCTGTCGCCGATAGACATAACCCGTTCACGCGGAATATCTAAGCTGTTCGCTAAATCTTCCAATGCAATCCCCTTGTTTGCTTTCTTGTTTAAGAATTCTAAAAAGTAGGGTTCACTGCGTAAGATAGTGTACTTTTCCCATAATTCATTTGGCAATTGAGCAATAGCCGCTTCTAAAATCGGTTCTTCATCAATCATCATCATTTTATTGTAAGGCGTTTTAGGATCCATTTCTTCAATAGGGCTGTAAAACAACGGGACTTCATTAATAAAGGATTCCACAACAGAATATTTTCCAATATCTTTATTTGGGGTATAAATGCCGTCATTACGAATGGCATGGAAATGAACGCCGGCTTCTCTAGCGGCTTTTTCAAGAATCAGATAATCTTCGTGATCCATGGTATGCTGAGAAATCACTTCTTCTGTATCAGATTTTTGTACAAGTGCACCGTTATAGGTGATAACGTAATCACCAGTATTTTTAAGGTCCAACTCATCTAAATAAGAAATAACACCTGGGTAAGGTCGGCCGGTACATAAAACGATTTTGATTCCAGCTTGTTTTGCTTCGTGGATTGCTTTTTTCACTTCATCTGTGACTTTGCGATCCGGGTTTAACAAGGTTCCATCCATATCGATGGCGATTAAATCTTTTTTCATAGGATTGTTATTCTCCACTTCTATTGTTTTTTACTTGGATCATTGATCCGGTCATTTTTAATGTAACGTTGAAACTCATCATAATACTCCTGAAACATACTGACTTCCTGATTCTCTTTAGTACCTTCCAGAAATTCTTTCGGGACAAACAGTCGATGGTCACCATGCAGATTTCCGCTGAGCGACCGGACGATTGGGCTGGCTTCGCTGAGTTCGACCAGCGTTCCGTCTCCGTACATCAGATGGATCGGTGTTTTGCTTTTCAGCTTATAGTCATACGGCAAGTCGGAACTGCTGTTGATGCGCGTGAAGATTTCTTTGTCATAGTTCAACTTTTCAACGATATCCTGCAGTTTTTCGATAATCGGTTCATCCTGTCCTTTTTGATAGGCGACGGATTTGAATGGTCGTCTATTCAAAAACATGGTCGACAATTCACTCAGATAGGCATCATCACTGGTTGTCCAAAGGTTGATAGCTGTCTGGATGACACCATCGTCTAACCGCAGATAATCATCAAGAATATAGTCTTCTTTGAAAAAAGGTTCCAGCAGCGGAAATGCAGGATACAGTTCACCGTTCTGATAGAGCTGTTTGGCACGGTAGAGCAAGCGGTCCAAAGTCACTTCCATTCCGCGTGAAGCAGGGTGGAAATAAACTTGCATGTACATTTGAAAACGGCTGACCACATAGTCTTCTACGGCATGCATACCCTGATACTGAAAAGCAATCCCTTTATCATAAGGACGGATGACACGAAGAATACGCGATAAATCGAAAGCGCCATAAGTTGCTCCGGTAAAAAAGGCATCCCGCTGCAGATAATCCATCCGGTCAGCATCGATTTGACTGGAAATCAGCTGGACGACCTGTGGATTCTTGTGTTCTTTTGTAATCACACTGGCTACTTGATTCGGGAAGTCAGGCGAAACCCGGCTCAAGACTTCGTGAATTTCCGTTCCTTCCGTCAGAATAATATCAGTGGTAAAAGCTTCGTGATCGGTATCAAAGATTTTTTCAAAGGTATGAGAAAACGGTCCGTGACCCAGATCATGCAGAAGCGCAGCACATAGTGTGACTAGACGCATGCTCGGATCCCACTCTTTCGGATAATTGCGTTCAAACATATCGACGATCTTGCGTGTAATCTCATACACGCCCAAGGAATGAGAAAAGCGAGAATGTTCTGCGCCGTGGAAGGTGAATTGTGCAGTTCCTAATTGCTTGATTCTGCGCAGTCGCTGGAATTCTTTTGTGTCGATCAGCTCTAGAATGATTTTGTGTCTGACATGTACATAATCGTGCACAGGATCTTTAAAAACTTTTTCAAAAGGCAAGCGATCGATTCGTTCAAATTTGTCTGCACTCATATAGTTCTGCTGTCGCTGCCGAATGACTCGTCAAAATAGGATTGAATCTCCAGCATGCTGCTGCGATCAAGCAGGCGGCCCCTTTCTTTTTTCAGCAATCAGTTTTTAGAAGATGCTCTTTTCAAGTTTTCAGGTCGTAAATAGTGCCAGAAAGCGTGAAGAGTATCCACTTTAAAGTAGTTTTTCATTTCGTTTTTTCATTTTTTTCATACCAGCTTGATAGGCCATATGAATGTCTTCTGAATAGGTACCTGTTGTAAGCTCAGCTCCCCAGTTTCTAAGCGTTTGTTCAAGCTTGTATTTAACCTGTCTAACGGATAAAGAGGTTTCGAATGCAGCTTCTAAAGTGGTCATGGAAGCGGGACGAACATCAGGAAAATGCCATCTGTCTTGTTCATGCGCATTGCCTTTTTGATAGAAATCTTGAATCAGTTGTCCGCGTTCCAGTTGGTTGCCGCTGACACTCAAATAAATCATAATGGCAATCCCGCCTTTGATCCGGCGCTGAGAAATACCCGCGATTTTTTTTCCATCAATACTCAAATCATAATCACCGGGACAATAAGAATCAGGGATCTCAACTGCATCGATCGTTTTACCATACTCTTGAAATGATTCAGCAATCAGTGCATGCATTCGCTGGTATCCTTCGTTGATGGTCATGCGCTGTTCTTCTTCAGGGAAAATCAAGGAAACGTTCAAAATTCCCGGGTCACTGACTACAGCTAATCCCCCCGAATTGCGAACCACTAATGCATAATCGGACTGTCTGATGACAGATAGTGCTGAGTCGAAAGCGGGAAGTTTAGTGTCCATCATCCCCAGTATAACCAGCGGATCTGTTTTCCAGAAGTGGAGAATACCTTGGCTGGTTTTACCGGCGTATTCAATAAATGCGTCTGTTAGAGCAAATGGTGCTGAAGGTGTATAAGGATACGGCACGGAGTCCGAATCATACAGTAAATAAGGCAGATATACCGGAACCGAATGGTTATTTAATACAGTCATGTTGAGTCTTCTTTCATCATATTCAATTTGTTCAGCAAAGGTGCTTACCTTCAGTATAACAAAGATAGGATTTTTTGCCTATCATCCATTATAAAAAGGAAGTATGAGACGTCCCTATCATTTTATGATAAACTAAGACCTGTAGAATCACGTATGTGAAGTGCAGATAACCGGAAATACAGAAAGGAGATTCAACTGTGCCTTCAAAAGAATTAACAAATGGAATGCCGGCAGAAATTGTGATGAATTCTTCGTTTGTACAAAATGGAGAAACCCATCATCATAAATTTGAAGAAAAAGGCCGTATTGTATATATGAATAACAGTTATTACATTCGTTATGAAGAAAAACATCCTGGAGAGCCGGATGTACCGGTCACGGTAAAAATCAATCCGAATGGAACGGTCAACTTGATCAGAAGAGGAGAGTTCCTGACAAGGTTAACATTCAACAGTGAAGAAAAGACGGAAACCCAGTACAAAACACCTGCGGGAATCATGCCGATCCGGATTGAAACAGAAGACTTGAAGATCAGCTACTATGACCGTCCGTTTGCAGGAAGAGTTTCTGTGAATTATGAATTATATTTCGATGAAGAACTGCTAGGTTCTTATCAAATAAGATTGCGTTTTACTACGTGATAAGGTAGTATAAATTGGATGCCGTAACTAGACGGTCAACAAGTATTTGACAATTAGTCAACTGCATTCGTCATCCAAAAAAAGATGACGGCCGAATGATCATAAACAATGTATAGAGAAGACAAGAAAGGTCGTGTGGGATTTGGAATTGAAACAATTCGAAGATCAATCGAAAAAAGAACTTGCAATGGTAGACGTAGCACACGCTATTTTAGAAAATACAGGGGAAGTTACAAATTATAATGACTTGCTTGTACAAGTAGCGGAATATTTAGAGTTGAGTGACGAAGAACTAGAGGCACAAATGGTTCAATTTTATACAGATTTGAACATTGACGGCCGCTTTATTTCCTTAGGATCTAACCGCTGGGGACTTCGCGGATGGTATCCAGTCGATTCGATCGATGAAGAAATCACGCACGATAACGATGCAGAAGATGAAAGACCGCGCCCTAGAAATCGTCAAGGTTTTGACGAAGTAGACGTTGAAGACTTCGATGATGCAGAAGACGAAGAAGAAGATGAAGACGACGGGATTGAGTACGGTGCGCGTGTTGATGTTGATGAGCACGGTGTTATGGTCGATGATGAAGATGAGGAAGATCTAGGCGATTATAAAGAGGATCTGGATGACCTGGGTGACGACGATGAAGATGAAAATATTGCTGGACTTACCGTTGTAGACGATGAAGACGTATTGGAAGATGACGAAGAAGACGAGTAATCTTCTTGAACAGCAAGCTCTGATAGATGACAGCTCAATTGAAAATAAACCTTGACGAAGCTTAGTGAAGTGGTTATTATATTTATTGGGCACCCTAAGAGGCTGAGCTGTACTTTTTATAAAAAACAGTTGAACTCAAAGGGGCAGAGCGGAACACTATATATAAAGCTCCCTATTCTATAATAGAATAGGGAGCTTTCTCTTTTCTAGAAGCCAAGCACCTGGAGAAACACTTGAAAAAGAATAGAGAACAGCAATCAGAGTCTCTATATACTCTAGGTGCAGTACCTGCACTGAACTTTCCCAACATCAATCTATCAGGAGGAATACAAATGACAAAATATATCTTTGTAACAGGCGGCGTAGTATCGTCGATCGGAAAAGGAATCGCAGCAGCTTCCCTAGGTCGTTTACTGAAAAACCGCGGCTTGAAAGTGACAATCCAGAAATTTGATCCATATATCAATGTGGACCCGGGAACAATGAGTCCTTATCAGCACGGAGAAGTATTTGTAACAGATGATGGAGCAGAGACCGATCTGGACTTGGGACACTACGAACGATTCATCGATATCAACTTGAATCAGTATTCAAACGTAACAACGGGAAAAGTTTATTCAGAAGTCTTGAACAAGGAACGCCGAGGAGACTATCTGGGCGCTACCGTTCAAGTCATTCCTCATATCACCAATGAAATCAAGCAGAAAATCATGCGAGCTGCACAAACCACAGACTCTGATATTATTATTACAGAAGTCGGCGGAACGGTTGGAGATATCGAATCTTTGCCATTCCTTGAAGCGCTTCGTCAAATGAAAAGCGAAGTTGGATCTGATAACGTTATGTATATCCATACGACGCTGATTCCTTACCTGAAAGCAGCGGGAGAAATGAAAACAAAACCGACTCAGCACAGTGTAAAAGAATTGCGCAGTCTGGGAATTCAGCCTAACCTGCTGATTGTAAGAACGGAATATCCGTTAGACCAGCATACAAAAGACAAATTGGCGTTATTTACTGATGTAGATTCAAAAGCCGTTATTGAATCAAGGGATGTAGATACACTCTATACCATTCCTTTGAACTTGCAGAAACAGCATATGGATCAGATCGTTGTGGATCATTTGAAACTAGATGTTCCAGAAGCGGATATGACAGAGTGGAAAGAACTGGAAGAAAAAGTTCAGAACTTGAAACACATGACACGCATTGCCATTGTCGGGAAGTATGTAGAATTGCCGGATGCGTATCTTTCTGTAGTAGAGGCATTGAAACATGCTGGATATGCAGTCGACTCTGATATCGACATCAAGTGGATCAATGCAGAAAAACTGGAACCTTCAGAACTGGTCAGCCAGCTTAAGGATGTCGATGGGATTCTGGTTCCAGGCGGATTCGGATCTAGAGGGCTTGAAGGGAAATTATTGGCGATCCAGTATGCTCGTGAAAATAAAGTGCCGTATTTCGGTATCTGCTTAGGCATGCAGCTGGCAACTATTGAATATGCGCGTAATGTAGCGAAAATTGCAGGTGCAGGGACAGCGGAAGTTGATCCGGACATCGAACACAACATCATTGACTTAATGCCTGACCAAAAAGATGTGGTTGAAATGGGCGGAACGCTAAGACTGGGTCTATATCCTTGTAAATTGGAAAAAGGGACGGTTACAGCAGCGGCTTATGGTAATCAAGAAGTCGTTCAAGAGCGTCACAGACACCGTTATGAGTTTAACAATGAATACCGTGAGATTCTGGAAAATAGTGGACTAGTCTTCTCAGGTGTATCTCCGGATAATCGTCTCGTTGAGATTGTTGAAGTGTCTGATCACCCATTCTTTGTAGGATGCCAGTTCCATCCTGAGTTTGTATCAAGACCTGATCGTCCTCAACCATTATTTGCGGCGTTCGTTGAAAAGTCGTTAAACAGCCAGCTTGAGCAGTAATCAGCAGCTCTATGAGAAAGTGGCAAATTCTCTCATAAAATTAGAAGAAGATAATGGATAATTGAATTCCGTTTAATTATGCAGATTTGACTAGTTTTATTTGTGAATTTTGTTTATAATGATAAAGAAACCGAAAGTCAAGCCTCGGTTTAAAAGTGCGCAAAATTTTAAGGAGGAACTTATTACATGACTCGTTTAGTAAGTATGACAGAGATGTTGAACAAAGCTCTAGAAGGCAAATATGCCGTTGGACAATTCAACATCAACAATTTAGAATGGACTCAAGCTATTCTACAAGCAGCTCAAGAAGAAAAATCTCCAGTAATCCTGGGTGTTTCTGAAGGAGCAGCAAAATACATGGGCGGATTCAAAGTTGTTACAGCTATGGTTAACGCTTTGATGGAAACTATGGATATCACTGTACCAGTAGCGGTACACTTGGACCACGGTTCTTCATTAGAAACATGTACGGCTGCGATCGATGCCGGATTTTCTTCAGTAATGATCGACAACTCTAAATTCCCGATTGATGAAAATATTGAAGCAACTAAAAAAGTTGTAGAATATGCTCATTCAAAAGGTGCTTCTGTTGAAGCGGAAGTTGGATCTGTAGGCGGAAACGAAGACGGCGTTATCGGTAACGTAAACTACGCAGACGCTCAAGAGTGTAAACGTATGGTAACTGAAGCTAAAATCGATGCTTTAGCTGCTGCTCTTGGATCTGTCCACGGAGACTACGTTGGCGAACCAAAACTTGGATTCGACGAAATGAAAGAAATTTCTGAATTAACTGGCGCACCTTTAGTATTACACGGTGGTTCTGGTATTCCGACTCACCAAATCAAACAAGCAATCGAGTACGGACACACTAAAATCAACGTAAATACTGAATTACAACAAGTTTGGACTAAACGTACGCGTGACGTTCTTGCTAATGACGAAAAAGTTTACGATCCTCGTAAAGTTATCGGACCTGGTAAAGAAAACATCATTGCTACAACTAAAGCTAAAATGCAAGAATTCGGTTCTTCAAACCAAGCTTAATCAGTCTAAAACCTAAAAAAAGACGTCTGGATTATTCCGGGCGTCTTTTTTACATACAGATGTAGAAGAGATGTCAGCGGGCTATCATTCTCTCTTAAAATATTGTATTCTATCGTTGGATTGTTTATACTTATGTGTGTTTAAAACTATGAATAAAGTAAAGGGGATTCCATTGAAAAGATTATCAACCAAAGATCTCGTCCAAATCGCGTTATTAACTTCGATGCTCTCCGTTGCGTCCGTATTCGTTATTCCGATCGGCCCCGTTCCTATAACACTGCAAGTTTTCTTTTTCTTACTGATTCCCGCATTGATGGGTCCATTTAAAGGGACGTTATCGATCCTGCTCTATATTTTACTAGGTTTAATCGGCTTCCCAGTGTTTGCTGGCGGTTCAGGCGGTTTCCAGAGTATTTTATCTCCAGCTTTCGGTTATATTATAGGAGCTGTTTTTGTGAGTTTGATCGTCGGTAAACTGTATCAATATAAAACTTCTAGTCTTTATAGAATTTCAACGATGTTTATAGGTATCCTGGTTCTTTATGTAGTAGGGGTCAGTTATCAGTATTTCATTATGAATATATATTTACAGACGCCGATTACCCTGCAGACCATTTTCCTGACGAACCTGACGACATTCTTGCCGATCGATATGATCAAGGCGTTTACAGCCGGAATCGTCTGCCAGCGACTAGAATCCGTTTTAATGAGAACGGCATAAATCTGCTGAACTTCTGATTAAACTATAAAGGCTTTTAACTGAACGATAAATTTTTGAAAAGAGGCTATGAAGACAGTTATGAAAAAACTACTGATCAACGGCGGAAAAAGACTGACCGGTGAAGTCACGATATCAGGTGCTAAAAATAGTGCCGTTGCTTTGATTCCCGCAGCAATCCTTGCCGATTCTCCCGTTACATTAGAAGGAGTGCCGGATATCCAAGATGTCCATTCTTTAATCGAAATTCTAGCTGACATGAACGTAAAAACGACTTTTGACGGCTCTACACTTGTGATCGATCCTACTGAAATGGTCTCCATTCCAATGCCGAGCGGTAAAATCAAAAGCCTGAGAGCTTCTTATTATTTCATGGGTGCATTACTGACAAAATATGGTCAAGGTGTTGTAGGGCTGCCGGGTGGATGTTTCTTAGGACCGCGTCCGATCGATCAGCATTTAAAAGGATTCCGTGCTTTAGGCGCCTCTGTGGAAAATGAACTAGGTGCAATGTATTTAAAAACAGAACCATCCGGACTTCAAGCAGCTCGTATTTATTTTGATGTGGTCTCTATTGGCGCTACGATCAATGTGATGCTGGCAGCAGTAAAGGCGAAAGGCAGAACAGTTATTGAAAATGCAGCTCGTGAACCGGAGATCATCGATATCGCAACCCTCTTAAATAATATGGGTGCTAAAATCCGGGGTGCAGGTACAGATGTCATTCGTATTGATGGCGTTGAAGAACTGCATGGCTGTCGTCATACTGTGATTCCAGACCGCATTGAGGCCGGAACATATCTAATCATGGCTGCGGCTGCTGGCGATGATGTGCTGGTAAACAATGTCATTGTCGAACATATTGAAGGGCTGATTGCCAAGCTGGAAGAAATGGGTGTTCCGATGGAAATCGGCGAAGACTCAGTCCGTGTCCGAAAACCGAGCGGTCGGCTGAAAGGGATCTCTGTCAAAACGCTGCCGTATCCAGGATTTGCAACCGACTTGCAGCAGCCATTCACACCGCTGCTGATGCTGGCTGACGGAGATTCAACCATCATTGATACGATCTATCCTAAACGAGTTAAACATATTCCAGAATTAAATCGAATGGGTGCAAAAGCAAAAGTGACCAGTGATATTATTATGATCGAAGGAAATAATCAGCTGGATGGCGCACAAGTTGCGGCAAGTGATTTACGTGCGGGTGCATGTCTAGTGATCGCCGGTCTGATCGCAAATGGCGAGACAGAAATCACTGGCGTAGAGAACATTCTGCGCGGGTACGCAGACATTGTTGGGAAAATGACGGCACTTGGAGCCGATATCCGCATGGAAGAAGCGGAAGAGACCGATTAAATCGAACTGAAACCAATGAATAGGGGAAACAAAGTGGCAAACTTTTTAACGTTTGACGATCTGCAGCAAAAAACCTTAAAAGAAATCTATGAACTGGCAAAAAAATTGAAAATACCCTATTACAGCCAAATGAATAAAAAAGAATTATCGCTGGCTGTGATTCGAGTGCAAGAAGAAAAACAAGGGTATTTTCAAGTATCTGGCGTATTGGACAAAATCTATAACCAGGATTTTGGCTTTCTGCGTCCAATCAATTACGCACATAGTAATGAAGATATCTACATTTCTGCCTCGCAAATGACCCGTTTTGGATTGCGTAACGGAGATAAAATCACCGGAACAGCGAGACCGCCGAAATCAGGAGAACGGTATTACGGGCTGATGAACGTCCGCCAAGTCAATGGAAAAGATCCGGAAGAAGCCAGAGAAAGACCGCATTTCCCGGCCCTAACACCACTATATCCAGAAAAACGCATCCAGCTGGAATCTTCTGCAAAAGATCTTTCTGCTAGAATGGTTGACTTGATTGCGCCCATTGGATTTGGTCAGCGCGGGTTGATCGTCGCACCGCCGAAAGTCGGTAAAACGACGATCTTGAAAGAAATTGCCAATGGTATCAAACAGAATCATCCAGAGGTCGAATTGATCGTTCTGTTAATTGATGAGCGTCCTGAGGAAGTGACAGATCTGGAAAGAAGTATTGATGGAGAAGTCGTCCATTCTACATTTGACCAGCAGCCGCAGAATCACGTTAAAGTCAGCGAGCTAGTGCTGGAGCGTGCGAGAAGACTGGTGGAAGATAAACGAGATGTGGTCATCCTGATGGATAGTATCACTCGTTTAGCACGGGCTTATAACTTGGTAGAACAGCCGAGTGGGCGGACATTGAGCGGCGGAATCGATCCTGCAGCATTGTATCGTCCTAAACGATTCTTCGGGTCAGCGCGTAATGTAGAGGAAGGCGGAAGCTTGACGATCGTTGCTACAGCGCTAGTGGATACGGGAAGCCGTATGGATGACGTGATTTATGAAGAATTCAAAGGGACTGGTAATATGGAGCTGCATCTGTCCAGAGACTTGGCAGAACGCAGGATTTTCCCGGCAATCGATATCAGACGTTCCAGCACAAGAAAAGAAGATATGCTGTTAACAAAAGAACAGTATGAAGCAGTCTACAAACTGCGTCGCGGTATGCGAAATGATTCGCTGGAATATACAGACCAGTTTATCAAAACTCTGCGCAGACATAAGAAAAACGAACAGTTCGTTCAAAAAGTCCTGCAGCAGAAAGGCTGACCAGTCACAAAAAGTCATAAAATATCATGAAAAAACGTTGCGTGAATGGTTCAATCATGCTATGATATCTAATGTTGCATACAAACTTAAAAAGTGGGAAAGCATGCCTGCAGATAAGCCGGTACATGGTGGTTCAACTTTTTATGATAGAAGACAACTATGGAATCGCAGAGATTTCATGGCACAAGGAGTGAAAAGAATATGAAACAAGAAATCCATCCAACATATAATCAGGTCGTATTTATGGACACAACTACAGGATACAAATTCTTGACTGGGTCTACTAAAACTTCAAATGAAACAGTTGAATGGGAAGACGGAAACGAATATCCACTAATTCGTGTGGAAATTTCTTCTGATTCTCATCCATTCTACACTGGTCGTCAAAAATTTGCGCAAGCAGATGGACGTATCGACCGTTTCAACAAAAAGTACGGTTTGGCAGACAGCGAATAATCAGTATTGTAAGAAAGCTCTGGATATCCAGAGCTTTTTTTATACGCCAAAAACAACTGATCGGCAAGTTGGTTTATAGATCTGTACATACTTTTAGTTGTTTAACCCAGGTTTTGTTGCTAAAATAATCGTTGTAACAACAGACCAGAATGAACGAATATACCCCCTTTTATTAAATGGATAAAAACTGCGATAGGGCAAAGGAGCGTTTTGATGAATATCATTTTACTCTATGGAGGAAAAAGTGCTGAACATGACATTTCGATTCTTTCAGCCTACTCTATTTTAAAAGAAATCTACTACAATTATTATCAAGTGACACCAGTGTATATTACGCGAGAAGGCAAGTGGCTGAAAGGCAGCAATATTACGGATGCTGATCAAGTCACAGATGCTCAGCAGTTGAAGTTAGAAGATAATGGAAATGAACTGCATTTCTCTGACTTGCCAAAAGAAGATACCATCGTTTTCCCAGTCCTGCATGGTCCAAACGGCGAAGATGGAACGGTTCAAGGGCTGCTGGAAGTGCTGGATATCCCATACGTTGGTGCAGGCGTATTAGCGAGCGCAGCGGGAATGGATAAGATTATCAGTAAAGTATTGTTCAAAGAAGCAGGGCTGCCGATCGTTCCTTATGTAGATGTGAAAAAGTCAGACTGGAAAGTAGATTTAAAAGCAGTTGTTCTAGAAGCGGAACAAGTGCTGCCGTATCCTATGTTCGTCAAGCCTGCTAATATGGGCTCCAGCGTGGGTATCTCTCAGGCAACTACACAAAAAGAGCTGATCGAAGCAGTAAATAAAGCTTTTGAATTCGATCGTCGAGTCTTGATTGAAAAAGGGATCCAAGCACGTGAACTGGAAGTGGCTGTGCTGGGGAATGAAGATATCAATACATCTGTCCCGGGCGAGTTGGTCAAAGAACAGCAATTCTATGACTATGAGTCCAAGTATTTATCAAATGAAGTGGTGCCGCAGATTCCGGCAGATGTGTCTGAAGACATTTCAAAACGGTTAAGAGAATATGCAGCTAAAGCCTTTATGGCGATTGACGGGAATGGATTAACACGGGTAGACTTTTTCGTAACTGAAAATGAAGAGATTTTTATCAATGAGGTCAATACATTCCCTGGATTTACGAATTATAGTATGTATCCGAGATTGTGGGAGAAAACCGGGTTGGCATATGGCGATCTGATTGAGGAAATGATTCAATTGGGACTGCGTCGTTTTAAGGTTAGACAGCAGCAGGCATTGAAGGATAGAGAATAAAGCGGATTGAAATCAAACAAGGAGTGCAGGATTAGAGGTGTTCCTTGAGGCAATGGAGAGAATAAGAGAATGAAATGGACACTGAAAGAAATTGCGTCAGCTACGGATGGCGTGCTTTATCATGCAGAAGATGAAAATATGGAAGTTGTAAAGGCGGCTTTTGACTCGCGAAGTTTACCGGAGGGCAGTTTGTTTGTGCCGCTGGTAGCTGAGCGAAACGGTCATGAGTATATTGAGAGTGCGATTTCGAATGGTGCAGCAGCTGCACTCTGGAGTGATCCAATAGAGCAGGCGCCAAAAGACCTGCCGATCATTCAAGTAGAGGATACAATGAAAGCCTTTCAGCAGTTTGCGAAATGGTATCTGAAAAAAGTGGATCCGAAAATCATCGGTGTGACCGGCAGTAATGGAAAAACGACAACAAAAGATATGGTTGAAGCGGTACTGTCAGCGAAATACAAAACGCATAAGACGGTCGGTAATTTCAATAATCATATCGGACTGCCTTATACAATCCTGGAAATGCCGGCAGATACAGAAGCCGTCGTGCTGGAAATGGGTATGAGTGAGGCTGGAGAAATCCATGTCTTGTCTATGCTGGCAGAGCCGGATGCGGCTGTTATCACGATGATTGGAGAGTCGCATATAGAATTTTTCGGTTCAAGAGCTGGAATAGCGGATGCGAAAATGGAAATTACGGATGGTTTAAAACCTGAAGGTGTGCTGATTTATCCGGGAGAAGAACCGCTGCTGGCGGAACGAACTCAAAAGCTGCCGAGTGAAAGAAAACGGACTTTTGGGAAAAATGAGGATCAGGATTTGTATGCGCTCAATGTTCAGTCAGAAATGCGCCAGACATCGTTTTCGGTAAACCAAGCCCCCGGGTTGACGATCACATTGCCGATGCCAGGAGAGTATAATGTACAGAACGCATTGGCTGCACTGCTGGTTGGATTGGAGTTTGATATTTCGATCGAACAGAGTGCAGAAAAACTGGCACATTTTCAGTTGACCAAAAATCGTTTGGAATGGCTGGAAGGATTTAACGGAGCACAACTTTTAAACGATGCTTATAATGCGAGTCCTTCTTCTATGAAAGCTGTTTTGCGTTACTTCTCCAGTATAGAGAGCAGTGGTAAAAAGATTGTTGTATTGGGAGATGTCCTGGAATTAGGCGCATTATCTGAAGAGTTGCATAAAAGTATAGCGGAAGCTATTGATCCAAAAGCGATAGACCAGCTGATCTTGTATGGTACTGAGATGGGTGTGGTTTACAAAACCGTAAAAGAGGACTTTACGCTCGAGACCATCCGCCACTTTTCGGGGGATAAAACGCCGATGATCGATTATTTAAGAAAAACAATCCAACCAGACGATGTGGTTTTGTTGAAATCCAGTTTAGGAACAGGCATTTTGAATGTTGTTAACGAATTGAAAAAATAAATCGGCAGGTAAAACGTATTCATTGGTAAACTAGTCAATATAAGTTGAAAATGTAAACTATGCGTGCTATGATGTCTGTTGAACAATGGTTCGATATTGTTTATGCTTGTTTTTCTTATAGACAAACAATAGAGTAAAAACAAGCCATCTAATAATTAAATATGAGTCAAGAAGATTTAAAACCCTGGTGTGTCGCATCGCGCGTTTCGGATACGAACATTGGGGTCTTTATGTGAAAAGAAACGTCGAACGATCTTAGGGACAAGAAAAACCCGTTTCTTTTAAGTGATGCTGAATCTGCAGGTAGGTTACTGTGTGTTTAAGCATGACTCCTTGGCTCCCCAGACGAAATAGAAGCCAAGGAAAATAATAGGAGGAATACATTTTTGAAATTTAGCGAATTAAATATTGCACCAGAAATACTGAAATCTGTAGAAAGAATGGGATTTGAGGAAACAACACCCATTCAGGGACAAACCATTCCATTAGCGTTGGAAGGAAAAGACGTTATCGGTCAAGCTCAGACAGGTACAGGAAAAACAGCTGCTTTCGGTTTGCCGATGCTGCAGAAAATCGATCCGAAAAATCACAATGTTCAAGGGTTGGTCATCGCACCTACTCGTGAATTAGCGATTCAAACACAAGAAGAGTTATTCCGTTTAAGTAAAGATAAACGAGTAAAAGTTACTTGTGTTTATGGTGGAGCAGATATTAGAAGACAGATCAAGCAAATCAAAGGCGGCGCACAAATCGTCGTAGGTACACCAGGTCGTTTGCTGGACCATATCAGACGTAAAACGCTTAAACTGGAACAAGTAGAAACGCTTGTTTTAGATGAAGCAGACGAAATGCTGAACATGGGATTCATTGAAGATATTGAAACAATCATCAGTGAAGTACCTTCTGCTCGTCAAACGCTTCTTTTCTCAGCTACAATGCCTAAACCAATCCAGCGTATTGCTGAACGTTTCATGAAAAATCCAGAAACCGTTAAAATCAAAACGAAAACATTGTCTGCTTCTACTATTGAGCAGTTCTATACAAAAGCACGCGACAATGAAAAATTCGATATTTTAACTCGTTTGATTGATGTGCAAAATCCTGATTCAGCCATCATTTTCGGTCGTACCAAACGCCGTGTAGATGAACTAGCTAAAGGACTTGAAATGCGAGGCTATCAAGCTGAAGGGATCCACGGAGACCTTTCTCAAAGTAAACGTATGAGCGTGTTGAATTCATTTAAAAAAGGAAATATTGATATCCTTGTAGCTACAGACGTTGCTGCACGTGGGTTAGATGTTTCTGGTTTAACACATGTTTATAACTATGATATTCCTCAAGATCCCGAAAGTTATGTTCACCGTATCGGACGTACGGGACGTGCTGGAGAAAAAGGAGTTTCAGTTACTTTTGTAACGCCTCAGGAAATGGGTTACCTGCGTACAGTAGAAAACCTGACTAAACAAGAAATGACAGCTCTTCGTCCACCTACCAACGACGAAGCAATTGAAAGTCAGCTGGAATCTGCAATGGAAGATATTCAAAAAACGATTGCAGAAAATGGTCTGGATCGCTATCACAATGCCGCTGAAAAATTGTTGAGTGCCTACTCAGCGGAAGATTTGGCAGCAGCATTAGTGAAATCTATGGTCAAAGACCCGACAGAAATCCCTGTAAAAATCTCACCGCAGAGACCTCTTCCTTCTAAAGACCGCAAGCGTAAAGGCGGAAAAGGTGGAAAAGGTGGGTATCGCGGCAGAAGCAACCGCAACAGCGGCAGCAGCAATAGACGAAATAACAATCGACGCAATGATAATAAGGGACGTCGTGACAATTACCGTAAAGACCGTAAAAAAGGCAGCAATTAATCAATAAACCGAAGAGGTCCTTTCAAGGGCCTCTTTTTTAGGTCTAAAAATGGGTTTAACTGTAATATTAAAACGCAGAATCGTCATAATTTTAAGAATTCATAACAGAGTGCTCTATTATATGACTTTTACCTATGATTCTGGTAATATTAACATCAAGTCATTATGAATTGAGAGAATAGCAAATGTTTGCTGACGAAAATGAGGGAAACCAGTGATTGCAGGAATCGGGTTAGATGTAGTAGAGATCGAAAGGGTTAAACTAGCTTGCGAAAGAAGAGAGACGTTCTCATCTAGAGTTTTGACACCTAACGAGCATAAAGTTTATGAAAAGTTGCAAGGGACTCGGAAAGATGAATTTTTAGCCGGAAGGTTCTCAGCGAAAGAAGCTTTTTCAAAAGCGATGGGCACTGGAATCGGAAAATTAGGATTTCATGATATTGAGATACTAAATGGACCGACAGGAAAACCAGAAGTCACCCAAGCACCTTTTGATGGAAACGTCTGGATCTCGATTACCCATACTGATCAAATCGCGGCAGCCCAAGTGATTTTAGAGAAGTGATTTTAGAGGGATGATCATCCATTCTTCATCTGTTCTCTGTTTTTTGGTCATACTTTCGTCACAATCAACTTGAATGACCTGTTTTAATAAAAGATTTTTCATGCTAAACTTATCTATAAGATGAAACTTTGCACGATTCATTTCTAAAATGTTCAAACGCAATTAATGCAAACCTGATAGTGGGATTGAAGACGTTACATTGCATTGATGAGTTTGGAGTTGGACGTTTGTAGATAAGCGATAATCTTTTGGAGGGCACGGTCATGGAAGAACAGCGCAACAAGAAAATGATTATTGAATTAGATCAGTCAGTCTATGAAGACTTGGTCGAATATTGTATTGAAACAAACATGGAAAAAACTCAATTGATGGCAGAAATGGTAAAGGTTTGTGTTAGAGAAAGTATGAATAAAATGGATGCCATGCGGAAGGGATATGCAGAAATGGCACACATCAATTTAGAGATCTGTTCTGAGTTTGATGGTTGTGAAAGCGAAGTGCACATGCATATCTAAAGGAACGTAACGTGCGATGAAAAGAAAGATGATTTCGGACGAAACTGACCATACTCCAAAGGGTGCCTTTGAGGAGAAAAATGCCTATGGTTAAGCGGGGAGATATATTTTATGCGGATCTGTCACCTGTCGTTGGTTCAGAACAAGGCGGAATGAGGCCTGTCTTGGTAATTCAGAACAACGTTGGGAATAAATATAGTCCGACAGTAATTGTTGCGGCGATTACAACAAAAATTCAAAAAGGGAAAATGCCGACACACGTAGAAGTTGGCTCAGACCAAGGTCTTGAGAAAAACTCTGTCGTTTTGTTGGAACAAGTCCGCACAATTGATAAACAGCGATTGCGTGATAAAGTTACACGTTTGAATTCCAGTACTATGGATTCTATTGATGAAGCTCTATCCATCAGTGTAGGATTATCGAATAAATATAAACACATATAACTCAGTTAGCACGTTTACTTAGTGACAGAGACAGAATCTGCGAATAGATTCTGTCTCTTTTTTATATAGACAGATATACAGTTATATGACGCAAAATAAGTTGCGCAAGTTGATCAAATCGTGATACACTACTCTCGTTGTGCATCAACCGTGGTTCGAGAGCGCCAACCCACGTTATCAAAAACTAGGAGGAAAAGAATTGAAAATCAAACAATTAGTAATTAACGCAATTATAGGAGCTCTTTATGTTGTGATTACCTTAGCAGTCACGCCGTTTTCATTTGGAGTGGTACAGCTTAGACTATCTGAAATGCTGAATCATTTCGTTGTCTTCAACAGCAAATATGCTTACGGACTTAGTATTGGGGTTATTGTCGCAAATATCCTGCTGTCTCCATATGGAGTGCTGGACTGGATACTAGGCGGCGGACATACGATCATTTCTCTAATCGTTACGATACTGTTAACTAGAAAAATTGCTTCGATCCCGCTTAAAATGCTGATCAATACAGTTGTGTTCTCACTATTCACCTTCATTATTGCCTACATGCTGATGTTGAGTGGAGCAGTAGAAGAAACGTTCTGGGTTAGTTATGGATTACTGTTTGCCAGCCAATTTGTTACTATGGCAGTGGGGATTCCGATTATGATGTTCTTAAACAGCAAAATCAATTTTAATGCACAAATAGAAAAATAACTTTTGATTTTTGGCGTGAAAAAAGCAGTGCTCTCTACAAAAAAGTAGAAGAAGCACTGCTTTTTAAATGGACTCATCAGATTAGTCGTTATGAAGATCTTCAATGCCGATAATCTTAAACCCTTTACGTTCCAGCTGATTGGAAATATCATCTAATGTTCTTTCTGAAATATTCGGCTCCAGTGTAATAATTGTACGGCGCACCATATTTTCTCTTTGGACGTCTAAAGTAATACAGCTCATAATCGTACAATGGCGATTAATGATCTTAGTGATCGCTGCTAAGTCGCCTTTTTGTCCAGGGGAAGCAACTGTCAATACGTAACTCCCTTGATCAATGCTCCAAGACTGCTGAAGCAGATCGATTAAAGAACTGTGAGTCAAGATACCATAAAAATAGTTGTTTTCATCTAGAACAGTAATATAAGGCAAGTCTTTGATCATAAAGAAAACTTTGAAGAACGAAGAGTTCAAGTGAATATACTTCGTTGCGTTTTTTAATAAGTGGGTAACCGGCAAGTTCATGTCTCCGCCGTTAGCTTTATGACGATAAATATGCATCTTATAGATATTACCGCGGAAAATTTTCCCGCTTTCATCTAATACTGGAACACATCTATACCCTGTTCTTTCTAATAAGTCGATTGATTCTTGTAATGTTGCTGTTTCGGGAATAGTTTGCACAGCACTTTTTGGTACAGACAGTTGTTTGATCAACATTGTTTATTTGCTCCTTCTCATGTAATTGTCGCTGTTTTCACATTTTCATTATACCAGATAAACGCTTTAGAAAATATAAAAAACCATGTAAAATAAATAAGAAATTCTAAATAAGAAAGCCGAGGGTCTAAAATGCATAAAAGAAATGAAATGATGGATCGACCAGTTGTGTCAGAGGAAGTCAGAGACTTTTTACGTACAGCGCAAAAAAAACTAAAAGGAACACTTGGAGAAATTGAAAAAGAAGCGAATGAAAAAAGGGTGCCCGTTATTCCTCATGAAACAGTCACTTTCTTCATATGGTTATTTGGACAGATCAAGCCTAAAGAAGTCTTGGAAATAGGAACGGCTATTGGATTCTCCGCCGGCTTAATGGCTGAGTATATGGATGAAGAAGGAAAAATCACTACGATTGACCGAAATCCTACCATGATTGAAAAAGCTAAAGCGAATTTCAAAACGTTGGAAATCGAAGATAAAGTAACCTTGCTGGAAGGTCAAGCGAACGAGTGGCTGGAAAAATTAGATGATTCCAAATATGACTTCATATTTATGGACAGTGCAAAAGCGAAATACTATGATTTCTTTCCAGACTGCATGCGCGTATTGAAACAAAACGGTGTGCTGGCAGTAGATGATGTCTTGCAAGGGGGGACAATACTGGAAGAAGATAGTGAGATTCCAAGACGAAGAAGAAAGATCCATAAAAAACTGAATGCATTTCTGGAAATTGTTATGGATCATCCGGCTCTAGACACAACTCTCTTACCGCTGGGAGATGGTCTATTGCTGATTACAAAAAAAGAAGACTTTGATTTTTCATTTATGAAAACAGAGAATCAATAAATTGGTGAAGTCAAAAGTTGACATAACAGCATTTGCTTAATAGCTGTTCAAATAAATTGAAAAAAGTAGTAGAAAACTGTTGACGAGATGAACACTAACTGGTAAAGTGTTACTCGTTGCTGATAACGAAATGCACGCCGAGATGTTTCATCTCACAACTGCTTTTTAAACAGTACACAAAAAATAATTTAAAAAAAGTATTGACAATCGACCGAACATGATGTATTATTATAAGGGTCGACACAACGAGTTGACATTAATAGAAACGCTTGATACAAAGGCGTTGGCGATTGATCTTTGAAAACTGAACAAAGTAAAACAACCAAATGTGCAGGGGTCTTCGATTCTTTATGGATCAAGACAACTATCGAATGAACAAGGTTCATTCACAATCAATACAATTGAGCTTTTCAAACTTAAAACGAGAGTTTGATCCTGGCTCAGGACGAACGCTGGCGGTATGCCTAATACATGCAAGTCGAACGATGAAGCTCTCTGCTTGCAGAGAGTGGATTAGTGGCGAACGGGTGAGTAACACGTGGGTAACCTGCCCATAAGAGGGGGATAACATCCGGAAACGGATGCTAATACCGCATAGGTCTTTGAGACACCTGTCTCTTAGATGAAAGGCGGCTTCGGCTGCCGCTTATGGATGGACCCGCGGCGTATTAGCTAGTTGGTGAGGTAATGGCTCACCAAGGCTGTGATACGTAGCCGACCTGAGAGGGTGATCGGCCACACTGGGACTGAGACACGGCCCAGACTC
>OMJG01000691.1_pt1 | contig 23544 bp, 20 predicted proteins | sample 1646431 | NCBI WGS metagenome assembly OMJG01 (sample SAMN03771674, study PRJEB25209) | food metagenome | isolation source: Cotija cheese | place: Mexico:Jalisco,Michoacan | collected 2011-12-12
AGCGCGGAATAGACATTCGCAAGCGCCTGGCCATAGGTGTTGTGGGTGTGCAGGGCGATCCGATCGATCGGAATCCCGGCGCCGACCAGGCTATCAAGAACCGCGGTCACATGACCGGGCGTTGCGGTCCCGATGGTATCGCCGAGTGAGATCGTCAGGCAGCCGGCATCGACGAGGCGACGCGCAGCCGTGGCGACGCGCTCAGGATCGACCGCGCCTTCCCAGGGGTCCCCGAAGACCATCGACAGATAACCCCGCACCCGCATCCCCGCCGCGGTTGCTGCGCGTGCCACCTCGAGGCTGCGGTCTGTGGTGTGTTTGAGGGAACCGCCGAGGTTGGCCTGGGCGAACGATTCGGTGACGCTGATGAAGACCGAGGCGTCTTTCGTTCCCGCTGCAACGGCATCATCGAGACCCCTTCGATTCGGGACGAGGACGGGGAACGCGATTTCGGAGTTCAGGTCGAGGCCTGCGAGCACCGATCGTGTGTCGGCCATCTGGGGAACGGCCCGCGGAGAGACGAAGCTTCCGGCTTCGATGGTCTTCAGGCCGGCATCGGAGAGCCGCCGGATCAGTTCGAGCCGGGTTGAGACAGGAAGCGTGCGTGCTTGCGACTGCAGACCATCTCGAGCGCTGACCTCGCAGACACTGACTTCGGTCGGCAGATTCGATGGCGCGAACCGCTGTGGAAGCTGTGCCGTCATCGCGCCACACCGGAGCGGAGTTCGTCGAGGATTGACTGGACCCTGTCGAACCGAAATGCCTTCTCTTCGACCAGGCGGTCCACAATGATCGCGGTCTCCTCGGCGTTCGCTCCGGCAGAGGCCGCGAGGTTCTTCGCATGCAGTGACATGTGTCCGCGCTGCACACCCTCGGTGGCGAGAACTCGCAGTGCCGCGAGGTTCTGCGCCAAGCCGGCGGCGACGATCATCTCGGCGAGATCCTGTGCGGTCGCCACCTCGGCGATCTGCAGTGCTGTGCGCGCGGCGGGATGGACCTTGGTGGCGCCCCCGACGAGGCCGACCGGCATGGGCATCTCGAGGGTGCCGACGAGGTCGCCGTCGGCATTCCTCTCAAACGTCGAGAGAGAAGAATAGCGGCCGTCGACGAGCGCATGGGAGTGCGCTCCGGCCTCGACCGCACGCGTATCGTTCCCGGTGGCGAGGACAACCGCGGAGATGCCGTTCATGATGCCCTTGTTGTGAGTGGCCGCTCGATAGGGATCGGCTGCGGCGAGTTCGTAGGCATGGAGGATGTTGTCGATGACCTGGTCTCCGCCGAGCAGCTCCCTGTCGAAGACGGCCCGAGCCCGAGACAGTCGACGGTCCGCCTTGTTGGTGAGGATGCGCAGCAGTGCGTCGCCTCCGGCGATGGCTGCCACGGTTCCGGAGACTGCCTCAGCCATCGTGTTGACCGCGTTCGCCCCCATTGCGTCTCGAACATCGACGAGGAGGTGGACGAGAACATACGTCATCGTCCGTGCCTCGACGAGACGGACCTCGATGCCCTTGACCCCGCCGCCGACCTCGACGAGCTTGGGGTCCTGCGCATTGGCCAGGTCGATGATCTCTGCTTGGCGTTCGAGGACACGTGTGCGCGCGGCCTGCGGGTCCGCCACGTTGATGAGCTGGATCTGTGCCTGCATGACGGGCTCGGTCGAGCTTGTGAAGAAACCGCCGTGCGGACGTGCCATTCGTGCTGCGTTGCTGGCGGCGGCGATGACCGAGGCCTCTTCGGTCGCCATGGGTACGAGCACGTCGGTGCCGTTGATCGTGAAGTTGGTGGCTGCGCCGAGAGGAAGCGAGAACACGCCGAAGATGTTCTCGCTGAGGTTGGCGGCGTCTTCGGGACCGAAGGCATCCGCATCGAGCTGGCTCAACAGTTGGGCGTCGAGCCCAGTCGAGGCTGCGACGGCTTTCCTGCGATCACCGACCGACATGTTTCGGAAGTCGGCAATTCGGCTGTTCACTGCCATCGTGTATCTCCAGTCAGGTCGTCATTGGCCGACATAGGCTGTCGGTCGGAGTTCCTCCGCAGAGATCAGTCAAACAATGCACGCGTGAATCTGCCATGTCTTTTTCGGATGTGAATATCGCTCGCCTTTGGCTGTTCCAGACATAGAGGCTTAGAAGGATGACTTCAACTTTTCGAGGCGGAGCGCGACCTGGAGGCGGAACGCCCGCTCCGGTGTCCTCCACTCCTGACCGAGCACGAGATCGGCTCTCTCCAGTCGTTGCTTGACGGTGTTGACATGCACTGACATCTGAGTCGCGGTTCGACGGATGCTCATGCCGGACTCGAAATACTCCCGCAGAGTCGAGAGCAGCTCGGCTGAATGGGTTCGGTCCCATCGGCGCAGCGGCTCGAGCATCCGCTGCATGAATCTCTCCGTTTGCTCCGGCGCGGTGCCGAACATTGCGGTGTAAGGCGCGAAATCCTCCGTGGGAAAGATTCCTTCGCTGATGCCGAGGGAATTGAGGATGCGGATGCACGACCACATTTCGTCCTCGGCGGTGCGCAGCTGCTTCCTGTCGTAATCGGTGTCGGAGATGATCACCAGCGAACTTTCGAGGGCGCCCGACTCTTCGAACAGGGTGTCCAGGGTGGGCCTGTCGCGGATCACGGCGCTGGGCAGGAGCACCGTGATCCCGGGGGATCGCTGCGTCATGAGAATGCGCGGCTCGACGCGGACCAGGCGAGCGGCGATGCGGTCATCGTTTTCGATGTCGCCCTGAATCGTCATGAGTCTCCAGGGCCCGGAGAGGCTGAAGCTGCCGGTTCGGGAACGGGCTTCGAGCTCACTGAGATCACGAGTGCCGGCAATGATGTCGACTGCGAGTTCGCCACGGACTCGGTTCTCGGCATCAGCCCGGGCTTGTTCGTTCATTCGGATGAGCGCGAGCGTCTGCGCCGCCTGGGCGACGATGTTCGCGTCGCCGTCCGCCGGTTCGTCGTTGAAACGCACGAAGAGTGCGCTGTGCTGTCGGCGGTGGGACGCCACCGAGGCGACGTATAGGTGCCGGGCACCGGCGACCTGTGCGCTTCGGCCCGTCGCCCGGCTGTGACTCAGCGCCGTTCGGACGTCGGCATTGTCCACAGTGATGCCGTCGAAGAGCAACTCATCTGCGGGAAAGTTCGGAGAGTCGAGGCGTCCGCTGTCGACGACGCTCACGTCGGCCTCGAGCAGTTCGGAGATGGCGTCGAGAACTGCGAGGACCCCCTGACCCTGTAGGACGAGCTGCGTCAGCTGCTCCTCGACCTCGACGAGCCGTTGGAGGGTGCTGGCCTGCGCGGCTGCCGTCTCCTCGGCTTCCGCGGAGGCTTGGGCCGCCTCTGCGAGGTCTCCCATCAGCTGCGCTGTCTTCAGCACCACGGAAGCGTGGTCTGCGAGAGCCGACAGCAGGGTGATCTCGTCGGTGGTGAAGTCATGTGGGTAGCGGTTGGCCGCGAAGAGGGCGCCGAGGACTTCGCCGTCGACGACCATCGGCACTCCGAGGAGTGATTCCATGCGCTCGGCCTTCACCGCGGAGTCGACGCGTCTTTCGTGAGGCAGTCGGGTCAGATCGTAGTTCGACGTCCACTGTGCGGCGCGATCGCGCACGACCTGTCCTGCCAGTCCGACGCCGGGAGGCACTCGCAGTTCTTTGAGATTCGCCGAGATCGCTCCGCGACTTGCCTGAACACGCAGGTCGTCGGTCTCCGGATAGTACTGCGAGAGGTAGGCGATATCGCATCCGATGAGTGTTCGGGCACGGTCGACGAGCTTCTGCAGCAGCTTCTCGGTGTCGCGCACGCGGATGAGCTCCGAGGCGCTTTCCAGGAGGGCCGAACGCTCGCGATCTTTCTGCTTCCACCGGGTCATGGTCGCCGAGAGATCTGAGAAGGAGTCGATGAGGTCGGGGTGGTGCTCAAAACAGCGGGCCAAGGCAGCGCGGTCCAGATCTATCCCGCGGGAGAGAGTTCCGACGATCTCGGCCACGGCGGTGGCGGACACGGTCCCCGACTCATCATCGATCTCTGTCATGAGACCAGTGTCGCAGGGGCTCGGTGCCTCCGCCGCACCCGGCATCGGATGCCTGCTTCGCCTGAGCGGTCGTGGCCGTCAGCCGGCTGCGGGCGATGCCGCGTGCTCGGTTTCGCGCACCACGGGCAGCTCGCACGTCGTCGGAGCGACCTGCCGGTAGCCGGAGAGGAACGTGTCGAGGCGTTCGATCGCCTCGGTGAGCACCTCGACCGACGGCAGGGTGACGAGTCGGAAATGGTCGGGCTTCGGCCAGTTGAAGGCCGTGCCGTGGGAGACGAGGATCTTCTGTTCGCGCAGCAGGTCGAGGGCGAACTGCTCGTCGTCGGTGATGCCGAACTTCTCGACATCGAGCTTCGCGAACATGTACAGCGCACCGTCGGCGCGGTGGGCAGAGACGCCGTCGATTGAATTGAGCCCTTCATAGGCGACCTGCATCTGCGCGCCGAGGCGGCCCGTCGGCAGGACGAGATCATCGATCGACTGCTTCCCTCCCAGGGCCGCTTGGATCGCGTGCTGGGCCGGAACGTTCGAGCACATGCGCATATTCGCGAGCAGCTTGATGCCCTCGAGGTAGCTGTGCGCCTCGTCGAGCGGTCCGGTGATCGCCAGCCAGCCGGAACGGTAGCCTGCGACCCGGTAGGCCTTCGACAGCCCGGAGAAGGTCAGGCACAGAACGTCGTCGCCGGTGAGGGTGGCCATGTTGACCAGTTCGACGCCGTTGTAGGTGATCTTCTCGTAGATCTCGTCGGAGAAGACGATGAGGCCGTGGCGGCGTGCGATGTCCGCGATCTTCTGCAGCGTCTCCTTCGAGTACACCGCACCGGTCGGGTTGTTCGGGTTGATGACGACGATTCCGCGGGTGCGTTCGGTGATCCGGGACTCGAGGTCGTTCAGGTCCGGCTGCCAGGCGTCTTCTTCCGCGCAGCGGTAGTGGACGGGGGTGCCGCCGGACAACGCCACCGAGGCGGTCCACAGCGGATAGTCCGGGCCGGGCACGAGGATCTCGTCGTCCGGGTTGCACAGGGCCTGCAGGCTCAAGGTGATGAGTTCGCTGACTCCGTTGCCGAGGTAGACCTCGTCGGTGCCGAGATTGTGGATGCCGCGGGTCTCGTAGTACTGGACGACGGCACGGCGGGCCGACAGGATCCCCCGCGAGTCCGAATACCCCTGCGTCACGGGAAGGTTCGCGGCGATGTCCTGGACGATCGCCTCGGGGGCTTCGAATCCGAAGGGGGCAGGGTTGCCGATGTTGAGCTTGAGGATCGTGTGCCCGGCGGCTTCCATCGCCTGGGCCTCTTCGAGGACGGGTCCTCGAATGTCATAGAGGACATTGGCCAACTTCGACGACTGCCTGAACATGTGAACCGGAAAACCTTTCATACGACTGCTGCTACATCCACGCTAGGACCCCCGACGAGGTGGTTCTGACCAAACAGAGGCCCGTTTCCCAGACCTTTGCTCGGTCGGGCGGACCGTTGTGCAGACCTTTGGAATGCCGGGTTCACCTTACTCCCGGGATCTCAGTGGAATCTGGGCGGTTTCGGTAACGGCGTCGCATATGCGGAGCCATTGACGGCTGGCGTTCACGGATGTCTCATTCACCTTATGAAGAACAATTCAGTCGAGGTGCGGGGTCTCACGATCCGGCGGGGTCGTCGGACCGTCATCGACTCACTGGATCTTGATGTCCCCCGCGGGGCGATCGTCGGTCTGCTGGGTCCCAGCGGCAGCGGGAAGACGACGCTCATGCGGGCCGTCGTCGGAGTGCAGATCGTCGCTGGCGGACGTGTGCAGGTGCTCGGCCGGCCTGCCGGATCGGCGGATCTGCGGCATCGGGTCGGGTATATGACCCAGTCGGCGAGCATCTACGACGACCTCAGCGTGCGGGCGAACCTGGCCTACTTCGCACGGGTGCAGGGAGCTCCGAAGGCCGATGTCGACCGGGTACTCGAGCGCACGGATCTCATCGACCAGGCCGATCAGCTAGCCCGGACGCTCTCTGGCGGTCAGGCGAGTCGGGTGTCGCTGGCTGCGGCGATGCTCGGGTCCCCGGACCTGCTCGTGCTCGACGAGCCGACGGTGGGACTCGATCCAGTGCTGCGCAACGATCTGTGGGACCTCTTCCGTGGGCTCGCCGAGGAGGGGACCACGCTGCTCGTTTCGAGCCACGTCATGGATGAGGCCACTCGCTGTGACCGGCTGCTGCTCATGCGGGAGGGTGCGATCATCGCGGACACGACACCGCACGATCTGCTCGCCGGCACGGGGTCCGCCTCGGCGGAGGAGGCATTCCTCGACATCATCGAAGCGGACGCGGCCGGTGAAGGATCTGCCGGGCACGGACGCCGGTCGGGGACCCGTCTGCTCTCCCAGGACGTGAACGGCGCCGGTCGGCCAAGCCACGATCGGCGGGGCCGCGGGACGACGAAGTGCGGCCGGCGATGAACCCGATGCGCACCCTGGCGACGACGGGACGAGTGCTCACCCAGATCCGCAACGACCCGCGTACGATCGCCCTGCTGCTCATCGTGCCCAGCCTGCTCATCGGCCTGGTGGCGTGGATCTTCGACGAGACCGATGTGTTCTCGCGGATCGGGCCGGCGATGCTCGCGCTCTTCCCCTTCATCGTCATGTTCCTCGTCACGAGCATCGCGACCCTGCGCGAACGCCGCAGCGGAACGCTGGAGCGGCTGCTGTCGATGCCGTTGGGCCGCGGCGATTTCATCCTCGGCTACACCCTGGCCTTCGGCTTGCTCGCCGTCATTCAGACGGCTGTGGCGGTCGGCTACGCGACTCTGGTGTGCGGACTCGAGATCGAAGGATCGGTGGTCCTCCTCTTCGTCGTGGCGATCGCCGATGCCCTGCTCGGCACTGCTCTGGGCCTGCTGGCCAGCGCTTTTGCGCGCACCGAATTCCAAGTCGTGCAGTTCATGCCGGTATTCGTGTTCCCGCAGATCCTGCTCGGCGGGATCTTCCTCCCGCGCGATCAGCTGCCCGACGTGCTCGAAGTGATCGGCGACTGGCTGCCGCTCTCGCACGCAATCGACGCATTGGATGCCGTGTCGACAGGTGCTGAAGATGACAGCTACATCTGGCTGCGAGTGCTCTTCATCGCCTGCTGGATCATCGGCGCCATCATCGTCGGCTCGCTCACCCTGCGGCGTCGGACGCCGTGAGAACAGAGGAATCGCGGGTGACGGTGAGTCAGTTCGCTGCTACTTACTTGAATTGATGGGTTCGGTGCGATCCGTGAGGTCAATTGGTCGGCGGCCCTGACCGCGGACGAAGGCAAGGTAGCACAGCCACAGCGCGATGACCCACAGCAGACCGACCCATAGGGCGGGTCGTGAGTCGGGGACGACGCCGACCATGACGACGATGAAGACGATGAACGCCAGCGTGATCCAGGAACCCACCGGCCACAGCGGAATGGGGAATTCGCTGGGAAGGCGGGCCTCCTCGGCGATCACCTCCTTCATCCGGATATGGGACGCGAGGATGATCAGCCACACGAGCACCGTGGCGAAGGTCGCCAGCGCGCCGAGGAGGAACAGCGCCTGATCGGGGTAGAGGTAGTTGAGGACGACGCCGGCCAGGAGGGCGATGATCATCGTGACCACGGTCATCACGGGTACGCCGTTCCTTGACGTGCGGGCGAAGGACGGCGGAGCTTGTCCCTGTTCGGCGAGACCGTGGAGCATACGACCGGCGCCGAAGATGTCAGCGTTCATGGCTGACAGAGCTGCTGTGATGAGGACGACTTGGAGGATCGCTGCGGCCGCGGTGAACCCGACGGAGTCGAAGATCGCAACGAAGGGGCTGATCTCGGAGGTGATCTGATTCCACGGCAGGATGCACATGATCACGCCGAGGGTGAGGACGTAAAAGAGGAGGATGCGCACCGGCACCGAGTTGATGGCGGCGGGGATCACCTGCTTCGGGTTCTGCGCCTCACCAGCGGTGACGCCGATGATTTCGACGCCGCCGAAGGCGAACATGACGATGGTGAAGGAGGACAGCAGCCCCCATACTCCGTTGGGGAAGAAGCCTCCGTGGTCGAACAGCGCGTGCGGCCCCATCTGGTCGTGGTCGGCGATGCCGAAGCCGACGATGATGATGGCGACGCCCGTGACGATGAGGATGATGATCGCGGCGATCTTGATGAGCGCGAACCAGAATTCCAGCTCACCGAAGATCTTGACGCCGAGCATGTTGATCGCGGCGATGAAGAATACGACGGCGAGCACCCAGATCCAGCGGGGCACGTCCGGGAACCAGAAGCCCATGTAGACGCCGATCGCGGTGGCATCGAAGACAGCGACGAGGACCATTTCGAAGGCGAACGTCCAGCCGACGAGGAAGCCGGCGAAGGGGTGGATGTAGCGGGAGGCATACTGGCCGAAGGACCCGGAGACGGGGTGGCGGACGACGAGTTCGCCGAGGGCGCGCATGACCATGAACACGGCGGCGCCGCCGATGATATAGGCGAGCAGCACTGCCGGTCCGGCGGCTTGGATCGACTCGGAGGAGCCCATGAAGAGGCCGGTGCCGATGGCCGAACCGAGCGCCATGAAACGGATGTGGCGAGCGGTCAGGCCTCTTTTGAGGCCGACGTTCTCTTCACGTCCGTTCGCGGTTTCGTCTCTGCGGAACGCCTCGTCGCGGTCGCTGCCGGCTGGAGTCATCGGCGTCTGCTGTCCTCTTCTCTCTGCTGCCCATGGCCACGCTGGCCCACGTGATCGACGGACCCGGCTCCACGGCCATCTCAGATTCTCACACCGGCAGGGCGAGCGAAGACGGAAGCTGGGGCAAAGAGTCCGAGATCTCACAAAATCGGGTCGTGGGGGTCAGGTTTGAGCGGCGTTTTCGTCGTCCCAGACCACGCGAACGCCCTCGGCTGAAGTCGGCAGCGGGAACACTTCGGCCTCGGCTGCGACTTCGCGGCGTCGAGATTCTGAGAGCCTTTTCCACGCGGTGATCGTCACGGTGTTCCGGCTGCGGCGCCAGGTGCCGACGATCTCCCCGTCCACGAGCACAGCGCCCGGCCAGACTCGCGGAGTCCAGAGACGTCTTCGCAGAGTCTCGTCGGGAACCACGAGACTGCGGTCCTCAACCCACAGCAGGAAATAGCTGTCACCACTGGGCAGCAGTCGAGCCGGAGCAGGATGTGAACGCGTGGCGCGCAGATCATCCTCGTCGGAAGCAGTGAACCATGCTTCTCCCAACGGAGTACGGACCGGGACCAGCTCATCGTGAAGGTCGTTGACGGCGATGGAAGCCGCGCGAGTCTTGAACCCCGCCCAGGTGGCGAAGGATTCAATCGTTCCGGGCCGAGGATTCTCAGATGCCGGCGCAGCAGCTCTTTGCGGGCATCCTCGGGGGACATTTCTGGTTGTGGCACCGTCCAGACCAGCGGTGGGCCTGAACCCTCCCAACGAATCAGCACTCGCCCGGTCGTCGCCGCATAGCGCAGGGCGCTCGGGTGAACGCCGATCGCCTGCCCGGCTTCCCGGTAGGTCAGGGTTCGACCGGATAGGAATGTTTCCAACTGGTCTGCCAACTGCGTCGCTCTCTTCTGGGTGCGAGTCTCGAGCGGGTGACGGCCGAGGGTGAAGATCGCACGATCACAACTGGCAATCACGTACGTCGTATATCTCGGACCCCACACCTGTTGCAGTTCGGGCGCGGTCCAGGTGTCTGCATCGACCCCCTGAAGCCGTGCCGTCAACGACAGCAGGGCCGACTTCGGCACACTGTCCTGCAGGCCTGCCCATGCCGCTTCTCGCACCGTGGCGGATTCGAGAAGGCGTCGTTCGTCCAGGCCGGCGACGTGGCGCCGGTAGTCGAGAATCTGCTCTCGTGTGACGACCAGCGGCGCGCTCATCTCCTACGCCTGCTGCCGGTCGGTTGAGAGCATTCCGAAGATGAGAGTGTCGGTCCATTCGCCCTTCGACCACCAGTCCTTGCGCAGGTGCGCTTCCTCCCGCATCCCGATCCTGCGAGCCAATTTCGCCGAGGCAGTGTTCCGGGAATCCATCTGCGCAAACACTCGGTGGAGTCCGTAATGGTCGAAGGCGACGTTGAGCACGGCGATGGACGCCTCGGTGGCGAAGCCGTGACCGCCGGCTGCGGGATCGAGGATCCACCCGATCTCCGCCTTCTCATCACTTCCCGCTTCGAGCCAGATCGCGATATCGCCGATCACGCGTGAGCCTGCGAGCGAATCGAAACCGTCGGCGGTTTCGATGACCAGCGCCAGAGCACGGGATTCGGTGTCGAGCCCCGTACGGTACATCCGTTCGGCGACCTGTGCCCGGGCCACCTCGGCGGTCCAGGGATCCTCGAGGAGGAACCGGGAGACGTCATCGCGGGAATAGATCGGAAGGTGCGTCTCAGCGTCGGACTCGCGATATGTACGCAGCCGCAGTCGATCGGTGGTCAGCGGGAGTTCGAGTGGTTCCATGAGCCTACTCTGCCAGGTCGACCTGTGGAGACGACGAACGATGCCGGACGCTTCGCTGGGAGCATCCGGCATCGTTCGCAGTCGGGGTGGGGTGGGCTGGTGTCAGGCGGGGAGGATTCCGCGGCGCTTGGCCATGCGGATCAGGGCCGATCCGCCGATGATTGCGGCCACGCCGAAGAAGATCGCGGCACCGATCTCGACGCCGGTGCGCGGCAGGGTTCCACCGCCACCGCCCGCCAGGCCCGGACCTTCGTCTCCACCGCCGGTCGATGCATTGCCTTCGCCGCCTTCGGCTCCGCCGTTCGCGCCCGCTCCGCCTCCGGCAGAATCGGAGGAGCCGTTGGCGTTCTCGGACCCTTTCGAGTCCTCGGTACCTGCCGCACCGTCATTGCCGCCGGCATCGGACGAGCCCGCGGCATCGTCGGGCCCGTTCGCATCATCGGATCCGGCCGAGTTGTCATTGCCGTTCGCGTCGTCGCCCGGGTCGCCGGGCACCTCGGCGTCGGGGTCGAGCCCCAGACCGTCCGCGATCGTATAGTGCACGTCGGTCTGGTCGGTCAGCCCGACGACATTGGCCGCGCCCGGTCCGTAGGCCGCGATACGCAGCTGCGTGCCGGTGTGGCCCTGCGACTCCTCTTCGTCAGCGGTCGCGTAATTCATCGTCATCTCCGAGCCGTCGGCGGTGGTCAGGGTCCGGGTGAGACCCGGGGTGTCCGTACCGGCGCTGACGATCTGGCTGGTGTGAGCGTGATCGGCGGTGGTGATGACGAGGGTTTCGCCGTCTTCCTTCGCGAAGTCGAGGGCGGCCTTGACCGCCTCGTCGAGGTCGACGGTCTCACCGATCTGACCGCACGGGTTGGCCGCGTGGTCCTGCTTGTCGATGCTCGCCCCCTCGACCTGGAGGAAGAAGCCCTTGTCATTGTCGAGCAGATCGACAGCCTTGTTCGTCAGCTGGTCGAGCTTCGGTACGTCCGAGGTACGCTCCGGGTTGTTCTTGCACTTCACGGCAGGTTCGGTGCCGCCTCCGTGCGTGGCCTTCGGTCCCTCCCAGCGAACGGGGAAATTGCCCTCTGTGAAGAGACCGAGCACCGGAGCATCTTGGTTCGCCTCGGTGATGGAGTCGAGTGAGCCGGAGTCGTTGACGAGCTGGTAGCCGCGTTCCTCCGCCTGCTGACGCAGCGTCTTGTCCTTCCAATCGCCGGCGGTGGCCTTCTGTTCGAAGGACGCCGAACCGCCGCCGAGGGTGACATCGGCGCGAGCGTTGAGGATCTGCTCGCTGATCGACCCGAGGCCGCCGTTCTCCAGTGCCTCGTCCGCGCAGTCCTTGGCCGTCTCCTCGGGGCCGTAGCAGCCACGCTGGCTGATGTGGGCGAGCTGCGCGGCCGGAGTCGCGTCCTGGATCTCCGCGGTCGAGACGTCGCCGGTCTTCATTCCCTTGGCGCGGGCCATCTCGATGAGAGTCTTGTGCGGGTTGCCCTTGCGGTCGACGCCGAGAGCGCCGTTGTAGGTCTTCGTTCCCGATGACCAGCCTGTGGCGCTCGCCGCGGAGTCGGTGACATAGTCCGGCTTGCCGGAATCCTTGTTCACCGCGTAGGTCGTGTACTGCCCGGTCAGCGGCAGTTCGTCGAGGCCGTCGAAGCGTCCGTGGGCGCCCTTCGCATAGTTGCGGGCGGCGGTGATCTCCGAATCGCCCATGCCGTCGCCGATGAGGAGGATGACGTTCTTCGCGCCGGAATCCTCGACCGCGTCGCGGATGGCGTCGGTGTTGTCGCCGTCGAGTTGGCGGGCTCCGCCGGGGTCGTCGATGCCTGCCGCCGAGGCGGGGCTTGCGAATCCGAAGAGTGCGAGGCTGAGTGCGCCGGTTGCCGCGGCGAGACGCAGGGTTGTCCTGGCCATGTGCAGTCCTTTCGTTGGGGTGCACAGGCGCTCACCGATGTGGAGTTGTCGGGACGATTCGAGCGGTGCCGAAGGCAGAACCCGGGCGAGTGCGTGAGCGTCGTGTGCGAGCAGACGGCCTCCAACCTACTCAGCATTCACACAAGGCGAGTGGAGGGAACGTGAAGCCTGAGTTAACTTGGAGGACTGAGTCGGTGACGTCGCAAAATGGCGATCACGATGACACCGAGGAGCAACGGACCCGCGCCGGCGAACAGCATTGACCGAGACCCGAGTCCCGTCCGCAGATGCGACCCGTCGGCAGCTGACCCCGAATCTGCTGTTGTGTTTGACTTTCCGAGATTCGTGCCGCCGCCATCCGTACTGCTTCCACTTTCAGCGTTCGAGCCGGCGTCTGAATCCGAGCTGCCGTCGGCTGCGGTGCTCTCATCACTATGGTGTGCGGATACCGAATTGCCGAAGCCGCTGATAGTAACTTCGGCAGAATCATGGAGTGGCCCTGCGGTGAGGTGGATTCGAACCGGCTACCGGTCGTGACGTCCTCATCTGTCGTCTGGGAGACGACAAGTATCTCCGTCTTCGTGCCGCCGGGCACGAAGGTGAGGAAGGTGAAGAGCTTTCCGGGTGCGCTCCCATTGGGCCGGGTGACAACGATCTGACCTTCGGCGTTCGTCGAGGCGGGGGGTGGACATGGTGAAGAACAAACCGGCGCTGAGGGTGCACGGTGCGTGCACGCCGTCGCTGGATCTGAGGAGTTGGCGTCTGAAGGGCAGGAGATAAGCTGATGTTGTTTCGAGGTGAGGCCCCTTCGGCCGGTGAGTTGCTCGCAATTGCCTTGCCATGAGCCGCGACCGATGTCGGGGTGCGGCACACCGCCCCTGGGAACGCGAAGGCCTGGTGGAATCTCCTGGCTGAGTGCGAGGGACTGGAAGGGCTCGCGGCTCTGGCCAATCACCTGGCTGAGCGCGATGACTGGATACTACCAATGTGTGCGCTCGATCCAGCCCGCCGCGCCACGGCCCGGTATCCTTCGGTGCCCACGATCTTCCGCACAGACGCGGTCCGGGAGAGCCGCGGACATTCCGGCAGCGTGGCATCTTCCTTACGGCCCGGTCGCTGTTCAGGGCGTGACCGGGCGGGTGGTGGCAAGCACTTCGGCGACGTTCGTGTCCAGGACCGGTGACAGTTGGTTGGCATTCATCCTTGGGTCCAGGTGCACCACTTGATCTGCTCTTTGGATGAGCCGGTCGGAGTGAGTCGCAGCGATGACGAAGCGACCTTTGCGCAGCTGGTCAATGGCTTCGAGGACTGCCGTCTCGGTCTCAGAGTCGAGATTGGCCGTGGGCTCGTCGAGGAGAAGCAACGGTCGGTCGCTGGCGAGGGCGCGAACGATGGAAAGACGCTGTCGTTCACCGCCGGAGAGGCTGGTTCCGGCCCGTTCCAGGGGCGAGTCAATGCCATCAGCGCCGAGCCTGTTATCGAGGTTGAAGGCTGTGAGCAGGCTCCGCAGTTTCGTTTCGTCAGGCGGGTTGGCGTCGTCTGGGGTGAGGAAGGTTCGGACCGTCGCTCCGAGGGTGGGTGTGCCTTGCTCGACATAGGCGATGGCACGCCACAGTCGCGATGCGGACCAGTTGCTGAGTTCCTTCCCGCCGATGTGCATCTGGCCGGCGGTGACCGGAACGAAACCTGCGATTGCGGCCAGGAGCGTGGTTTTCCCGGTGCCGCTGGGTCCGACGAGGCATACGAGGTCTCCGGCGCGTGCGGAGAATGACGCCGGTCCAATGGCGGTGCCATCGGCGGGTTCCACGATCGCGTCGGTGACTTCAAGCCGGTTGACAGTCGGCGCAGGTGCTGGAACAGATGAAGTTGGTGCCGCTTCGGACGGGAGTTGCTCGATCCGAGATTGGGCTGCTTGGGCAGTGCGTACTTGTTGGATCAGCTCGGCGTACTTGGCGGCAGGGGCGAGGAGAATGGCTAAAGCCCCGAGGAACCCGGAGAGATTCGCCACGGACATGGCGTCGACCGACACTAGGAGCATTCCGAGTGCGCCGAGGGCGACAAGCAGAAGCATCGATGTGGTCTTGACGATAAGGTCGACGAGGGCTTGAGCGTGTCCGACTCGGCGTTCCGTGACGGCGACCTCGGCGAGCCTGGTCTCGAACTCACGTCGATAGCTCGCACCCAGGCCGTACACGGTCGCTGAGCGGATTGAACGAAGGTACTCACCGATGTCTGCTGCCGTCTCGGCCAGCGCATTGAGACCGAAGGCGGCGCGTTTTTTGACGGGTTTGAGGACGATGCCGATGATTATGCCCGCGACGATGAGTGCGATGATCAGGGCGAGCGTGAGCCTCCACTCGAACCCGACCATGAGAGCTAGGCATCCGATGACAGTGATCACTGCGGTGCGCCGGCGAATCGCGTCGGCTGTGAGCAAGGGCTCTAGCTCGTTGGCGTAGTGGCTGTAGAGCGCGGTCGCCTCGCCGACCCCGAGCTTCTCGACGGTTCGGGGTCTGAGACCGATCAGACGGGCCGCGACGGCCAGGCGCAGGCGGCGCATCTCCGAGGCGGCGATGTGGGTGAGGATCACCACCTGACCGGCAGCAAGGGCCCCGGCACAGATGATGGCGGTGAGCATCGGCGCGAGCACCCCCAGGCCAACCGGTGCGCCGTCCAAGACCCGTGCGACTCCGGAGGCGATAGCGACGGGAACGACGAGTTCGACGATGGCTGCGACGACGGCGATGACTTGGCCAGTCCAGCGGACGCCGCTTCGCGAGCGTGCCTGCTCGACCAGCAAGTGATCGTGCTGATCGGTTGTCGGCGCATTCATCGTGATACCCGGTCGCGGCGGAGGCTGGCAACGGCGATGACGGCCAGTAGCAGGGCACAGATCGCGGTGGGCAACACGTGTGCGAGGTCCGGCTGTGGGACCATCAGCTCGGACGTCGCCGTTCTCGGCAGCCAGGCACTGGCGTCGGCGAACAGGCCCGACAATGCCGGTTCCAGCCCGACGATGTAGACGAGCATGCAGATGGTGATGACGATCCATCTCCGGGTCAGAGCGGAGAGGCCGAAGGCGAGCACAGCGATCACCACGGCTTGCATAGCAGCTCCAAAGACCGGGGAGCCGCCTGCTTCCCACACGGTCAGGTGGGTCAGATCGGCAGACTGAGCCCGCGCCGCTTCCGTGGCGGCGAGGGTCACCGCTGAGGTGGCGGCACCGGCGATTCCGACGATGACCGCCAGCAGCACCAGGCGTACCAGGAAGAGGAACCGGAGGCGGCGGGCAGCGACACCCATCTGGAGCAGCGCCCCTGATGTCAGCTCGCCTCCGGCGAAGCGGACTCCGACGATGATCGCGGCGATGGGTACGAGCATTGTCAGGCTGCTGCGCGCCATCGACGCCAGGTCGTCGTTGGTAGATTCGCCAGTGAGGGTGGTATCCGTTTGGAGTTGAACGCCGTTGCCGCCCGACGACGTGGAACCAGTGGCTACAGAGATAGCGAGATAGGTCAGTGCCGCAGAGACGATGATGAGGGCACCGATCGTTATGAGGACAACGGGATCTCGCACCCATCGGCTTGTTTCTGTCCGCGTGATACGGGGGGTGTTAGAGGCGGTCATGGAACTTCTCCTCAAGTGTGGCGTGGCGTTCATCGGCGGCGAGGACGCTGATGCCGGCGGTGGCGAGTACCCGAGTAGCGGCAGTGGCCTCGTGAGTGAAGACCACGGGTGCTCCTGTAGTGTCTCGGCGGCAATGGATTCCTGCGTCGGTGAGCAGGACTTGTGCTCGACCGGTAGCATCGGAGTCCATTCGGAGGATCGTCATCGTGCTGGCGCCGACGAAGTCCGTGGTCTGGCCTGCGAACATCAAATGCCCGTCGTCGAGGACGATGAGCTGGCTGCATAGGGATTCCACGTCGTGCAGGTCATGGCTGGACAGCAGGACGGTCTTGCCCTGACCTGCGAGCATGATGATGACCTCCCGAATCCGCTGGCGTGTATCGGGGTCGAGCCCGTTCATCGGTTCGTCCATGAGAACGATGCTGGTGCCAGCGAGGATCGCCGCGGCCAGCAACACGCGTTGCCGGTTACCGAGGGAAAGGCGCCGGAGCCGGGTTTTCATCTCTGCGGCGATGTCGACGAGTGCGGCGGCATCATCGATCTGCTCGTTAGTGGCTCCGCAGAGGCCGGCGATGTAGCGCAGATTCTGCTGCACGCTCCACCCGGGCCAGAGAGCCATGCCATCAACGGCTGCTCCGAGACCTCTGCCCGCCGCTTCTGAGTCGGCCAGGTTCTCTCCGAAGAGGAAAGTCGTTCCGGAGGTCGGTCGCTGGACGCCCGAGAGAATACGCAGGAGCGTCGATTTCCCGCTGCCGTTGGCCCCGACGAGCCCGATGACCGTCCCCTGCGGCAGGGTGAAGGAAATGTCTGTCAGTGCTGTGCGTGACCCGTAGCTGTGGTTAATCTGCTCGGCCGTGCAGATGGTGGTGTCGCTGCTGTCCATGATGGGCGACTGCCTTTCGTGTGCAGGAAGCGGGGTGTTCCTCCGCGTATCGATCGTGCGGAAGAACACCCCGCTTCGGTTCGGTGGTTCAGCCGCCGTAGCTGGCGCAGACGACGACACCGATGCTGACGCAGAAGCCCATCCGCGGATCAGTGCCCGGCCGGACCTGGACCAGTGGTGTGTTGGCCGCGCGTCCGTCCTCGGGCATCTCGAACTCGCGAGTGGTCAGCCGCAGCCCGTCGGGCGTGGGCACGCCGTGCTCCCTGAGGGTGGGCACGTTCGCCGTCTTCGCAGTGTGCTCGCGCCGCTGGGAGTAGGTGGGCATCTCGGCGATTCCGTTGACGTAATCGAGGAACCCGTCGGTGGAGATGATGTCGATGAACTCGTTGATCTGCTTCGTCACCGTCTCCTTGTTGACCTGATGGCGGATCTCGTCGAGCGTCCGATCCACATCATTGTGGTCGGTGGTTTCCATGACAGACATGGCTTTTCCTTTCGTGGAGTGAATACTCGTGCATTTGAGCATTCAGATGGGGGTGTTACTGCTGGTTCTCCTCGCCACGGGCTGCGAAGGCCTGCAGCGCGGGGAACCAATGTGCATCCCTTGTCGTACCGGACCACCAGGTGTATCCGATCAGCAAAGCGATGCGTTCTCCGGTCCTGAGGTCCAGAACCAAAGGCGCGCCGAGTCGCTTCAGGGCACCGAAGGAAGGGAATCCTCCTCGCGCCCCGCCGGCAGCGACTCTGCTGTACTCGGGGAGGAAGCTCATCGAGACATGCACGATCTCATTCGGCATCAGCGTGCGCCAAGACCCGAGACGCAAACGGTCGTCTGACAGGTCTATCCGACCGCGATGAGGGAAGAGCATCTGCTGATTGACGATGGCCAGCAGCCGTCGGAGGGAGGAGTTTTTCCGCAATTCGTTGACGGTGGCAGCGTGGTAGGTGTCGTGTAGCGCTGTTCCATTGCCTCTCACGTCAGTGGAAACCATCAGTCTCACGCCCTCGCCGGAATCGACTCGTTGTCGAAGGTGTACGTCACCTTGCGCACCCCATCGGACATGAGCTTGGTGACACAGAATATCGTCGGCCGGTGGTCGCCGAACTGGGACCGCTGGATCTTGATACCGTCGGGCGTGCGGATTCCCCGCTTCCTGAGCTCGTCAGCATCGAGCAAGACTGTGCGGACGTAGTTATCGCGATCCTCGGGAGGAAGATCGTAGAGCTCGCCCAATAGAGAGACGAATTCGTCCGTGGTGATGAAGTCACGGATTTCTTCGAGCCCTTCACGTGCTTCCTTTTGCACCGCTTCACGAGTGAGCGGCGGGAGCTGCGAGTCCTCCTCAACTTTCGGATAGTCGATTCTGGTCAGGTTCTCGTACTTGTGAATGCGGTCATTCATGGCGATCCTCCGCGTTGAAAATCTGGCGTGAACAGGATTTCCTGTTGCCTTCTACGCTCCCAAGATCGCGAGGTCGCCCGCATCGGCGGAGCGGTTAGAGAATTCCTCGCCCGATCGGCCTGGAAAGCATGCTGTCGCATAGGCCATTCGGACGCGAACACACTGTGACCGCGTCGCGGCATGAGCGTGCCGGCGTCCTCTGCACGCTGGTTTGACCTGCGGTGCCGGGCAGGGTGGCGTCATGACGGTTCACGAGCCTGACGGCGGCAAGCGGTGAGAGGTAGGATCAGGAGCACGATGAGCCACGCGAACACGAGGGGATGAACAGTTCCCGGGAGGCGGTGAACGAATGCCGACGACACCCCGACTCGAGTCCGTGCATCGCTCGGCAGACTGGGCACGGTCGACCGCCTACGTGTTCGTGATCGCTTCACTGGCCGTTCTCGCGGCCAGTGGGATGAACGGCTGGCCTCAGATGCTCCTCATCGGCCTGGCTGCCTTGGGGGCCGCGGCCGCGCTCGTGCGGCAGCGATACCCCTATGCACTGATCGTGGTGGCGTGGACGACGACGGCGTTTGCCACTCAAGTGCTGCTCATCCCAGCACTGTTCAATGTCGGAGTGCGACGCAAAGGCCGTCGCGGGCTCCTCGCTATCGCCTTGACCTTCGTGCTCTTGGGAGTTGTTGCGGCGCGGGGGGAACGTCTCGTATCGGTTGATGGCGTTGACCTCGAAGCCTGGACCAGTGTCGGCAGTTGGTTGCTCAACAGTATCGTCGTCGTGCTCGTTCCCTACCTCATCGGCACCGCAGTCGCGGCGCGTCGAGACCTCACCGACAGCTACCGGATTCGTGCCGAGCATGCCGAAGCCGAACGATCAGCGCGGGCAGCTGAAGCTGTCCTCTTGGAACGGGCCCGCATCGCCCGCGAAGCCCATGATGTGCTCGGGCACAAGCTGTCTCTGCTGACAATGCAAGCCGGAGGACTCGAACTCAATGCTCATGCCGGAGCGGAAGTCGTGGAGGAACAAGCGCAGCTCATCAGACGAAGTGCCCGTGCAGCGCTCGACGATCTCCGGTCCATCATCGGCTCGATCGAGACTTCCGACTGGCTGGATTCGGAGGCAACGGAACGCTCGCTCGTTCCCCGCGACATCCTCGGGATCGAGAAGCTCGTCGCCGAAAGCCGTTCCAGTGGAGCGATCGTCGACCTCGTGTCCTGCGATCTGTCCACGCCTGAGGCGCTTCCGGAGAAGACCACGAGAGCGGCGTACCGGATCGTCCAGGAGTGTCTGACTAATGCGCATAGGCATGCGCCGGGCGTGCCAGTGATTGTGTCGCTTGCGGGATCGCCGGGGCAGCACCTGGTCATTGAGGTCAGGAACGCTGTGACAGACCCTGCTTCTGAGCCGGAACGCCCCGGGCATGGAGGGCGAGGGTTGCCTGGCCTGCAGGAACGCGCGCGCACGGTCGGCGGCGAACTGACAGTGAACGAGTCTGATTCCGTCTTCATAATCCGAGCTGATCTGCCGTGGCCGGCAGCTGATGCCGACCAGACGGAGGCTACCGGATGATTCACGTCCTCATCGTTGACGACGACCCGCTAGTGCGGGCCGGTCTTCGATTCATCTTCGATTCTGCTGACGACGTGGAATGCGTCGGAGAGGCCCCGGACGGGAAGGAGTCCATCGTCGAGGTCGAACGGGTTCACCCCGATGTTGTTCTCATGGATCTGCGGATGCCGGGCATGGACGGGCGCGACGCCACCGCGGAACTGATGAAGCTCCCAGAACCCCCGAAGGTCCTGGCCCTGACGACTTTTGATACTGACGCACACGTCCTTTCAGTGCTCGACGCAGGAGCCAGTGGTTACCTCCTCAAAGACACGCCTCCCGCCGAGATCATCGACGCGGTCCGGGAAACGGCCGAGGGCCGAACAATTCTCTCATCTCGCCATGCGCGGGTGCTCCTTGATAAGTACTCGGAGAACGGCAACAACGCCAGAAAAGATCAGGCGGTCGAAGCCCTTTCCCAGCTGACCGAACGCGAACGAGAAGTCGTCCAGTACGTGGCACAAGGACTCACAAACGCTGAAATCGGTGAACGCCTACACTGTTCGCCCGCGACGGTCAAAGCACACCTCGCCAGCATCTTCACTCAGTTGCAGATCACCAACCGTGTCCGATTGGCTGTCCTTGGACACGAAGCTGGCCTCTCGGACTCGCCGATATGAGAACAATATTCTGCATGGGTGGACCTCACGTGACCATGCGGGGAAGATGAGCCAAAGAGCGCGCGCTACGATCTCCGCGGGATCTATCCTAGGCTGGTATGAGGGATGCTGGTCGAGGACACTTGGTCGTCTATGACATCATTCGTGAAGCTTCAACATTGCTCTCGGTGCAATCGCTAGCGCGGATGTCCGACGACGCTGACGGAGACGAACGGGCGGAGTGGCACCCCCACGCGTGCTGGTCAAACAGCAGACCAGAGCGCTCGACCCGACCGATCGGGTCGAGCTGATCGCGCAGAAGCAGAGACCACGAGCGTCTTCGCGACCACCCTGCCCCGCCTTTGACCAGACGACCGGGATTGGCGAACAGGCGCTGGATCTTCTGGAATCCCTCCCGGCTGCGGGGCTCTCGGCCGACGGCTTCTCCGGCGTCGGCTGCCCAGCATCCTGCAACCGCATCGCGATCGAGTTCATGGACTTGACTGCCAAGCGAACTTGGACGAGGGGCGAACATCAGCCGATGACAAATGGCACCCCCGCCTCGATGACAAATGGCATCTGCTCACACGTCCGCTGATTTCTAGTCTGTGGTTATGACTTCACAGACAGCGACTCACACAACCCCTCCGACCCGAACGACCGCCGCGACCCCCGCAGCAGTCAGCCTGAACCACCTGACCAAGAGCTTCGGCGAACTGACAGCCGTCGACGGCCTCGACCTCGACATTCGCCCCGGAGAAGTCGTCGCCTTCCTCGGACCCAACGGGGCCGGCAAGACGACGACGATCGACATGCTCCTCGGCCTCAGCCGACCCGATGACGGCTCGGTCGAGATCTTCGGAATGCCGCCTCGGCGAGCGGTCGCCCTCGGGCTCGTCAGCTCCGTGATGCAGACCGGCGGTCTGCTCGATGACCTCACCGTCCGCGAAACCGTCGACTACACCTCGGCGATCTTCGCCTCCTCCCTCAGCACGGACCTCGTCCTCGAACGCGCCGGAATCACCGACATCGCCGATTCGGTGGTCAAGAAGTGCTCGGGCGGGCAGAAGCAGCGCCTGCGCTTCGCCATGGCCCTGCTGCCGGACCCCGCGCTCATCGTCCTCGACGAACCGACCACCGGAATGGACGTCACCGGCCGGCGCGATTTCTGGCACCAGATGCGCGCCGACGCTCTGACGGGCAAGACGATCCTCTTCGCCACCCACTACCTCGAAGAGGCCGATGAATTCGCCGACCGTGTCGTCCTCGTCGCCGACGGGCGGATCGTCGCCGACGGGCCCGCCCACGAGATCCGCGGCATGACCGCCGCGAAGACCGTGAGTGCAACCCTGCCGATGACCGACGACACCACCGCCGAGGCGGGCGTCAGCGAACTCCTCGACCGCCTCGGCGGCCTGGCCGGAGTCGAATCCATCGACGTCGCGGCCAGGCGACTGAAGATGCGCACCACCGACTCGGATGCCGCGGCGACGATGCTCTTCGACAATGCGTGCACCGACCTCGAGATCACCTCCCATTCCCTTGAAGACGCCTTCATCAGCCTGACCTCGAAAGGAGCCTGACATGTCCGCTCAGCCTTCCACCGACCCCACCCGAACCCCTGACTCCGCAACCCGGCCGGCCGGTCCCACGACGATGCCCACCGACCGCACGTTCGCCTCGGCGACGTTCCTCACCTCGCTGGAGAACCGACGGGTGCCCCGCCTCGGCGGATTCTCAACCACCCTCCTGCGCCTCGAACTGCTGCGGAAGCTGCGCAATCGGCGCACCATGATCTTCACGATGATCATGCCCGCGGTGTTCTACCTCATCTTCGGGCTGACGAACAAAGGCGAGATGCTCGGGAACACGGACGCCGCGCTCTACATCTCGGTGTCCCTGGCCACGTACGGGGCGATGATCGCCACGACCACCGGCGGAGCCCAGGTCGCCATCGAACGGGCACTGGGCTGGAGCCGCCAGCTCGCGCTGACCCCCTTGCACCCGGCGGCCTACATCCTCATCAAGGTGATCGTGTCCATGGCGCTCGGTGCGGTGTCGGTCATCGTCGTCTTCGTCCTCGCCGCCGTCACCGGCGTCCACGCACCGCTGGGCACCCTCATCGCCTCCGGCCTCCTCGTCGTCCTCACCTCCGGGGTCTTCGCGGCCTTCGGCGTCATGCTCGGCTATCTGCTGCCGGCCGAGAACGCGATCCAGGTCGCGAGCATGGTCCTCGGCATCCTCTCGCTCATCGGCGGACTCTTCGTTCCGCTCGAGATCTGGCCCGACACCCTGCAGACGATCGCCCGCTTCACCCCGGCGTACGGAGTCGGCGAAATCGCCCGCGCACCACTGGGCGGGGGTTACGATCATTGGGCGATCGTCAGCGTCATCGCATGGCTGGGGATCTTCGTGGCAGGTTCGGCCTGGGCCCTGCGCCGCGACACCAAACGAGTCTGAAATTCAGGGCACAGTGACCGAGGAAGGACCACAGTGACCACTCACGACACCACCGGCGAGGCGAGGGCAGCGACCTCGCCTGCCGGGCTGCGTTCGCTGAACTTCATGAGTTGGTTCTTTCCGTTCTTCTGGCTCGTCTTCCTCGTCTACCCCCTGAGCGCATCGTTCCAGCTCGGCGGAGCTCAGCGGAGCTGGGGCGTGAGCCTCACCGTCGCATTCGCCCTCGTCTTCTACGGCGGAATGATCGCCGGCGGGGTGGGTCTCGGCACGTTCGCCCGCACGATGCGCGACCCCCACGCCCGCCGCACCCGCCAGGCGCTCGGCATCGTCAACGCCTCCATTGCCGGCATGATCGTCATCACCGCGGTGTCCGTTCCCATCGTCGGTGAGCAGGCGCTGGCATTCCTTGCCTACATCTCCGTCCTCTCCGTCGTCGCGATTCGCCGGGTGATTCCCGGGCTCATCATTGCGGCATCAACGCTCATCGTCGCCGAGTCGGCCCAACGGCTCGTCCCCGGGTGGACCCACGATTGGTCGTCGACCTTCGGGATCTCGATCTCCGGGTTCGCCATGGTCATGGC
>OMJG01000693.1_pt1 | contig 23465 bp, 10 predicted proteins | sample 1646431 | NCBI WGS metagenome assembly OMJG01 (sample SAMN03771674, study PRJEB25209) | food metagenome | isolation source: Cotija cheese | place: Mexico:Jalisco,Michoacan | collected 2011-12-12
CATGCTCCGGCGGACGGGGCCTTTCTTTTCCCCTCGCGTATCACATCCCCGGCTGGGAGGTAATCTCAGCGACAGGACGGAAACGCATCGACGATGCCGCGGCGATCGCCTCCCGCTCGGCACGCTGACGCTCGACGACGATCGACTCGTCCTCGGCATCGAGTTGCTGCGAGGACTGATCCTGACTCAGAGCCCGATCATCACCGAGAGTCGGACTCGGCGCCGGGTCGAGCCGACCGAGATCCTCGGGCTCTGACAGAGACACGTCCTGAGTGGCCTCCGGCTCCGGCTCGTCGACCTGCTCATCAGCCTGTTCATCCACGACCTCCTTGGCGTGGGCCGACTCCACCTGGGAACCCACCGCGGAGCCGATGAGCTCAGCCTGGGTCATCGACTGAACCAGTCCCTGTGCTCCGGTGGGTCGAGCGGCCTCATTGGCCTCCCGCTGCTCCTTGGCCGCTCGCTCCTGCATACGGGTGGCCTGGGCGATTCGCTGCTCCTCCTCGGTCTTCGCCGACATCTCGTCGACGAACTCGTCCCATCCAGTCAGTCTCGACATCTTCTTCGCCATCTCTTTTTCCTCCTCATTCGATCGCCCCGTCACAGCGACGGGTCGAAATCCTGTTCACGGATGCGCTGTTCACGGTCGATGCGCCGGATGCGCTCTCCCGTACGGCGTGAGCGTTCCTTCTCCGCAGCCCGCTTCTGAGCATCCATGCGCAAGCGCACCTGGGCCGGATCCCAACCACCGGCGCGCAGTCGAGCATCCTGTTTCTCGCGGATGCTCTGCTCGTTCTCAGCCAGCTTCTCACTCGCCGCCCGAGCGCGCTCACCCGCGTCGCCTGCGCGCTTGGCCTTCTGCCGAGCCGAAGCCGCCGACTGCGAGCCCTCTTGATCCCTCTTGTCGGACTGATCTGCGCGCATGGCCTGCCACACCCGGCCTACGCCTCGTTTGGGCGTGGCCGCGCGACGCTCAGCACGCTCGGCTCGAGTAGCCTCGACCGACTCCTGACGCAGCTGAGTCGCATCCGGTCGATCGGCGTAGGCCTCCTCAGCCACAGGTGCTGCCGGAACCGCTTCCTCGGTCAGACCCACACGGTGAGGAACGGAGTCATGCACCTCACCGCGCAGATGAGCACTCAGTGAGCGATTGTCCTCCGAGCCGGTGACGTACCACTTCGGACCGAAGCCCTCGGTCGCCTCCATCATCGTCCGCAGCTTCGGGGACTGCTCGAAGGTCGCCTCCGCGGCGTCCTCGAGCGCCTTGCCGTAGGCGCGGTAGATCTCCCCATCGGTGAACCCATCACGCTTCATGCACCGCTGGAAAGCCACCGCCTGCTTCGTCAGCGTGAACTCAGGGGATGTCAGATCCTCACGATCGGACTTCACCAGCTGGGAGAAAGCCTCGTCGTTGTGCATCGACGATGCCCTGGCGAAAGCCTCCAGAGCTCGCTTCTTCCCGGCGAGATCGTTGGTCGAGACCGTCTCATAGAACATCGAGTGCGACAGACGAGCGACGTGCTCAGCCGCCGACTGTGGGGCGAACCAGGACTCCTTGGGGTCCTGCCCGCCGGTGTCGATGAAATCTCCGGTCCAGGCATAGCGCATCTTCCCGTCGAGACCGCGCACCGGCTTCTCCTCATCAGGACGCACCTGACCGTGGCTGGGCCCGTGCACCCGATCCTGGAAGTCGAACTCCTCAGCGAGCCGTTCACCGACGAGCACTCGCATCGTCCGATCCACCGAGGCCACGGACAGACCATCATCGACACACTGCTTGTCCAGAGCCGCGATGACCTCCTGGTAGCGAGCCATGACGGCGTCCTGGTCGTGGAGGAGCTCACCGTCAGGACCCCGCTCACGCATCTTCTCGTAGGCGTTCTCGCACACACCCAGCTTCGTCCAAGCCGCGGTCGTGTTGTCCAGCAGGAAGCCTCGCCCCTCACGCTCCTTGGCGTAGAGGGCCTCCAGGCGCTTGGACCACGAGGCGATGAGGCGATCCTCCTTGTCGGGATCGCCGCGCAGGGCCTGGAACCGCAGACGCATCCCGTGCATGTCGCTGCCGGAGAAGTCTCCGGCCAGACCGCGTTCGTAACGGTCCATGCGCTGCCTGTCCCGCGACTCCATGCGCAGATTGTTGCGATCGACTCGGTCATCGACTCGCCCGGTGATTGCAGAGATCAGCTGTCGCCGGCCAGCCCCCACGATTTCGCGGAAGTCCGGGCTCAGTGCCATGAACATCGCTCCGGTCGTCAGACCCTGGGCCAACGCCATCGGATTCCGGGCGCCGGCGTTCATCGGGTTGTAGCGCATCATCTGACCGAGCATCATCATCATGGTCGTGCGCTGCATCTGGCTAAGGCCGTTCATGACATCGGAGACCGACTTCTTCGACGTCGTCTCAGGCTCAGTCGCATCCGAGCTGCGCACCGTGGCCATGAACTCGTGACCCATCTCCTTGGCCACGTGACGATTGCGGTAGTCGTCATCGTTGTCCATACGATCGAAGTGCTCACGCAGCTCCGCGTCCTTCATCAGCCAGGCACGCGGCTGCGTACGACGGAACCGTCGGGCTCGTTCGCGGTAGGTCTTCTGCGACTCCGCAGACAGACGCTCACGATCACCCGCATCCCCCTCGACGGGAGGCTCCGGATCCCTCTCGGGATCGACAGCAGCCGTACCCAGCGTTCGCTTCGCCACCGTCGGCTGTTCACTCATTACCTACTCCTCCCGCTCAGAACAGCGTCGGCTGTCCGCTCGAGCCCTGGTCTGTCCGGGTCCATTGTCCGTCTGGGACCAGTCTACCCGAGTCCGTCCCTGATCGCACGGGGTCCTCGTCCATTTCCGGGCTCTCGATGCCACCTGCCTCGGCCTCGGGCTCGGTGGACGCCACAGGTCCCACCGGAGTCCCGAAGACCGGGAGTGGTCCAGGCGTCGGTGCCTGCCGCCGAACCGGCTCGACAGTCGTCTCGACAGTCGGCTCGACAGCCGGCATCTGACGCAGCGCCTGGAGGACCGACTGTCCCCGCGAGGCCGAGGTTCCTCTGCTGCGGGTGACGTCGGCTGAGGCTTGCTGTGTCGGTGACTCGCGCAGATCCACGAGAGCCTTCGAGACCGAGTCGGGAGTGCGCCTGCCCGAAGCCATCGAGATCATCGCCAGCTCGCGCTGAGTGAACACCTCGACTCCGGCCTCCACGCGGTCCTGGACGCTCAAGGACTTCGATCCCATCTCCTCATAGAGCATGCGCGCCACCGAAGAGCGCTCATCGGGAGCCAGTTCCACTGTCGCCGTGCGCTGTCCGGCCGTGACCCGCTTGGCCACGGACATCTCATCAGCCGTCCTGGCGCCGATACCACGCAGAGCCTTCTCAGCGCGATGGTCGAGTCGTACACCTGCACCCTCAGCGACCTGCGCAGCCGCGCGAACATCGACGCGCACCGCCTCGACACGCTCAGCTGCCCAGGCCACATGGGCACGAGCCTCATCCAGTCGCTCATCGCCGGGACTCTTCGACCAGCGTCTCTCGTGGATCTCGGCCCGGGCATGGTCACGCCGCACCGAGTCGATCTCATTGCACAGCATTGTCGAGACGTACCGACGCACATCCGCATCCTTGTGATCTCCAGCGACGAACAGACGCACGCCTTCGGTCAGCGGTCCTTCTTTCTTCACGCTCAGCCTCCCAGCTGCGGGCCCTGACGGCCCTTGTCATCCCTCTTGCGGGCCGGCTTGGTCACCGCAGTCATACGCTTACCACCCGTGGCCTCCACCGGCAGACGTTCAATCCGCGTGGGTTCTCCATCGAGTTGATCGAGCTGGGTCTCGGCGGCGGTGTCACCGGCCTGAGCCTCCTTCTCCAGCTGATCGGAGTAGGAGTCCAGCTCCTTCTCGGTGCCGTACTCGCGCAAGGACTCCTGTGCGCTGACCGGCACATTGGGCACCACAGCGGTGCGCCACGTCGTCGTCGCTTCCCGACCACGGTGGAGGATCCCACCGGGGTTCTTCAGCGCCGACTGCATCTCATGATCGGACAGACCCTCACCGATGCGTTCGGCCAGCTCACGCATCGCCTGGGGGTCCGCAGCCTCGTCGACGACGCGGTCGGCGAAGACGCGAGCGTGACGCGTGGCCACCTCCTTGGACGGGTAGGTCGCCTCGGCCATCCGCCCACCTGCATCAGTCGACGATGCGGCCTCCGTGAGGTCGATCTCGCCGCCGCTGGGCGTGATGTAGGCCAGATCAGCGTTCTGCCGACCGGTGCGCCAGAAGCGATCGAGCTCGCCGGCCCGACGGTTGATGAGCACCGTGAGCCGATGCAGACGCATCAGAGCGGCACGTCGTGCCTTCGGGTCCGCATCCGAATCCATCGACTCCACCCGGTCGATGAGACCGTCGACCTCATCGAGACTCGTCGACTCGATCGGCAGTCCGCCGTCGGGCTGCGGATGAGTGATCACAGCAGGGTGTGCTCCTGGATGCCGACTCCCATCAGGGTCGACCGCCATGAGTGCGCTCACCGCTGCCCGCTTCTCATCCGGACTCAGCGAGTGGGGGCGCTCACGCATGCGCTCAAGCAGGTCATCATCCACGCCGGAGGCGAGCATGTGCTCGCTCGCCTCCGGATCACTCAGAGCCGCGGCGGCAGCGTCGTTGAAGACCTCCCGGGATCCGGCCTGGGCGCACTCTCGCCAGGACACCGCCGAAGCGAGATCCCGCAGACGCCGGCCGACCTCTGCATCGCCGAGAGCACCGGATGACATCAGATGATCTGTCCCGCTTACGATGAGCCCTTCCGGGGGCTCCTTCGCTCGTGCTGCGGCCAGCTCGGTCGTCGATCGCGCCACATCGACGACCGTGTAGCTCTTACACTGCAGGGCCGCGTGAGAAGCCACAGCCCGCGACTGCGATGAGGCCAACGCATCCCACTGCGAAGCGCCGATCATCTCCGGCCCGTGTCGAGACAGCAGCTCGCCGGTGCGCGAGAGCATCGACGCGCTCAACCGCGAGTCAGACAGCGCTCGCTGTCGCACCGCGTCGAAGAGATTGCGCTCATGAGCGGTGGTCGTGCCCACCTCACGCGAAACCACATCGGGGTCCATCTCGGTGATGCGGGCGATGACATCCTCTCGCGCGGCCATGTCACCGGCATGCTCGCTCATCATCAGCTCACATACCGCTACTTGACCACCGACAAGAGCAGCGACTCTCTTCTCATCGGGCTCATCGGGCCCAGCCAGCTCCACATCGAGGCTTTCCACAAGCCCCAGTCCCTCGTTCGTCCATTTCTTCAGAGCCATGTCCATCCTCAATCCGTCCGTGGGCCCACCTGATCGGCAGACCCTGGGACGGCGCCGGGCCCATGTTCGTGCCAAGCGCCGTCCCTGCCTCAATCATAGCTGGTCAGGAGCCATAACCTCCCGGTTCGAAGTCGTTATCGCGTGGACGCAGACGACCCTCAGGACGGAGTGCGTCCCCGTTGACGGATGGATGCTGGAGAGGCTGCTGCCCCGCCGGAGCACCCCACACCGGCATCGCCGGCTGCTGGTACGACATCGGTCCCTGATGGGTACCCTGCTGCGGACCACTGGGTCCCTGAGCGGGGTATCCCCTCTGCTGGTTCCACTGCGAAGCCTCAGGTACCGGCTCAGGTCCACCAAGTGGTCCCTGATGCTGACCAGAATGACCCTGTGCCGGGACCTCTCCGCCCGTCGGCGCTCCCCACATCGGTGCCTGGATCATCAACGCCGACTCCTCGATGTCAGGTCCGAAGTAGTCGAAGTCATCATCCATCGACGGAGGCGGACCCTGGGCTTCGTACTGATCGGCCCAGTTCGCAGCAACCCGCTCGTTACGCCGCTCCTCAGCGGCCCTCTCACCTTCCTGCGTGTGTCCGATGCGCGCCTGGGCAGCCTCGAGCATGGACATCCCCGACCGTGCCGACCGGGTCGCCAGGACCTCGTGGGCCTTCTCGAGCGCTTCGGCATCCGGCAGAGGACGCAGCAGCGTCGGAGCATCGTCTTCGGCGCCGCCGTGAGACAGATGCGCCGAGCCCACCGAACGCGCCAGATGGGTACGACGCGCCTTGGACGTGGGCGCTCCGACAAGAGTGTCCGCCTGGGAGATCGAGTGGAACCCCTTGGGATGACTGGTCATGTCACCAGGCGTGGTCAGCTCCAGCTCCGGTCCGGAGATCGACCAGCCCTGCTGCACCTCGGCCAGAGCCTCACGGTTCTGCTCGATGGTGTACGGAGCCATCATCGCGCTGTGCTCACCGGAGAACAGATTCGCCTGCGACTGAGCCAGACGCTTGATCTCCTCGTACCCGCCGTCATAGCCGATCCGGTCCAGCGGGGAGCCCATCAGGTGCTCCATGCCGGTCTCGGCGAGCAAGTCGTCATCCATCATGTCGACCATGAAGCCGTCGGGAGCCGTGAGCGTAGCCGCCAACGTCTCCAGGTGCTCACGGTTGACCGGAACGTCCAGACCGTCCTTGGAGGAGTAGAAGTCCATGGTCGCCTCCACCCACTCTTCGGGACGGGGACGGATGGGATCGCCATCGGGCCCCATGGCCGTCTGCCAACCGACCTCCCCGCGCATCAGCAGGCGCGAGGACCACACGTCACGGGCCGGACCGCGCAGCATCTCGTACTTGTGACGAGCCTCGGTGGCACTGTGCTTGGCCTGGAGCATCGACTGGGTCGCCGGCTTCGTCAGGTGCAGCGCACCCTGGGCGCAGTGGTCACGCAGGGAGCGCATGGCCCGCTGCGGGAACTTCCCGGCGATGCCGGTACCCTCCGCCTTGGCCGAGAGCGCGTACCAGATCGCCTCGGACTCCTTCGGATCCACCTGAGGCTCGTGATGGTCGATGCCATCAGCCATGTCCCAACCGATGTAGCCGAGCAGACGGTTCAGGTGCTTCTCACTGCCCTTGGCTCCGGTCTCGATGCTGGTGCCACGGATCGTCTCGACGAGCGCCTCGGGTGAGTCGAAGCTCAGCGCCTTCGAGGTCATGTCGGTGCCCAACAGCGCACGGTCATGCCACTGGCTCAACTCCCCCATGAGGTCCGAGTTGCGCTCGTAGGCCTCCTCGATGTCGATCTCACCGGACTCGAGAGCCAGGTGTACGACATTGGTCTCGCGACGGATCGACTCGTAGTCCTCGGCGAGCTCCGGATCCATGGACTCCGCGACCTTCGTGTCCAACGCGTTGTGCGTGTACATCTGGTACGGCGCCTCCGGATCGTCGGGGTCCTTGCCGGAGCCGATGTCGAGCATGTTCATCTGCTGACTGAACAGCAGACGTGCATCCTCACGGCCGGCCTCGCTCGAGACCCGCATGAAGCCCAGCGTGTCACCGTCGAAGTCGCCCTCCATGGACTTCGTCGCCGCCGGGTGCATCGCCATGCCGGTGATCGCCGGATCGCCGGTCACCCGCACGTAGCGCAGACCGCCGTCGTCGAGGATCGGATCGCGCCAGATAAGGATCGACTCATCCTCGTTCACACCCATGGCCTCCATGAGGGCCGGGGACATCGAGATCTGATCGACGCTCAGACGCGGATCCGCGCTCACGATCGAGGTTCCCGAGTTCGGGACCTTGACGCTCATGAGCTTGTTCTTCACGTCGTTGTTCTTGCGATCGAAGACCCGCTCGCGCACACGTGATCCGTAGGAGTCGATCTTAGACTGAGCGTCATCGGGTGCCTTGGCCAGGATCGACTCGTACTTCCGCCGCGTGTCGGGGCGAACCCCCTCCCAGCCCTGAGCGCGCAGCTCCTGAGCGTAGCGGTACTGGCCGCCCAGATGATCGAGCTCACGGTAGAAGTTCGTGTACTCGTGAGCGGTGACCTTGCCATCGTCGATCTCCTGGCCGGCACGGTTGTGCGCGCTCATCACCGGCATCAGCACCGTTCCCGGAGTCTGACCCGGCATCATGGGAGCTCCGGGCTCGCCGCCGAAGGACGGGTAGCGCAGGTTCGGGAAGGGAACCTCCATGAACCCACCGCGGTCCTTGATGTGATGGGCGAAGTCCCTGCGCCACCCGTTGGAGTTGAAGATCCCCGTGGTCGTGTACGACAGCGGACGCTGGGTGAACACGGTGCGCTCGTCCATCTCATAGGACGTGCCATCAGGCAGCGTCCCGTCCTCGGGGTGATCGACCACCGTGCCATCAGGCAGCAGATCAATCCCGAAGACCATGAGGTGCTCCTTGAAGCCCGAGGTCGCTGACGAGTTCGGGCTGTAGACCTCGCGCATGAGACCGAAGGCCTTCTTCGAGCTCAGCGCCCAGCCAGCCTGCGAGGAGAACCGACGTCCGCGACCCTGGTCGATGACCTCGCCCTCCTCGTTGACGTACTCCCCGTCCGAGCGCACCGAGGTCTTCACGTCCGCCGACTGCGGAGCCACACCGTAGTTGAGCGAGACGATGCCGCCGGCCACCGGGGTCACCCCGTCCTCGGAGCTGCTGTCGGGGACCCACAGGTTCCCGGACTGCTCCATCCCCTCGCGCACGATGCCGCCGTTGGCGCGGCTGACCAGCGAGTGAGGGCTGGCGACGACGTCGAGTTCGGGGTTGGCGGCAAAGAGCCTCACGATGTTGTCGATGCGCTGCTCACGAGCAGTGTCCATGTCCATCTCACGATCGACGACGAGGGAGACCACACCCTTGTTGCCGTGCAGGTCGTGCATCTTGTCACCGATGCGCTGCGGGCGCGGCTTGCCGTCACGACCGATGGTGGGCATCGACTCAGCGAACTCCTTCGAGATCACGAACCCGTCGTCCTGGTTGAAGCCCAGCGGCGCGAACGCCGTACCCACACCCTCGGTCGAGACGCTGTTGGCACGCATGAGGCCGGTCGCAGCCATCTGCTGACGGTCGATCGGATCATGAGAGGAGTGACGCATGAGCTCATGCTTGGGCAGCGGAGCACGGTCATCGAGGTCTCCGCGCACCAGCGAACCGTCCTCGGCCACCGAAGCGGACTCGACGAGGTAGAGCACCCCGCCCTGACGAATGCCGGAGCTGGTGATCGCCGGATCGAAGTACCCGCGCTGATCCTCGGTGCCCATGACAGCGAGGTTGCGCCCGCCGGTCAGCGTCCACGCCCCACCGAAGTTGTCGTTGGCGGGGTCCGGACTGCGGCCGTGGCTGGCGTTGTACTCGGCGTTCATCGTCGTCTCCGACATGATGGACGCCGGGATCGCCACCCGCGAACCCTCAGTGCGCAGGCTCGCCTCGATGAGGTCCTCGGGATTGCCCATCTCACGCATGCGCTCCAGGTGATTCACCGGATGGCGCGTGTCGTACAGCGCCCGGTAGACGCCGTTGAGGGCCGTCGAGGATCCCGTCTGCGCCGTCCGAGAGGTCAGCACGGAGTTCGAGACCTCGTAGCGAATGCGATCACGCATGATCTGCTCGTAGCCACGCACGAGCATTCGCTCCTCGACGCTCCGGTTCTCTCCGGGCTTCTGACCGCGGATGCCGGCCTCCGAGCCGGGGACGAACAGGTAGTTGTCGTCGGAGGCGAAGCGGGTGGTCACCGTGCCGTACTCGCCGCGGTCGAAAATCTGACCGATCTCACCGGACAGAGACGACGCCTTGCCCCCGGAGGTCAGCCGAGTCGCCTCATAGGCGACGATGCCTTGGTCATCGACCTGGATACGGGTCGGCTCGCAGCCCGACCGCTGCAGCGAGAAGGCGACCTCCTGAGCCATATCACGCACGAAGCCGGGCTCGAGATCGGCGAAGTCACGGGCGCTGGAGGCATCGAAGGTCGCCAGACGCTCACGCACCCGCTGGGCGGAGAAGTCACTGCCCATGAGCTCGGAGCCGGGGATCCCCGCGGCCTTCATGCCGGCGACGATGTCCTCGCTGTTGCGCCACTCGCCGTATTCGCTGGACATGTACCGAGCCACACGCACGGCATCGAACCGCTTGGTCTCGTACTCGCCCAGGGAGTTGATGACCTCGCGCTGATCGTAGGATCCGATCATCGAGTCCAGAGACGACTCGGCGTGGGCGCGCACGATGTCCTCGGGCTCGCCGGTGAAGGCGATCTCGGAGACCAGCTCGTCGTGACGAGCCCGTTCGGCCGGATCGGTGAGATCGAGATCAGCACCGGAAATGCGCTCGTAGTACTCGTCCTCGGTCGATCCCGCACGCACCAGCGTCGTGCGATGACCGCGCAGCACATCCCAGTACTGGCGCTTGAGCGAGATGATCTCCTCCTCACCATCGAAGTCGGGCACGTAATCTCCCGACTGCGCGGCTTCGGCGTTGGTCTGGTACTCAGCGATGAGACCTTCGACGTCCAGACGCATGTCCGCGGCCTCCTCGGGGGTCGCGTCCGGCTTGTAGATCGAGTCGCGAGCTGACTGGATCGACTCGCGCAGCCACGTCTCGGCCTTCTCCGCGCTGTGCATGAAGCGGTGACGCTCCGAGCGTGACGAAGAGGTGCGATGGATGACCACCTGACCCCGGCCGCCGGCGGCCTCGCCGTAGACGACGGTCGAGGCTCCGGTCGCGGTGTTGAAGAAGGAGTCCTGGACGCGGTTGGGGCCATGGGTGCCCTGCAGGCCCACGAGACGTCCGGGCACGTCGATGCGCGCCACCGGCTGCCCCAGTACGTAGTCGACCATGTCCCGGCACATCTTCTTCGTCGGCTCCACCTGGACCCGAGCGAACTGATCCTCACCGCGGCCGCCACGACCATCGGTCGAGGAGAAGTAGATCTGGGCGCCGTCGTCGTAGAAACGATGACCGACGTAAGACTCACGGGCACGCATGTCGTAGATGCGACCGGAGATCCGCGTGCCCTCGATGCTCACCCGCAGCTGACCGGGGTAGAGATCGGGTTCGATCGTGAAGGAGCGTCCGTCCTCACTGAGCTTGTCCAGCACGGACAGGGCACGTCCCATCGCCTGCGAGCTCATCGAGCGCGAGAAGTCGACGGTGCCGTGGTCCGTCTTCAGCCCGGCCATGATCTGTTCGCGCACCGCACGCACATCACGCTGAGGGATGTAGCGCAGCAGCTCGGTCAGACCCGTGCGGTCATCGAAGCTCATCGCCTGACCGCGCTCGGCCAGGCGCGAACCGCCCTCGTTGCTCGGCTCGGCGGTGTAGAGGCGCAGCTCGGCGCTGTCGACCCGCTCGAGGAAGCTCGGCTGGCCCTGGGCGAAGGCATCGACGTCATCGGCACGAATGTAGGATAGTGCCGAGCCGGCCTCCTTGACGGTCGATCGTCCTGACCACCGCGAGTCATACGGAGAGATCGGCAGTCGCGGTCCCAGCTCTCCGGGTTGAGCCGGGCGCTGACCGATCTGATGACCGGTCATATCGAAGAACCGCTGGGACATCGCATTGAAGCGCTCGCCTCCAGCAGCCATCAGCTGGTCGTTCTCATCGGTGAACAAACGCTCATAGCCGGTGATCGACTCGCTGAACGCCTTGTCGATGGCGATGGCCAGATTGGCTCGATTCGCCGAAGCGGGGTCCACGTCGACCGCCCGCAGATGGTCATCAACCCGATCGCGCATCCGCCGGCCCTGACTGACCATGATCACCGAGCGACTCTGACCTTCCGGTGTCTTCGCATCCAGCTGAAGCTGGGCCTGCTCGAGTGCCTGGTGGAAGATGTACTCGTCGTAGTACCTCTTGCTGCCGTTCGCTGCGTCAATGACGATGCTGCTCATCTCGTCCTCCGTCGTCGTATCGAAAATGCACGACAGAGTCACCTTCCCCGTCCCAACGCACCAGAGGCGGATCCGAGATAACCCGGACCCGCCTCTGGTGCAACGGACGAACGAAGAAGGAGATGAGTTCGGCGGAACCAGTCTGCCGTGCGGGTCTCTTCAGCATACCACTGACAAGACCCACTCGTGTGATCAGACTCGATCAGCGTGTGCCATTGACCTTGGCGTTGCCCTTGGCGACAGTCGGTGCCTTCTTCGACCGATACCGAGCCATAGCGATCGCGGCCAGCGCGAGACCCACCAGCCCCACGGACAAAGCGCCGAGGATGATCGGCACCGGAGAAGCCGACTCCTCCGGGTCTCCCACGAAGGCCTCACCGGTGACATCGCCACCGGGCTCGGCGTCTCCGGTGGCCGCGGTCGTGGAGAAGCGCACCGTCTGAGTCTGGTCACCCGAGACCAGATCGAGCGAGAAATCAGTGCCTTCGGCCACGGGACCGTTCTCGGTGGCCGCACGCACGATCACCTGAGCTATCCCCTGGTCGTCGGCCTCTCCGCTGAGATCGGACAGCTCGACCCCGTCGGTGGAGAAGGGTGCCGAGAGCTCAGCGCCGGAATCCAGACCCGAGACCTCGAGACGGAAGCCGCGCTCGAGCATCTCCGGGCTGATCACCTCCGGCAGGCCTGTATAGGCCATGCCCTCACCTGGCTCATGAGCCGTCTGCGACGTCGCAGAGTCCTCCTGATCACCTGAGTCCGCCGTTGCTGTGGGGGTCACGGTCTCTGCACTGCCGGCCTCACCAGACTCCGTGGGCGCCTTCTGCGAAGCCTTGGGAGCGACGACGCCCAGATCCTTGGCCGAGACCTCGAGCGCAGCATCGCTGAGCCCAGAGGTGCGCTGCTCGCCGACACCGATCGACGCTCCCTTCGAAGCGTCGGAGATCGCCATCGGCACCGCGATCAGCCAGACATCATCAGACGAACCATCGGGGTCATTAAGGTCGAACGACCCCAGCTCGCGCGACTGCGTCTCCGCCCCGACCGCATCGAGGTCATCGGTGAGGTCGGTGACATCATTGATGAAGTCGGGCCGACCTTCTGCATCAACACCCGAATCCATCGGGGCCGGCAGCTCGGAAGCCTCATCGAGCTGACCGGCCTCGATCGTACCCACCACCATGTCCTCCCACGCGAACTCACCGGTGGCTGTGGAGATGTCGAACGAGTGGGATCCGCCGGCCTCGGTGACAGGCCCCGAGGCCATCGTGAACCGGATCGGCTCACGCGTGTCCTTCGCCGTGGTAGCCACCCACCACGTGCTGTCAGCGACACCATCGGAATCGGTATCGGTCACCGTCATCGTCATCACCGCCCCGGGCGCGTCGAACTCGTCGGCGGACGCCGGGACCGCACCCAGTGCTGTCAGCCCCAGCACCGCAGCGGCGGCCGCGACACCCCGCCCCGCGGTCTTGAGCATCATGCTCGTCATCATCACTCCTTGATCAGTAGCTGTCAGCTTCACGACGACGCACCGCCGCCGTCATGGCACGTTCGAACTCGCCCTCGGCGATGCCCGACCAGTCGGGCAGGGATGCGAGATACGTGTAGAACTCGACGTGGACGTAGTACGAGCCGATCTCATCGATCTCGTCCTCGGCCCACTCCTCGCCGCCTTCCTCGGCGAGGTCCTGGACCAGCATGGCCCGAGCCGCCGTCTCCTCGATCTTGGTGATGTAGGGCGTGCGCCCATCGGCACTCATGAGCGAGCCCGACTGACCGATCGAGAAGTGTTTGGTGTCGCGGTCGATGTAGGATCGCGCCCTCCGGTAGGCCTCGAGGACCTCCAGATCCATCGAATGGTCGATACCACGCAGGCCACCCTCTTCGCTGAAAGCCACCTGCGCGATGTCGGCGGCCCGCACTGCGCCGCCGCAGTACGTACGGTCGATGAGAGCCTTCTTCTTGGCCTCGTATCGCTTGCGCTCGAGGATGGCGTCCTCGTTCTCCTCGGCAGGGGCCTGCTCTTCGAGATGCTCCATCATCGAGCCCGAAGCGCCGTTGCCGATGGAGGACTCGACGAACTCCTCCATGTCCGTCACAGCACCTGTATCGCCGCCCTCGACCGCTCCCTGAGCGTCGCCGATACCGGTCTTGTCCTGCAGGATCATCGCGTCCATGATGCCCATCAGATCCTCACTGAGGACGTCGACGTCCAGCAGCATCATCGCCCGGTCGTCGTACTTGAAGGCGTCCATGTAGATCTCGCGAGCCCGGTCGGCCTTCGTCGCCTGCAGCAGACGCTTCTCCAGCATCCACTGGAAGTTGGGCTGGTTCAGACGCACGTCGAACTCACTGGCTGTCGACAGGGTCGGGATCGTCTGGAGCGAGTACTCGGAGTTGGAGTGCACGGTGTTCTCACCCTTAGGACCGAACAGACGCCAGGACATCGGCAGAATCGTCTCGTTGCGGTTCCAGATCGGCGAGTCGCCGGCGCGCAGCACGATCGAGTTACGCTCGGCCAGCGAGGCGAAGTCGTTGTAGCTGATGACCGGCTCCTCCTTGGCCGTCATCGTCATCGACACATCCGACTCGACGCTGACGACGTTGAAGAACGATCCGGCATCCTTGCGCACCGTCTTCGAGTCCGTACGTCCCACATGGTGAACGCCCGACATCTTCACCAGCGTGTCGATCATCGAGTCATCAGTCGATTTGAGGAACACGATGTTCGACGTGTTATGAGTCGGGATCATGTCGTCCGTGACGTACAGATGGTCCTCGTGGTCGACGCTGATGCACTGCACTTCGTCATCGCGCAGATAGCGCACCGACGACACCGGGTTGTCTTCCCGGTCGACTCCCACGCGCTCGGCCGCATCGGCACCCAGCGCCGACAGCGCCGCGTCGTCGGGTCGCTCCACTGCCGGCAAGCGCACCGTCGCGCCCATCTCGATCAGCCGCTGCATGTCCGCCGTGGTCACCACTCGTCGCTGTCTCGTCGCCGTACTCACTCACATTCCTCCTTGATGGAAGGTCCTGGTCAGGGGTCGTTCCCGTCCATCCTACCGGAAAGGTCCACTGACTCGAGAACACCCGGGTGAGGAAACTGAACTCATTTCACCTACAACACCGTGTTTAGATAACACGTGATAGACTGTTCACCATGAAGAAGAACCCGCTGTCCTCGACGAACCCCAGCATCGCCGACGAGCTCGTTGATGCGTCCCTGGCCGACGTCCTCACCCACGGATCATCCAAGCGCGTGGACTGGAAGTGCTCTGTCGGTCACGTGTGGACCGCTTCCCCGAACACCCGCACCAACGGCCACGGCTGTCCGGTGTGCGCCGGGAAGAAGGTGCTGCCCGGCTTCAACGATCTGGCCACGACCCGCCCTGACGTCGCCGTCAAGCTCGTCGATCAAGCCGCGGCCCGACGCGTGAGCGCGTTCTCCTCGAAGGTCCTCGAGTGGACCTGCGATGACGGCCATGTCTGGAAGGCCCCTGTTGCGCGCATCGCCTCAGGCGCCTCGTGCCCGGCCTGCTCCGGCCTCACAGCCGCGCCGGGTCAGACCGACATCGCCACCACTCGCCCTGATCTGGCCGCCCAGCTCGTCGATGAATCTCTGGCGACGACACTCAAGGCCAGTACGAACCGAAAGGTCCTCTGGCGCTGCGAGAACGGCCACGAATGGGAAGCCAGCCCCAACGCTCGCTCTCGTGAGAAGACAGGCACCGGATGCCCAGTGTGCACGAACCGTCTCGTACTCACCGGCGTCAACGACCTGACCACGACCCATCGAGACCTGGCCGACCAGGCAATCGACGACGTCTCCGGCCTCACCTATGGCAGCAAGCACCCCATCACATGGCGTTGCGACAAGGGACACGAGTGGGTCGCCCGCCCCAACGACCGCACGACCAGCAACTCCGGATGCCCCTCGTGCGCGGCTTCGCGCTTCGTCAGTCGTGGTGAGTCCGAGATGGCCGGCATCATCCAAACGCTCGTGCCCGACCTCGAGGTTCGCACCACCGTGCGCGACGTCCTTGCTCGCGGAGAGCTCGACGTCGTTGTGGACGACCTCGGCATCGCCGTGGAGTTCAACGGCCTGTGGTGGCACAGCGAAGCGCACCTGCCACGGACGTACCACGCCGACAAGGCGGCAGCCGCCGCTGCAGCGGGACTGCGTCTCATCCACGTCTGGGCCGACGACTGGGCCGATCGTCGTGACATCGTCATCCGCGGTCTGGCTCACCGGCTCGGGGCGACCACGCGCCTCCTCGACGTTCTGCCCGATGCTGATCCGAATGCGGCCGGGAAGGCCTTCGCGCGCACGCTCACACCTGACAACGCCACCTCGGCTGAAGCCACGGCGTTCTGGACGGCCAATCACCTGCAGGGCCCCGTGGGCAGCACCTACCGATTCGCCCTGCGTGACGACGAAGGTCGCATCCGAGCGCTGCTGGGTGTAGGACGTCGCAATCACGGTTCCCGCGTCAATCCGGCGCCCGGCACCTGGGATGTCCAGCGCTATGCCACACTCGGTTCCGTTCCCGGCGGCTTCACCCGTCTGCTCACCCATGCCGATGCGTGCGGCCGGTGAGATGGTGACGACGTGGACTTCCTACAGCGATGACGACGTGTCCGACGGCGGCATGTACCAAGCCGCGAAGTTCGTCGTCGACAAGGTCCAGCCGCCCAGCTACTCCTACATCGGAGCGCTGACCTCCTGGAAGCGAGCCCATCGAACGCGCTTCGTCAAGCAGCGCTTCATCGACGATGACGCTCTCGTCTACATCGACGGCATGACCGAGCACGAAGCGGCAACGGCCAACGGCCTCTACCGCGTCTACGATGCCGGCAAGACCCGCTGGGTCAAGCCCGCCTCCTGAGTGGATCCCTCTTCACCCTGGTCAGTCATCGCATCTGCACACCCACGACGAAGCTGCCCTCTTCGGTGTAGACCTGGAAGACAGCGATCCCGCCGTCCATGACGCCCAGCGGAGCAGCGCCATCGTAGAGAACACCCTCGACACCCGGTGCACCGAAGTCAATCATGACCGCCGACTCCTTGGCATCGGAGTCACCCTCGACCTTGCCGAAGGCGAGGCCCGAGTCATCGACAGCGCTGAGCTTCGGGGTCCGCTCACCGAAGGATCGGTCGCCGTAGCAATGACCCTCATCGGCCGAGACGACGACGTTGCCGTAGACCGCGTACTCACCGTTGGGACTGCGTGTCCCGAAGCCTCCATCACCACCACCGGTGAACTGGTCCATGCACTCGAACGTGTAGCGGACCTCGCCCGTATCCACGTCCGCGGCCGTGACCGGTTCCGGGCTGTTGATCGAATGCGACAGGAAGGCGAGCCCGAGACTCGGCACACGCATGTGATAGGACAGATCCCTCAACTTGCCATCCGGATTCGGCACACCGTCGACGGGAAGCGGATCATCCGGTGTACCACCAGGCGGCTTCGACATCCCAAAGGGGCGCTTCTCACCAGTGTTCTCATCGTAGAAAGCCGACATGTCGTCATCACCGCCGGAGCCATCATCCTTTCTCGACATGAGCCAGCCCTTCGGGATGCGCACGTCGTCGAACTCGTCGGCGACGCTGCCGTCGTCGTAGGACAGCAGCTGAACCGTGTCGACCTTCTCGGTCTGGGTGAGCCCCTCGGACTCGGAGCCTCCCTCGTTGAGGACGGCGAAGTGATTACCCAGGAAGTGACCTGAGTCCTCGGCAAAGTCCGTCGTCCAGGCCTCCTGGCCGTCCGCGTCGAGGGCCACGAGGACCTTCTCGCCTGCAGCGTCGCCGTTGCGCACCACGAAGGTGCGGTCGCCCTGGACCAGACTGACCTCACTGGCCATGAGACCGAGGTCGTGAGCCCAGACGACGTCACCGAAGACGTCCTCGGGCAGATCCCCGAGGTCATCGCGGTCGAACGCGACCTCCTCAGCTGACTCATCGGAGGTCTTCTCCGGGTCGTCAGGGGCCTGGATGTCACCGGAGCTCGAGCATCCGGTGAAGACCAGAGCCCCGATTGCGAGCAGGGCGGAGATTCGTACCGCCATGGTGGTTCTGCGATTGATCACGATGATCACCAACCTTTCTTTGACCACCATCGTAGCGGATACCGTTCGCGACCTGGGGATCAAGCGTTTCAGATGGGATTTCGCCTATTACCCTGTGCTATATTGTCTACATACAGACACATGACGCCAACCGCCGGGAAGACACTTCATGACCACCTCTGGACACACCCCGAACGAACGCCCGACGGGACGTCCGGCCAGCGCCACTCTGCGCCAGGCATTTCCGGATGTCGCCGATCAGCTGGTCGACCAAAGCCTGGGCGAGACACTGGCCAAGGGCAGCAGCTCCCGCGTCGAGTGGCAGTGTCCGAACGGACATCGCTGGCACGCCGTCGTCTACAACCGCACCGCGTCCAAGAACCCCACTGGATGCCCAGTCTGCGCCGGCAAGCTCATCCAGCCGGGGGTCAATGATCTCGCCACCCTGCGCCCCGACGTCGCCGCACTGCTGAAGGATCAGAGTCTGGCCACCACGCTCCCCCAGTTCTCGAACAAGAAGGTCGAACTGCGCTGCGCCATGAACCCGCAGCACACCTGGACTGCGCCGGTCTCACGTCTGACCAAGCAGGGATCAGGCTGTCCTGTCTGCTCTGGACGAGTCCCCGAGACCGGCACCTCGGATCTGGCAACACGCCGACCCGACATCGGCTCCATGCTCGTCGACACCTCCTCAGCCGCCCATCTGACCGAAGCGTCCAGCCAGAAGGTCAAGGTGCGCTGCGCGACCAACCCCCGCCACATCTGGACCGCATCCGTCTATCACCTCGTCAGACTCGGCACCGGCTGCCCTGTGTGCTCCGGCCGTGTCCCCGATCCCGGCATCACCGACCTCGCCACCACCGACCCTGCCATCGCCGCGACACTCGTCGATGCCGATCAGGCTCACCGAGTGACCCGCCGCAGCATGAAGAAGCTGGAGTGGCGATGCCCCATCGACCCTTCACACACCTGGGTGGCCAGCGTAAGCAACCGCGTCGTTGCACGAGCATCGGGCTGTCCTGTCTGCGACAACAAGGTCGTCGTCTCCGGCGTCAACGACCTTGTCATCACCCATCCGAACCTGGCCGCAGAGCTGGCAGACCCCCGCGAGGCACTCACCGTCACCGCAGGTTCCGATACGGTGCTGCAGTGGGTGTGTGCGAAGAACGCCGAGCACGTCTACGCCGCACATCTCTACCACCGCACAGGCAAGCGCCCCACCGGATGCCCGCGGTGCTCGAACCGCGGACCCAGCAACGCAGAGCTCGAACTGTCCGAGATCGTCAGGACGCTCGCCGGCACCCAGTCGGTGCTCACCTCCGATCAGACCATCCTGCCTGGCCGCCATGAACTCGACATCGTCATCCCCCACCAGCACCTGGCGATCGAGTTCAACGGCACCTACTGGCACAGCGAGGGTGCCGGACGAACCGCCGACTTCCACCAGAACAAGAGCGCCATGGCTGCTGAGGCCGGCTATCAGCTCCTGCACGTATGGGCCGATGACTTCGAGCATCGACGCGGTGCGATCATCCGCACGATCGCCCACAAGATGCACGCAGTCGACCGTCTGCCCCTGGTCTTAGGCGACCTTGACGACGTCGACACCTCCCGTGTCATGGCTCGTACGCTCCGCCTCGAGCAGGTGTCCTCACGCGAGGCCCGGCAGTTCCTGACCCTCCATCACGTCCAGGGCGCCGTCGGCGCGACCATCCACCTCGGTCTGCGCGATGGGCAAGGGCGACTGCGCGCACTGCTGTCTCTGCGCTCGCCGCGTGCCAACGCCCGCATGCACCGCGACAGCGGACAGTGGGAGATTCAGCGCTACGCCACCGCAGGCATCGTCGCCGGGGGCTTCACCAAACTGCTCAGCTATGCCCAGAAGCTCCTGCCCCAGCAGGGCCACGCGCTCACCGGCTGGATCTCGTTCTCCGCTCGCGAGGTCTCTGACGGAGGTCTCTATCGCGCCGCCGGCTTCACTGCCGAGGCACAGCTGCCACCTGACTACCGCTACGTCGGCAACGCCACCGGCTGGACTCGTGCGCCCAAGGAGCGCTTCCAGAAGAAGCGCTTCCGTGACGATCCCGTACTGGACTATGAAGAGGGCTGGACCGAGCGCCAGGCCGCACAGGCCAATGGCCTCTACCGCGTCTGGGACGCCGGCAAGACGCGCTGGATCAAGCCGGTGTCCTGAGTCGGCTCCACACGCATGAGAAGACCCCCGCAGTATATGCCGCGGGGGTCTTCTCATCGCATCCTCAGGCGCTGGCTCGGCTGAGCCCGAGCAGGAACTCCTCCTGACGGTCCCGCTCGGCCTCATCGACCACGCTGGGATCGAAGGACCCATCACCGCTGCCTTCGAGCAGACACGAGACTGCAGCGATGTCCTCATCGGACCATCCCTGCGGCCACTCGATCTCGACGTCCCAGAGGTGCTCGTCGCAGGCCTCGGTCGAAGAGCCATCCGCTCGAGTGACCTCGAAGACCGGACGCACGCCCTTGGGGTAGACCCCGTCGATGCGAGCCGTGCCGCCGGCCGGGACAAGGATCTCGTCACCGACAGCGGACTCACCCATCGTCGTCCACCCGTTCGGGGTGGCGATGCCGGCACTCAGCGGCTGGGCATTACCCTGGACGATCTTGTCGACCGATTCCCCGTAGACATCGCGCAGCTGCTGCAGCGTCTGAAGGATCAAGGTGAACTGCTGTTCCTGTCCCAGACCGATGGAGAGCATCGTCGCGAAGCCGCTGATCCCATTGCCCTCGGACTGGAGGTTGCCGAGCTCATCGAGCATGAACCGAGTCCGGTAGAGCGGCTTCTGGTTCGGCTTCGCCATGTACGACTGGTCGAAGTTGAGGTCGACCAGCTGCTTCATCAGGATGAGGATCAGCTTGGCGTACTTCATGAGATGAGGCGGCGTCACCAAGAACACTGCCTTCGGCTTCTCCGAGTACCGCACCTTCGTCGAGATGATCGCCGGCACCTCGCCGGAGACGACCCTCGGATTGTCCGTCGCGGCATCGACCAGACGATCCTTCTTGAACATCATCGAGCCCGGCCCGAACTCAGCGACGATGTTGCGACCGCGCTCATCCTTGCGGGTGCGGGTAACCACGTACTCGGTGAGCACGCCGTTGCGCACGATCATCTCGCCGCTGATGGGGTCCTGGACGTACTTCGTACCATCCAGGGTCGTCTGGTTGTTCTTCGAGAAGCGGAAGAACAGACGACGCACCAGCGACCCGGTGCCGGAGTTGCGCAGCTCAAGCTTGAGGTAAGCCACTCGATCAGGGAACTTCCCCTTGAAGTAGTACTGCGCCCAGCCTTCACGCGAGACGACATCCTCGTGACGGAAGTCCTCGCCCAGATCCTGGCTGAACATGTCGTCGGAGTACGCCGACCAACGCGCCTGCAGACCCACGATCGAGTACTTCTTGCAGAAGTTCGGACTGAAGCGCACGCCTATGCGCCGCGGGAAGCTCAGACCTCCCAGGTCGACGTTCTGATTCGGCGTACCCGAGGTCAGCGTCGAGATCGTCGGGTCGGTGAAGAAGCTCATCGCGGTGATCGCGATGCCGTAGACCGACGCCAGCATCTTCTCAGCACCGGCCATCGTCTTCAGCGCGTTGTCGGCGTTCATCACCAGCTCGCGCATGGTGTTCTTCGGCAGCTTCTCCGTGGCCGCGAAGAACAGAGACAGCTCATCGCGCTCCTGCTCACCGTTCCACATCTCGTAACCGCTCTCGGCACGAGCCTTGAGGTACTCCTCCTGCGTATCGAACTCGCCGGCCTCCTTGTCGACCAGCTCGCCCTCCATCTTCTTCTTGTTCGAGATCTCGAGCTTCTCCTCGAGCTTGACGTCCGGGTTCGGACGCTTGCGCGAAGACATCTGCACGAACAGCTGGTAGCAGTTATACAGGGTCACCTTGCCCCACATCTGGTCGAGGCGGCGATCGAGGACCTTCACGTTCATCTTCGTCTCCACGGCGCGCTGACGCAGCTCGCGCTCCTCCTCGATGTAGAAGTCGATGAGGCCGTAGACCGCACGCTTGAAGGCGTTGTTCGCGGCGTTGGACCACATCGGATCATCACCCTCACCCGTGGGGAAGAAGACCTCCGCGATGTTCTCGACGTACATCGCGCACTTGGTCGCGTCATTCTCACGCGCAGACTCAGCCGCCATCGCCAGCGGATTGTAGATGTCCGTCTTCGGTGAGTTGATGAGGTTGAACTGCACGATCTCGTAGCCGCGCACGGAAGCCCGGACGAAGTTCTTCACCAGCAGCTCGCCCTTGGGATCGTTGATCACCATGTTCGACGGGTTGCGCTCACGCGTCCACATGTCGATGACCGACTCGATGTACGTCTGGCCCTTACCAGCACGCGTGATCGCCAGAACCATGGTGTTCACCGGCGCCGAGTCGACGATGTACATCCCGCCCGGGCGCTGCTTCTCCCAGATCGGGAACTCCCAGTCGTCGATGATGACGTCCTTGACCGTGTCGTACTTGCCCAGCTTCTCACGATCGGACCCGTCAGGGTTGTACGGGATCGTCGAGGCGTCGAAGAACTTGCGCAGCGGGTTGCCGTCGGCGCCCTTCGCGTCAGGCACACCGGAGGCCTTGAACAGCTCCTCGCCGAACTCCTCGTCGATGATCGGCATGCGCTTGGTGATCGGCTCGGAGCGGAACGTCGGCTGCATCTCCATGACCTGCTGACCGAGCTCATCGAAGACAGGCTGACCGGACTCGTCGAAGACCGGCTGCGAGCTCAGGACCGGATCGCCCTTCTTCGCCACGATCTGACCGTCGTCGTCGAGGACATCTTCCCCATGGAAGACCGGGACCTCGGTGTACTTGATCTCACCGGCGAAGTACTCCGGCTCCCCATCCTCGTCGTAGGTCGTCTCCGTGTGACGCTCGGCCACATCGACCTGAGGCAGACCTCGCTTCGAAAGCATCATGTGACTGAGCAGCGAGGAGACCTCCACACTCGACGTCGCACCCACGTCAGGGAAGACGTTGTACTTGGTGGCGACCTCCATCGGAGGAGCGATGTGCTGATCACCCTCGTACGGGTTGATGTCGGTCTGATCACGCAGCAGGTTCTGCTTCTGCCGGTTGAGCATGAGCACGCGGTAGACCACTGAGTACAGACCGCCGGTGACCAGCAGGGTCACCCAGATCTTCCATCCATATGGGCCGATCGAACCCAGGTAATGCAGAAACCCCTCGGTGAGTCGATCGCGAGCGCCGCCAGCCGCCGAGGTCTCCTTCTCGCCGGCATCCTCGTCGGCATCGGCCTTGGCTTCGGCGGCCTGCTGGTCGACCCACCACTGAGGCTCGTCGTAGATCTCCGCGGCCTCCTCACGAGTGGTCGGCAGCTCAGACCGCTCAGCGGCCGACATCCGAGCCACCTCGGAGGAGTAGTTGTCCGAAGGATCCTCCAGCGGCGTCCAGCACGGCGTCGACGAGGCGCCGGTGACGGTGCATGTATCCACCAACCAGTCATCAGCGCTCGACGAGCCCGGAGCCGAGCTCGAGATGCCGGAGTTGCTGACCGAGGAGGAGTTCGCAGCGATGAACGCCGTCATGCCCCACTGCAGCATGCTCAGCACCACCCACATGATGATCGCCACGACCACGGCGATGATCACGGCGACCACCAATACGTTCAACCAGAAAATCAGCAGCAGATTGCAAT
>OMJG01000694.1_pt1 | contig 23440 bp, 19 predicted proteins | sample 1646431 | NCBI WGS metagenome assembly OMJG01 (sample SAMN03771674, study PRJEB25209) | food metagenome | isolation source: Cotija cheese | place: Mexico:Jalisco,Michoacan | collected 2011-12-12
GCCCGCCGGGTCGGCGAAGGCCGCGGCCCAGGCTGTGTCGCCGGAGGCCGACGCGCTGCGCGGCACCACCGAGAAGATGAGCCGGCTTCGCAAGGTGATCGCCTCGCGGATGGTGGAGTCGCTGCACATCTCGGCCCAGCTCACCGCGACCGTCGAGGTCGACATGACCGCGATCTCGCGTATCCGCAGGGCGGAGAAGGCGGCCTTCAAGGCCCGGGAGGGCGTTGGGCTGTCCTACCTGCCCTTCATCACCAAGGCCATCGTCGAGGCGCTCAAGCAGAACCCGAAGTTCAACGCCCGGATCGACACCGAGGCCGGGACCATCACCTACGGGGCCACCGAGAACGTCGGGATCGCTGTCGACACACCCCGCGGCTTGGTCGTGCCGGTGATCAAGAACGCGGGAGACCTGAACATCGCCGGCCTCGCCCACCAGATCGGCGATCTGGCGGCCAGGACCCGCGACAACAAGGTGACTCCCGATGAGCTGTCCGGCGGCACCTTCACGATCACCAACTACGGGTCGGCCGGGGCGCTGTTCGACACCCCGATCGTCAACCAGCCCGAGGTCGCGATCCTCGGTACCGGCGCTCTGGTGAAGCGGCCGGTCGTGGTCACCAACGAGTTCGGCGAGGACACCATCGCGATCCGCGACATGATGTACCTGTCGCTGAGCTACGACCACCGCCTCATCGACGGCGCCGTCGCGGCCCGATTCCTCACCGGCGTCAAGAACCGGCTCGAGGAGGGCGACTTCTCCGGCGAGTTCTGACCGTCGCCGATGAGCCACCATCCGTCCGAGGGCCCCGCCGATCACCGGCGGGGCCCTCGGCCTGTCGTCACCCCCTCGGCGGAGGACCTATCGTGAAGTCCGTGAGCGTGCAGGAAACCCGGGCCGGCCTCGGCCCGACATCATCGGCAACCCCCCAGCCCGTCACCCCGACGGCCTCGGACGGGCAGCGCCCCAGAGGCTGGGTCGATCACCCGGCGGGCATCGAGTTCGAGTACCTGGGCATCGCCGACACCCCTCCCGTGCGCACCGAGTACCGCCGGTGCTGGGACCACCAGCGCCGGATCCACGCCCGGGTGTCCGCCCACGAGATCCCCGACACGGTCATCTACGTCGAGCACGACCCGGTGTACACGGCCGGACGGCGCACCCATCCGGAGGCCTACCCCTTCGACGGCACGCCTGTGGTGCCGGTGGATCGCGGCGGCGAGATCACCTGGCACGGCCCGGGACAGCTGGTCGGCTACCCCATCGTCTTCCTCCAGCGCGGCATCGGCGTCGTCGACTACGTCCGCCGGGTCGAGGAGGCCATCATCCGGCTGCTCGCCGGCTACGGACTGCGGTGCGGGCGGGTGCCCGGCCGCACCGGCGTCTGGTTCCCCTCCGACGGGCACGGGCCCGAACGCAAGATCTGCGCCATCGGGATCCGCGTCTCCCGTCAGACCGCGCTCCACGGGTTCGCCCTCAACGTCGACCCCGACACCGCAGGGTTCGACAACATCATCCCCTGCGGGATCTCCGATGCCGACGTCACCACCATGGCGCGCGAGCTCCGTCGGGTCCACGGGCCCGACGCGCCGATCCCCTCCCTGGTGGAGGTCGGGCGTCGCCTGGAACCCGTCCTCACCGAGCTGCTGGGTTTCGGGCCCTACACGATGAGCCCGGACATCCCGCGCCGCGAGCATCCCACCTTCCTGCATCCGCTCGGCGACTGACAGCGCCACCGCACACCACATCAAGGAGACACCGTGGCTGAACGCCGGCCCGCTCCCCCGGGGCGCCCGTCGCCCGTCGCCACCGCCCTGAGCTGGGTGACGGTCCTGGCGATGGCGCTGTGCGCCGGTCTGATCGGGTGGCTGCGCCAGTCGGAGCCGAAGCTGCTGGGCCGGGCGACACCCGACCCTCTCACCGGCGTTCTGCACGCCCTGGTCGGCACCGCGGCCTGGCTGGGCCTGGTGATGACACTCTCCCGGTTGCTGGGGGCCACCGTGCTGGGCAGGGCCCGCGATGTCGGCGACCCCACCCGCAGCATCGGCCGCCCGACCTGGGCGATGAGCCAGATCTGGACGGTTGCGGCCCTTCTCATGGTGCCTCTGGAGGCGGCGGACTCCTCCGGGCTGTCACTGGCCCAGGTGCTCGGCGACATCTCCACCCACCTCACGAGCACCCCCTCGGTGACGGCCTGGTTCGTGATGGCCGTGATCGGTCTCATCACCTCGCTGGTGAGCCTGCTCACCCGGACCATGGGCGCTCTGCTCCTCCTCGCGGTCGCCGTGACCGGCTCGGCGGTGCCGGTGGTGGTCACCGGGTCGGTGTCGGTCGGGCTGAACCACGACTTCTCCACCGACGCCGGCGCCGTGTCCATGATCGCCCTGGTGCTCGCCGCGGCCGTCACCGTCGCGAGGGCTCTCCCAGCAGATCACTCCCGTCCCGAGGCCGTCGCCGGGCGGACACGCGGCCCGGTGACGGTCTGTCTGGCGGTCGCCCTGGCGGGCCAGCTGGTGGTCTGGTGGCAGGGCCTGGCCGGGGTCAGCCCGTTGAGCACCCGCTGGGGGGTGGCCCGGCTGATGCTGCTCCTCGCCCTGGCGCTCTGGTTGGCGGCTCGCGTCGTCGGAAGGCGGGGGCTGCTGATCGTCGATGTGGTGTGCGCGGCGGTGGCCATCACCGTCACCGGCGCCTCGGGCCAGCTCGTCCCTCCCCGCTACCTGGTGCCCCAGACGCCGGTGGTCAACTATCTGGGATATCCGCTTCCGCCCAGGCCCACCGTGGCCTCCCTGATGCTTCCCGGCCGGCCGAACCTCCTCATGCTGGTGCTGGCCGTCGCCGGCGTCGCCGGCTATCTGCTCGCCGTCCGGCGGATCCGCCGCGGCGGTCTGCCCTGGCAGGCCGGACGCACCATCGCCTGGATCATCGGCTGGTTCATCGTGGCCTATCTGGCCTCTGCGGGCCTGTGGTCGGCCTCGTCGATCATGTTCAGCTGGCACATGCTCGTCCACATGCTGTTCAACATGCTCGTCCCGGCGCTGCTGGTGATGGGTGCCCCGATCACCCTGCTGAGGCAGGTGCTCGACTCGGGCCGCGACGAGCTGATGAATCCTCGCGCCGTCCTCGACAGCCTGCTGAACTGGGGCCCGATGAAGATCCTGTTCGGCCCCTTCATCGGATGGGCGGTCTTCGTCGCCAGCTTCTACGTCGTCTACTTCACCCCCGTCTTCGGCTGGCTGATGCGCTACCACTGGGGCCACCAGTGGATGCTCCTCCACTTCATGGCGGCCGGTCTGCTGCTCTTCGAGTTCGTCATCGGGCTCGACGAGCTGCCGTCCTCCCTGCCTCACATCGGGCGCCTCGGCTTCGTCATCACGGCGATGCCTTTCCACTCCTTCTTCGCCGTCATCACGATGGGCGCCCACCAGATCATCGGGCGCGACTACTACCTCACCCTTGCCGTGCCGTGGATCCATGACCTGGCGGCCAATCAGAATCTCGGCGGGCAGATCACCTGGGCCACCGGCGAGCCGCCGATGGCTGTGGTGCTGCTGGCCCTGTGCGTCCAGTGGTTCCTCTCCGACCGGCGCGACCAGCGCCGCCTGGACAAGGCCGAGGACGAGGGCCTGGAGGACTCCCTGGCCGCCTACAACGAGATGCTGGCCCGGATGGCCGGTCAGGACGCCGTGGCCGAGGCGGAGGACGCCGCCCGCGCCCACCGGGACCGGTCCGGCTCCGAGCCCGAGGACGGGGCCCCGAGGCCATGACCGGGGACACCGGCTCGGCCGTGGCCCTGCAGATCAGCGGCATGACCTGCTCGGCCTGCGCCACCCAGATCGAGAAGCGGCTGTCGAGCCTCGACGGGGTCACCGCCACCGTCAACTACGCCACCGAGCGGGCGACGGTGACCGGGATGACCAGCTCCGAGGCCATCGACGCCGTCCGCAGGACCGGCTACTCGGCCGCCCGGGCGGGCGACGTCGACCCGGCCGCGCTGGCCGCCTCCCGGATCACGGGCCTGCGGCGTCGCCTCATCGTGGCGACCCTGCTCACCCTCCCGCTGATGGACGTCGGCCTGGTCCTGGCGCTGGCACCCGGGCTGCGCTTCCCCGGATGGGACTGGATGCTGGTGATCCTGGCGCTGCCGGTCGTCGCCTGGTGCGCCTGGCCCTTCCATCGGGCCATGTGGGCCAATCTGCGTCACGGCATCACCTCGATGGACACCCTGGTGTCCCTGGGGGTGCTGGCCTCCTTCGGCTGGACGGTCATCTCGATGCTCGTCGCCCCTGCCGACGCCGAGGGCTACTGGCTGGGCTACGGCATCACCCCGGCCGGCGCCGACACCCTGTATCTGGATGTCGCCGCCGGGGTCACCTGCTTCCTGCTGGCCGGGCGCTATTTCGAGGCGAAGGCGAAACGGACCGCCCGGTCGGTCCTCGACGCCCTGGGCCAGCTCGCGGCGACCAGCGCCCGGCTGCTCGTCGACGGCGTCGAGACCACCGTCCCGGTCTCGCGGCTGCGGGAGGGCGACCTCTTCGTGGTCCTGGCCTCGGAGACCGTCCCCGCCGACGGGGCGGTGACGCAGGGCACCTCCAGCGTCGACTCGTCGATGATGACCGGCGAGCCGGTGCCGGTCGACGTGTCGGCCGGCGACCGCGTCACCGGGGGAACCGTGAATCTCACGGGGCGCATCGTGGTGCGCGCCACCGCGGTGGGCGAGGAATCCCAGCTGGCGCAGATGGCGGCCATGGCGGATCAGGCTCAGGCCCGCAAGGCCAACGTGTCCCGGCTCGTCGACAGGGTCGTCGGGGTCTTCGTGCCGGTGGTGCTGGGCATCGTCGTGGTCACCGTGGCGGGCTGGTGGATCGGCGGGGGCGGTCTGCGCTATGCCCTGTCGGCCGGGCTGTCGGTGCTCGTCATCGCCTGTCCCTGCGCCCTGGGGTTGGCGACGCCGACCGCCATGATGGTCGGCGTGGGCCGGGGCGGGCGTCTCGGGATCCTCATCAAGGGGCCCGACGCGCTGGAGGCCACCGGCCGGGTCGACACCGTCGTGCTGGACAAGACCGGCACGGTCACCACCGGACGGATGCGCGTCGTCGAGCGGACCTGCGTCGACGGTGCCGACATCGACCCCATCCACGGGCTGGCGGCGTCGCTGGAGTCGGCGTCCACCCACCCGATCGCGGCGGCCTTGGTCGAATCCTGCCCCGTCCCGGTACCCGCCTGCTCCGACGTGCGGACCGTCTCCGGCGGGGGCCTGAGGGGCACGGTGGAGGGCCGCGCGGTGGTCCTCGGCAGTCCCCGGTTCCTCGGCGACGAGGGCCTGTTGCTGCCGCCGGATCTGCTTCGGGCCGTCGAGGACGGCGCATCGGCGGCGATGACGCCGGTGGTGGTGGGGGTCGACGGCCAGGCGGCCGCCGTGCTCAGCCTGGCCGACACCATCCGACCCGAGGCACCCCAGGTGGTGGCCGAGCTGTCCCGGATGGGCCTGCGGACGGTTCTGCTCAGCGGCGACTCGCAGACCGCCGCCCGGAAGGTCGGGGATCGGCTGGGCTGCGACGAGGTGCTGGCCGAGGTGATGCCGGCCCACAAGGCCGAGGTGATCGAGGGCCTGCGCGCCGAGGGCCACCGGGTCGCGATGGTCGGCGACGGCATCAATGACGCCGCCGCCCTGGCGGCCGCCGATCTGGGGCTGGCGCTGGTCACCGGCACCGACATCGCGATGCGCAGCGCCGACATCATCTGCGTGCGCCACCACCTGGGCGTGGTGCCCGACGCCATCCGGCTGGCCAGGCGGACCCGGCGGATCATCCGCGGCAATCTCGTGTGGGCCTTCGCCTACAACATCGCCGCCATCCCGATCGCCGCGGCAGGGCTGCTGAACCCCCTCATCTCGGGGCTGGCGATGAGCCTGTCCAGCCTCCTGGTCGTCACCAACTCCCTGAGGCTCCGCAATTTCGAATAGAAGGGGGGACGACCCCCCTTCGCTCGCGCAGGGGGAGTCGACTCCCCCTGTTAATGTGGCACCGTGAGTGTCGAAGCTGACGGAAGGCGCCTGCTGCGCGTCGAGGTTAAGAACGCACAGACCCCGATCGAGAACAAGCCGAAATGGATCCGCACCACGGCGACCATGGGCCCCGAGTATCGGGACATGCGCCGGCGGATGAAGGACACCGACCTGCACACCGTGTGCCAAGAGGCCGGATGCCCCAACATCTTCGAGTGCTGGGAGGACCGCGAGGCCACCTTCCTCATCGGCGGCGACAAATGCACCCGCCGCTGCGACTTCTGCCAGATCGCCTCCGCCAAGCCCGACGGCTACGACACCGACGAGCCGCGCCGGGTCGCCGCCTCCGTGCATCAGATGGGGCTGCGCTACGCCACGGTCACCAGCGTCTGCCGCGACGACCTCGTCGACGAGGGCGCCTGGCTGTGCGCGGAGACCATCCGGCAGATCCACGACGTCAATCCCGGCGTCGGCGTCGAGATGCTCGCCCAGGACTTCTCCGGCCGCCCCGAACTGCTCGACCAGGTCTTCGAGGCCGGTCCGGAGGTCTTCGGCCACAATCTGGAGACCGTGCCCCGCATCTTCAAGCGGATCCGCCCCGGATTCCGCTACGACCGCTCCCTGGAGGTGCTTCAGCGGGCCCACGACCACGGCATGGTCACCAAGTCCAACCTCATCCTGGGGATGGGCGAGACCCGTGAGGAGGTGTCCGAGGCCATGCAGGCCCTCCACGACGCCGACACGGATCTGCTCACCATCACCCAGTACCTGCGTCCGAACGCCCATCTCCACCCGATCGACCGCTGGGTCACCCCGCAGGAGTTCGACGAGCTGGCAGAGGAGGCCGAGGAGATCGGCTTCGTCGGAGTGATGAGCGGCCCCCTGGTGCGCTCCTCCTACCGGGCCGGTCGGCTCTACCGGCAGGCGATGGAGGCCCGTGGGCAGACCCCGGTGACCATCGTCACGGGCTATCGCGACGGGCAGCGCCCGGCACCCTTCGCGGCACGGTAGTATAAGGGGTCGCCCACGTCCGCACGCTGAATCATCACTGGAGTCGTCCATGCCCAAGAGCCAGGCCGCCAAGGAGCTTGCAGCCAAGCAGAAGGCCGAGGCCAAGGCTGCCAAGGAGCGCCGCAAGAATTCCGACAACCCCAAGGACTGGGGCACCTGGAAGCAGCTCGTCGAGACCTTCAAGATGACCCGCAAGGCCGACCCTGCGGTCACCTGGTGGGTCCTCGGGGCCGTTCTCATCCCGATCGTCGTCTTCGTGGTGCTCGGCATCATCATCACGCCGTGGTGGATGTGGCTGGTCGTCGGCATCTTCGCCGGTGCCGCCTGCGGCATGTGGATCTTCAGTCGTCGGGCCCGCAAGGCCATGTACACGCGTTTCAAGGGCCAGCCCGGGTCCGCCGAGGTGGCGCTGTCCCAGCTCGACAAGAAGAAGTGGACGACGACCCCCGCCGTCGCGGTCTCCCGCCAGCAGGACGTCGTCCACCGTGCACTGGGTCCCGGCGGCCTCATCCTCGTCGGCGAGGGCCACGGGAACGGGCTGCGCAAGCTCATGGCGGAGGAGAAGCACCGTCATGAGCAGGTCGCCTACGGGGTTCCCGTCATCACCATGATCATGGGCGAGGGCAAGGACCAGATTCCCCTCGAGCAGCTCGACAAGAAGATCAAGAAGTTGCCGAAGACCCTCGACGACGCCAGGGTCAACGAGGTCAGGTCGCGCCTCAAGGCCCTCGACGCGATGCGTCCGCGGCTCCCGATCCCCAAGGGTCCGATGCCGACCTCGATGAAGGGTTCCCGCAACGCGATGCGGGGTCGCTGATCGGTGGCCGCCTCGATCAACATCGTCAATGCCGAGCACGTCTCCAAGACCTTCGGCACCCGAGTTGTCCTCGATGACCTCTCCCTGGGACTGTCCAGCGGGGAGGTCATCGGTGTGGTGGGCCGTAACGGCGACGGCAAGTCCACCCTGCTCGGGATTCTCACCGGGACCGTCGAGCCCGACTCCGGGACGGTGACCCGCACCGGATCGGTGTCCATCGGGCTGCTGGCCCAGGCCGAGACCCCGGTCCCCGGTCAGACCGTCCGCGATCTCGTGGTGCAGGGGCGCCCCGACCACGTCTGGGCCTCCGATCCGGTCGCCCGGCCCATCGTCGAGCAGATGCTCGCCGACATCGATCTGGACGCCGCCACCGCCGACCTCTCGGGCGGGGAGCGGCGCCGCGTCGCCCTGGTCGCCCTGATGCTCGGCGACCACGACCTGCTGGTCCTCGACGAGCCGACCAACCATCTTGACGTCGAGGCGGTGGCCTGGCTGGCCGGTCACCTGCGCACCCTGCAGGCGCGCGGCGTCGCCATGCTCATCGTCTCCCACGACCGGTGGTTCCTCGACGAGGTGTGCAATCGCGTCTGGGAGGTCCACGACGCCACCGTCGACGCCTACGACGGCGGATACGCCGCCTACACCCTGGCCCGTGCCGAGCGTTCCCGGCAGGCCGCCGCCAACGAGGCGCGCCGCCGCAATCTGGTGCGCAAGGAACTGGCCTGGCTGCGCCGGGGAGCACCGGCGCGCACCTCGAAGCCGCGGTTCCGCATCGATGCCGCCAATGCGCTCATCGCCGACGTACCCGAGCCCCGCGACAAACTGGAGCTCGCCCGGTTCTCGGCGAGCCGGCTCGGCAAGGACGTCTTCGATCTCGACGACGTCACCCTCACACTTCCCGACGGCCGCTCCCTCATGAGCCACCTCACCTGGTCGATCGGTCCCGGCGACCGGATCGGCCTGGTGGGGGTCAACGGGGCCGGGAAGTCGACCCTGCTGAATCTCCTGGACCATCGGCTCGAACCCACCTCGGGACGGGTCAAGCAGGGGAAGACGCTGCGCATCGCCCACCTCACCCAGGAGGTGCACGAGCTGGACGCCGACCGCCCCGAGGGGCGCGAGACGGTGCTCGACTCGGTGCAGCGGCTGCGTCAGGAGACGAAGCTGGCCACCGGCGAGGAGGCGGGCGCCGCCAACCTGCTGGAGGACTTCGGCTTCACCGGGCAGCGCCTGGTGACCCGGGTGGGCGACCTGTCGGGAGGCGAGAAGCGCCGTCTCCAGCTGCTGAGGCTGCTCATCGAGGAGCCCAATGTGCTACTGCTCGACGAGCCCACCAACGACCTGGACATCGACACCCTGAGGGTCGTGGAGGACTACCTGGACACCTGGCCGGGCACCCTCATCGTGGTGACCCACGACCGCTACTTCCTGGAACGGGTCTGCGACGTCACCTACGCCCTGATGGGCGACGGGTCGTGCGTCCTGCTGCCCGGTGGCATCGACCAGTACCTCGAGGCGCGGGCCCGCCGCGAGGCCGGGCCCTCGAAGTCTCAGCGGGTGGGCAGCTCGGCCGACCGACCGGCCGCGGGCCCGTCGTCGGCCGAGCTGCGCCGCGCCCACAAGGACATGGCGCGGCTCGAGGGCCAGATATCGCGGGCCCGCGGAGAACTCGACCAGATCCACGAGGAGATGGCCCGGGTGGCCACCGATTTCGTGAAGCTCAACGAGCTGCAGCAGAGCGCGACCGCGCTCGAGACCCGCATCGACGATCTGGAGAACTCCTGGCTGGAGGCCGGGGAACTCATCGAGGAGGCGTGAGGGCCTCCGCCGTCGAGACGTAGTTCATGAGGTGGTCGCGCTCGTCCTGGAGCTGATCGAGACGGTTCTTGACGACGTCGCCGATGCTCACGATGTTGACGAGCCGGCCGTCCTCGACGACGGGGATGTGGCGGATCCGCTCCTCGGTCATGGTCCGGGCCACCTCCTCCAGGTCGGCACCGGGGAGGCAGGTCGTGACGTCGGTGACCATGATGGTGGCGACGGGGTGGTCGAGCAGGGCCGGATCTGAGGCCAGGTGACGGACGATGTCGCGTTCGGAGACGATGCCGTCGATCCGGCCGGCGGTGTCGCTCACCACGGCGCAGCCGATGTTGCGCTCGACGAGCAGGTTGAGAAGGTCGCCCACCGTGGCGCTCGAGACGACGGTGACGACGCTGGTACCGCGCTTGCGGAGAACCTCGGAGATGATCATGTGCAATTGTCACATAGTGTGACAAATCTCACAACTAACACAGCTTTCACAATCCTCGAAGGTATCTCCCGGGAGACCCCCGCCCGGCCCGTCATGCGGCGTGGGAGTGCCTTTCCCTCGGCTCGTCAACCGCGCCGGGGACCGGCTCCTCGTCGGCTTCGGCCCGCACCGGCATGAGGCGACGCAGGATCTGGTCCAGGACGGCCCCGATGGCGACGGCCAGCACGATGCCCACCGCCATCGCCAGCATGTGGTTGCCTCCGACGACGCTGGCCGTCCCCGTCCCGATGGCCACCGAGTAGGCGGACCAGAGAATGCCGGCGATGACGTCGACGGCCAGGAAGACGCGGTAGCTGAAGCCGGTGGCCCCCGCCATGGCGTTGACGATCACCCGGCCGCCGGGGATGTAGCGGGCCACCAGGATGCACAACGGACCGCGGCGTCGCAGCTGGCGCCTGGCCCACACCACGGTCTTGACGCGACGTCGTCCCCCGTTCAGCATCCGGGTGTGGCCGAGCCGCCGGCCGATGAGGAAGGCGATGTTGTCGCCGCAGACCGCACCGAGGGCGGCCACGGGAGCCAGCAGCCACCACGGCGGTCGCCCGACCGCCGCCAGGCCGACCACCAGGGATTCGCTGGGGACCGGGGGGAAGAAGCCGTCGATGGTGCACAGCGCGGCCAGCGCGATGAGGACCCATGGCTCCCCCGCATGCGCCTCGATCAACTGATTGATCGAGTACATCCAGGCTGCCAGGGTCATGGCCCAAGTCTTCCACGCCGGACCTGTCCGCCCGTCGGAGCAGGGTCTGATTCTCAGCTCAGACCCTGGTACACCTCCGTCAGATCCCGGGCCAGTGCAGCGGGTGCGAATTTTCGGCGGGCGGTGGTGCGGATGAGGCCGCGGTCGAAGCTCGCAAGGCGGTCGACGAAGTCGGCGACGGCGGCCGTCAGGTCCTGGTCGGCGAATCCGCGGGCGACCACCGCGGTGCCCGGGCCGAGGAACCCCTCGGGGCCACCGCAGGGGGTCGCCAGCACCGGCAGCCCCGCGGCCATCGCCTCGGCGTAGACGACGCCGAAGGTCTCCCACCGCGAGAACAGCGCGAACCCGTCGGCGCCGGCCATCTCCTCGGCGACCTGTTCGCGATCCAGCGCTCCCAGCAGGGTGACCCTGCCGCGGGGGTCCTCGGCGGCCAGCAGCCGCTCGAGTTCGGGCCTCACGGGCCCCTGGCCCGCGATCCTCAGGCTCAGACCCGGCTCCCCCTCGGCGACCCTCAGCACGGCGCGGCACAGGTCGGCCATGCCCTTGCGCTCGATGAGATTGCCGACGCTGAGCAGGTTGATCCCGGGGCGGGGGTGCGCGGGGCGGTCGAAGAGCTCGACGTCGACGACATCGGGCACCACCGCGACGTCCACCCCGTAGCGCTCCACCAGGATGCGGGCCAGAGCACCGGAGACGGCGAGCACGCGGTCGGCTCCTGCCAGCCCCACCCTGCAGTTCTCGTCGCGCAGCCGGTCGATGTGGCCGGGGCGCAGGTGGGAGTCGTGCTCGGTGACCACCATCGGTATCCGCCGGCTCCCCGCACTCAGCACCCCGGATCGCACCAGTGCCGCCGCATAGTGGCTGAAGTGCGCGTGGACCACCTCGGGGGTCCCGTACCGGTCCACGACGGCGCGCCACAGCCGGGTCATGGCGCGGGCGTGGACGGCGTGGTCGATACCCACAGGAACCCGCCCGAGCGGCACGTCCAGGCGGACGACGTCCACCCCGTCGACGGTGGACAGGTGCATCCCCATCGGGCGCCGGCGTCTGACCGAGCGGGCGTCCAGGGCGGCGATCACCACGCGGTGCCCGGCGTCCTGGAGGGCCTTGGCCTGGTCCAGCTCGAAGACGCCGCGAAGCGGGTCGGAGGGACCGGGCACTCCTCTGGCGACGATCAGCACGTACATGAGTTCACCTCCGGTTGACCACGACGGTGCCCAGCACCATGTCGTCCAGTGCGCGGCGCTCGGCGCCGATCACCACGGCGGGCAGCACGAGGCATTTCATGGCCGCCCGCACTGCGGCACGCCACCAGCCGAGGGGGCCGGCCGAGTTCAGGCGGACGACGGCGATCCGGGCCAGCAGCTGGCCGAAGGATGCCGAGGTGAGAGCGGTGAGGACCGTCTTCTCGATGAAGAACACCGCCATCGGCATCCAGGCGCGCCATCCGGGGTCCCTCATCACTCCCATGCCGAAGACCGCCATCGCCACGATCATGGAGGCGGCCCAGTCCACCATGAGGGCGCCGATCCGCGAACCCCACCGGGCCAACGACCCGCGTCCGGTGGCCGGCAGACCGAGGCTGGTTCCCGGTCTCTGCTCCTGGGCGCTGTCGGTGGTCTCCACACAGCCACCCTATCGGCAGCCGCTCAGATCAACTCGTCGTGATGACCGACGTGGGCGAACTCCGCGGATCCGTCGACGCACTGCCACCAGGTGAGTCTGGGGGCTCCGGGCGACTCGGCCTTGACGTATGTCCGCCACGCCGTGGCACCGTCCTCGCGCACCCGGGGTCTGCCGCCTCTGGCGGCCGTGGTGAACTGGTGGGTCTCATGGCGGTCCCATGCGTGACCGGCCAGCACGTCGACCATCACCCGGACCGTCTTGGCCCGGGGCACGATGTCGGCGTCCATCGACTCCAGGAACTGGGGCCCCAACGTGTAGGTCGACAGAGCCGCACTGCGTTCGCTCTCGGGGGTGCCGGTGAGCCACGCCTGCTCGATCTCCCATCGCAGCTGCTTCTCCGGATCGGCGAAGACCTGCCGGACGTCGCGGCCTGCGCCCTGGGCCGCGTCGAGGCGCTGCTGCAGGTCGGCGTTCTGCTCGGCCAGCGAGTCGGCCCGCGAGCGCTCACGGTCCTGAGCCTGCAACTCCTCGTTGAGCAGGGCCACGAGGCCCTCCTCGACTCCGGCGGTCACCCTCCCCACGATCGCGTCGACCTTCCTGTCGAGCATCTTCTCGAGGGCCTCGGCATCCACCGTCACGGCCCGCTCCCGCGTGACCGTGGGCTGTGCGGCGGGCTCAGGGGCCGGCTGAGGTGCGGGCGCCGTCTCGGCTGTGGCCTGTGCCGGGGCGGCCGCCACGACCTTGCGCAGGCCGGGGCCCGGCTTCGGCCCCGGGAAGCCCGGCGGTGTCTGTCGTGGCGGCGCCTGCTCGTCGACGCCGTCCTCGGAGCTGCGGTCGATGAGACGGCGCCGGTACTCCGCCAGTTCGGCGGCCTGCCGCATGTCGAGGATCCCGCCGGGGGCGCGTCCCGAGACGTGCTGTGCGGGTCCGGCTCCCTGGGAGTTGACGACGTGGCGGGCGATGAGCCGGCAGGCCGCCTCCTCGTCGTCCTCCGGGTAGACGGTGAACAGCCGGTGACGACGCCAGTAGTCGGTACGGGTGGCGCCGGGCAGGATCACCCGCACCGACCCTCCGTAGCACTGGAACTGCGTGTCGACGGTGTCGGAGAGCACCCTGGAGGCCTTCATGGTCTTCAGCACCGCCACCTCTGTGCCGGGAGGCAGCTGCCCGACCAGGTACTCGACGCTGATCCGCGGGCTGCCGGTCTCCGACACCGGTGAGACCACGACCAGTGGCTCGGTCCTCGCCACATCGAAGATTCGGGCGACCAGATGGCCCACCTCCGCACTGTCCACAAGCCACGTCGACGCCATGGTCGTCTCCTTCGGGTCGGGGGTGTCCCTCCAGCCTGCCACCTGCGTCGTCGAGGCACCCGGACCGCCGCAGATCAATCGCCGGTCCTGTCCGCATCGCGCCACGGCCTCCCCTATGGTGGGCGTGTTACATCCCCGAAACACAATGGTGACGCCCGAGCAACCCGCTCCCGATAGCGTCATGGCAACACCACGCAGTCGATGGAGGAAAGATGTTCCAAGGTGCAGACGATCTGCTTGAGTTCGTGAAGAAGGAGGGCGTCGAGTTCATCGATGTCCGCTTCTGCGACCTGATCGGAATCATGCAGCACTTCACGGTTCCGGCCCGCGAGTTCGACAAGCACGCCTACGAGGAGGGCCTGGCCTTCGACGGCTCGTCGATCCGCGGCTTCCAGAAGATCAACGAGTCGGACATGGCTCTGAAGCCCGATCCCGGCAGCGCCTGGCTCGATCCCTTCCGCGAGCACAAGACCCTCATCGTCAACTTCTTCGTCACCGACCCGATCACCGGCGAGATGTACAGCCGTGACCCCCGCAACATCGCCCGCAAGGCCGAGGCCTACCTGGCCTCCACGGGCATCGCCGACACCGCCTTCATGGCCCCCGAGGCGGAGTTCTACGTCTTCGACGACGTCCGCTACGAGACCGACCAGAAGGGCGCGTACTACTCCATCGACTCCGAGGAGGCGGCCTGGAACAGCGGCCGCGAGGAGGACGGCGGCAACCGCGGCTACAAGGTCAAGTACAAGGGCGGATACTTCCCGGTCTCCCCCACCGACCACTTCGCCGACCTGCGCGACGAGATCGTCACCATCATGGAGGGCATCGGCCTCAAGGTCGAGCGCGCCCACCACGAGGTCGGCACCGCCGGCCAGGCCGAGATCAACTGGCGCTTCGACACCCTGACCACCAGCGCCGACAACGTCATGAAGTTCAAGTACATCGTCCGCAACGTGGCCTGGAACCACGGCAAGACGGCGACCTTCATGCCGAAGCCGATCTTCGGCGACAACGGTTCGGGCATGCACGTCCACTCCTCGCTGTGGAAGAACGGCGACCCGCTCTTCTTCGACGAGTCGGGCTACGCGCAGCTCTCCGACACCGCCCGCTACTACATCGGCGGCATCCTCAAGCACGCCCCCTCGCTGCTGGCCTTCACCAACCCGAGCGCGAACTCCTACCACCGTCTGGTGCCCGGATTCGAGGCCCCGGTGAACCTGGTGTACTCGCAGCGCAACCGCTCGGCCTGCATGCGCATCCCGATCACCGGCCCCTCCCCGAAGGCCAAGCGCGTCGAGTTCCGATGCCCCGATCCCTCGGCCAACCCGTACATGGCCTTCGCGGCCCTGCTGCTGGCCGGCCTGGACGGCGTCCAGAACAAGATCGAGCCCCCGGCCCCGGTCGACAAGGACATCTACGAGCTGCCCCCCGAGGAGCACGACCTTCTCGATCACGTCCCCACCGATCTCGGCTCTGTGCTCGACGCCCTCGAGGCCGATCACGAGTTCCTGGAGGCCGGGGACGTCTTCACCCCCGATCTCATCGAGACCTGGATCGACATCAAGCGCAGCGACCTGTCCGAGCTGCAGCAGCGCCCGCACCCCTACGAGTTCGATCTCTATTACGACATCTGATCGTCTGACCTAGTCAGAGCGTTCCGGTTCCGGATTTGTCCGGAACCGCTCTGAGATCATCCGCCCGTGCTGCCAGCACTTCACCAACGGCAGCACGGGCGGACTCGTTCGCCTCCTCAACGCGGCCTCAGAACTGAACAGCCCTCGGGTGCCGCCGGGAAATCGCTTGGAGAAGCTGGTCGGCGGCCGCGACGGCCAGCACTCCATCCGCATCAACGACCAGTACCGAATCTGCTTCGTGTGGACCGACAACGGAGCAGACGACGTCGAGATCACCGACTATCACTGACCACCAAGGAGAGGAGACCAATCATGGCGACAGCATCGAAGGCACACGACCCGATCACTCCCGGCGAGATCCTGCTGACTGAGTTTCTTGAGCCGATGGGCATCACGCAGTACCGCCTCGCCCAGGCCACTGGACTCTCCCAGACCCGGATCAGCGAGATCGTGCGCGGCAAGCGCGCCATCACCACCGATACCGCCCCCCGGCTGTCCAAGGCCCTCGGGGTCGACGACCGCTTCTGGATCAACATCCAGACCGACTACGACCTCGAGGTCGAGCGAGACCTGCACGCCGACGAACTGGCCAAGGTGACCACCCTGGTCGCGAGCTGATATCGCCTCTGTACAGACACATGGACGCCCCCAGAGCGACCAGCAAGTACGTTTGCGCAGGTCAGGCCACCAGGTCGCGAAGCTCGTCGGCGATTCCCTTGAGCTGCTCTCCAGGCTCCAGAACCAGATCGGCCGTGGTCACCCAACGCTCCCCATGCCATCCGGAGGGGAGTGTCTCGTCGAAGGGTCACGCGCAGCTGGATGTGTCCTCCGTGGTGGTTGGCCTCGATGCGCATGTCTCCCTCCAGCGACTCCCACTCCCGGACGCCCTGCCACATCCCCGCCAGTCCGCGACCATTCCGGAGAAGAAGTCGGCCAAGCTCTCGAACCCGTTGAACTCGTACACGTCGGTTCTCGCCGACAGCCCGGGAAGGCGTAGTTCTGCGCTCAGATAGTCCTGCGATCCGGGCTCGCGGCTCAACCGGAGGCAATGAGTACTCGTCCCGACCTCGACCATCTCCACGAGGCCTATGGTTCCAGACGGGACCTCGTGCCGGGGATGCCAAAGACACATACTGCGATTCTCGACGAGACCGGGCCGGAATCGCCAATGAGAACCCCGGAACGGGCCCGGTCTCGTCGAGAATCGCAGCTCGCCCGCTCAAGACATCGAACTCAGCCACCACGCCAGCGGCCCGGTGGAGAAGGTCAGCGCCACCATGACTGCATTGAGCCACGGGTGGACGGCCAGCAGAGCCACGTACTCCCGCAGCAGGGCGCTGGGCATGAAGTAGCGGGCGGTGCTCGCCCCCAGCACCTGTGCACGCAGCCTCTGGCGCCGGCACAGGTCCGCGGCCCGCACCGCATGGTAGGAACTGGTGACCACCACCAGCCCGGCCGGCTCTTCTCGAGCCACCAGCTCGGTGCTGTACCGCAGATTCTCGGCGGTCGTGGTGGCCCGGTCCTCGATCCGGATCGCCGCCTCCGGCACCCCGTGCTCGCGCAGGTACTCCGCCATCGCATCCCCCTCGGCCCGGGACTCGTCGGACCCCTGACCGCCCGACGGGATGATGAGCGACTCGTACCCGGCGGCCCGATCGGCCCGCCACTGATCGACCGCCCGGTCGAGCCGGCCGCCGAGCAGACGGGGCACCCGGCCGTTGATGAGCCCCGCCCCCAGCACCACCAGGTGATGGCGCCCGGGAGCGCAGCGGGACCGCCCCAGGGCCATCCCCGAGGCGAGGAACCCCAGAAATCCGAATGAGAGCCAGGCCAGGGCCAGGAAGGCCCCGATGCCCAGGTAGAGAGGCCCGGTGAGCTGATGGCCGATCGACACCAGCAGCCAGGCCATCAGGCCCACGATCGCCACCCCGAGCAGCCCCGAGAGCAGGTTCGCCGGGCGCGGGCCCTCCTTGCGGGCCATCGTCACCCCGTTGGCGATGAGCAGCAACGGCAGCGCCAGCACCCCGAGAACCGAGCCGGCCGCCAGGAGCACCAGCACCACGATCCCGAACACCGGAATACCGACCGCCTGCCGGACCACCACCCAGGCGGCGGCCAGCACGGCGCACAGCAGCACCAGGCCGTTGGTCCACGCGCCCGGCCGCCACCTCGCCAGCAGCGCATAGCCGACCAGCAGGACGACCGTGATGAGAACACCCGTCATGACAGTCAGCATCCCAGCATCGCCGGGCCTGTTCCACCGCTGACGCCTGGACTCATCCCACGGCGCAGGAGGATCACTCCCCGGTGCCGCCCGGGTCTCATCCCAGGGGAGGAGTCGCACCGGTAGCGTGTGACCCATGACCACCGTTGCAGACATCCGCGCCAGCCTGGACACCTGGTACCCACCGGAGCTCGCCGAGACCTGGGACCGGCCGGGCCTCGTCTGCGGCGATCCGGCGGATTCCGTCAGCACCGTGGCCTGCGCCCTGGAGGCCACCGACGCCGTCGTCGAGGCCGCCATCGATGCCGGCGCCCAGATGCTGGTGGTGCACCACCCGCTGCTGCTGCGAGGCGTCTCCTCGGTAGCGGCCGACACCCCGAAGGGCCGCATCGTCCACCGTCTCATCCGCTCCGGCATCGCCCTCATGAGCGCACACACCAATGCCGACGCGGCGGTCGGCGGGGTCAACGACGTGCTGGCCGAGCTGCTGGGCATCAGGGTCACCGGCCCTCTCGAGAGGGCGGCCGTCGGCGACAATCCCCTGGAGGGGATCGGGCGGGTCGGGCAGCTGGACGAGTCGATGACGCTGCGCGACCTCACCGCCAGGGTGGCCGAGCGCCTCCCCGCCACCGTGTGGGGGGTGCGTGCAGCCGGTGATACGCAGCGGACGGTGCGCACCGTGGCGCTGTGCTCCGGTGCCGGCGACTCTCTCCTCGAAGACGCCGCCCGCAGCGGCGCCGACGTCTACCTCACAAGCGACCTGCGCCACCACCCGGCCGATGAGCACCTGCGCGCCGGCGGCCCGGCCCTCATCGACACCGCGCACTGGGCGTCCGAGTCGCCGTGGTGCCGATCGGTCGCCGACCGGATCTCCGCAGCCCACGACGTCACCGCCACGGTGCTCGACGTCCGCACCGATCCCTGGACCATCGGGATCCGCCGCGAGGACATCTGAGACGACCATGGTGGACGCCGCACGCAACGATCGTGAATTCATCGACGACACCGAGGCGGTGGTGCGTCTCGGCTCCATGCTGCTGTCGGCCGGCACAGGCTCCTACCGGGTCAAGCGCGCCATGGAGCGCGCCGCCACCGCCCTGGGTATGGAGCGCCACGACGCCTCGGTCGGTCTCACCGAGATCAGCGTCACCGCCCACCGCGGCGACAACTTCCGCACCGTCGTGCGCGAGGTCTACCGTGTGCGCGTCGACGCCTCGCGGATTCAGGCCCTGGAATACCTCGCCCGTCACCTCCCGAAGCCCTGCACCGCCGCCACCCTGGAGGCCGAGCTCGACCGCATCTCCCGCACTGTCACCTCCCGCTGGTCCCCCTGGCTCAACATCCTGGCCGCCGGGGTCGCCTGCGCGGGATTCTCGGTCCTCAACAGGTTCCCGCTGGCCGACGCCCTGGTCGTCCTCATCGCCGCCAGCTGCGGTCAGGTCGTCAGGCGAATGGCGACGCGGCGCTGGCTCAACCAGTTCGGCACCACCGCGCTGGCGGCCGCGGCCTCGAGCCTGGTGTACCTGGTGGTGGCCGCGCTGCTGGGCCTGACCGGCCTGCCCGGCCTGGCGGGCGTCACCGACCCCGGATACATCGCCGCCCTGCTCTTCCTGGTCCCCGGCTTCCCGATGATCACCTCCATCCTCGACATGGCCCGACTCGACTTCACCGCCGGGCTCGCCCGCGCCGCCTACTCCTTCGGTCTGGTGGTCTCGGCCACCGCCAGCGCCTGGGTCGTCTCCTTCCTGACCGGCCTCACCCCGCTGGCCACCCAGTCCGCCCTCCCCGGTGCGTGGCAGTGGATCGCCTACGTCGTCGCGACCTTCCTCGGCGTCGCCGGATTCGCGGTGATGTTCAACTCGACCCCCCGGATGGTGCTCATCGCGGCGAGCCTGGGAACGATCGGCAATCTCGCCCGGCTGGCCATGGTGAGCGCCTCCATGCCGGCCCAGCTCGGAGCCGGTCTCGGCGGCCTCATCGTCGGGCTGGCGGCCGCCCCACTCACCAAGCGGTTCGCCATCCCCCGGATCACGGTCACCGTGCCAGCCTGCCTCATCATGATCCCCGGCACCGCCATGTACCGGATGATGTACTGGTTCAACGCGGAGAACACCGTGCGGGCCCTGGGGTTCGGGGTGGATGCCGTGCTGGCGGTGCTGGCCATCGCGATCGGGCTGGCGGTGGCGCGGATGCTCACCGACCCGGCTTGGACCTTCGCCCGACCCATCCCCAGTCCCCACGCATTCCGTTCGTAGCCGTCAAGGCGTCCAGAAGAGCTCCTCGACGACCTTCGAGGCCCGACGGCTGAGCCTGAGGTGATCCTCCACCATCGTCTCGGAGGAGCCCAGCCCCAGGCCCATGATGCGGGCCATCGCGTCCAGATCCTCGATGCCGGTGGGGATGACGTCGGAGGCCCGTCCCCGGGTGACGACGATGGCGTTGCGCATCCGGGAGGCGTGGATCCATGCCTGACGCAGCGCATCGTGCTGGTCCTCGGTCATCAGCCCGCCGTCAAGGGCCGCGTCGAGTGCCTCCACGGTCGAGGTCGTGCGCAGCGCCGGAAGCTCCGCGGCGTGCTGCATCTGGAGCACCTGCGCGGTCCACTCCACATCCGACAGCCCTCCCGGACCGAGCTTGAGGTGGCGTTGCCGATCCACCCCCCGCGGTATCCGTTCGGTCTCCATCCGCGCCTTGAGCCTGCGGATCTCGGCGAACTGCGAGGCGGTGAGTCCCCCGTCGGGCCAGCGAAGCCGGTCGATCGCCTCCAGCAGGGTCGAGGTGAGTGCCCGGTCCCCCGCACCGTGCCGGGCGCGCACCAGAGCCTGGGACTCCCAGGTGCTCGACCACGAGCGGTAGTAGCCGAGATAGCTCGAGAGGGTGCGCACCAGCGGCCCGGACTTCCCCTCGGGTCTCAGGCCGGCGTCCAGATCCAGTTTCGGATCGGGACCCGGCAGGGCCAGCAGATTCCTCAGCCGGCTCACCATGGCGGTCGCCTTGGATGTGGCCTCGGGGTCGGAGGAGTCCTCCACGACGAAGAGGGCGTCGGCGTCGGAGGCGTAGGACATCTCGGCACCTCCCCAGCGGCCCATCGCCACCACACCGATCCGGGGAGGGTTCTCGGCCTCCCGGGCCACCACCGTCAGCCCCGCGTCGACGGTCGCCCCGGCCAGGTCGGAGAGCCCCCGTCCGGTCTCCAGACAGTCCGTCTTGTCGAGGATGTTGGCCACCACGATCCGGAACAGCTCGCGGCGCCGGACCGCGCGGACCGCCGCGACGGCGTCCTCCACGGTCTCGTGGCGCGCCGCCACCGCCGTCATCTCGCGGGCCACATCGGAGCCGGGACGCGGCCGCAGGTCGTCCTCGGCCAGGATCTGCACCGTCTCGGGGGCCCGGTAGAGCATGTCGACGGCGTAGCGGCTGCTGGCCAGCACGGTCGCCAGGCGCTGGGCCATCGCCCCCTCGTCGCGCAGCGCGCGCAGATACCAGGGCGACTCCCCGAGGGCCTCCGAGACCCTCCGGAAGGCGACCATGCCCCGGTCTGGGCTGGGGGCGTCGGCCAGCCACTCCAGCATCACCGGCATCAGCTGGGCCTGGATCCGCACCGCCCGGGAGGTGCCCTGGGTGAGCGCCCCGATATGCCCCAGTGCCGCCTTCGGGTCCTTGAATCCCAGAGCCCGCATGCGGTCCTCCACGGCGGCCGGGGCCAGCCGGAACTCGTCGGAGGGGATCCGGGCGACGGCCTCGACCAGCGGAGAGAAGAACACCTTGTTGTGGGTTCTCAGCACGGCACGGGTGGTGGCCCCCCACACCTCCCGGGTCTGGTCGGCGCTGCGCACCCCGATCGACCGCCCAATGCGCCGCAGCCCCCGGTCGTCGGCGGGCAGCAGGTGGGTACGCCGCATCCGGAACATCTGGACGCGGTGCTCCATCAGCCGTTCCAGCCGGTAGGCGTTGTCCAGCCTCTCGGCGTCCCCCCTGGAGATGTATCCGCCGGCCGCCAGCGCCTTCAGCGCCCCCAGCGTCGAGCGGTCGCGCAGCGTCTCGTCGTGGCGGCCGTGGACCAGCTGCAGCAGCTGCACGGTGAATTCGACGTCGCGCAGCCCCCCGGATCCGAGTTTGATCTGCCGGTCCTTCTCCTTCGCGGGGATCAGATCGACCACCCGGGCGCGCATCGCGCGAACCTGGGCGACGAAGTGCTCCTTCTCCCCCACCTGCCACACCATCGGTGCCACGAGGTCGCAGAACTGCTGGCCGAGCTTCAGATCGCCGGCCATCGGACGGGCCTTGAGCAGCGCCTGGAACTCCCAGTTCTTGGCCCATTTGCGGTAGTAGGTGGTCATCGAGTCCATGGTGCGCACCAGCGGCCCGGCATTGCCCTCGGGCCGCAGGGCGGCGTCCACCTGCCAGATGGATCCGGCCCCCGAGTGGGCCGAGCAGATCCTGGCCACCGCCCCGGCCAGACGGGACGCCACCATGACCGCCTGCTGGGAGGTGACGCCCTCGCGGGCGGGTTCGGCGACGTGGATGACGTCGACGTCGGAGATGTAGTTGAGCTCCTGGGCACCGCACTTGCCCATCGCGATGATCGCGAGCCTGGCGTCGGCGTGGTCGGGGTTCTCGGCCCGGGCCAGCGCCAGGGCGAGGGTCACGATGGCGTCTGCGAGGTCGGCGAGTTCGGCGGCGATGTCGTCGACGATGTCGATGGATTCGATGGCGCCGACATCGCGGGAGGCGATCCGCACCAGATGCCGGTCGTTGGCCAGCCTGAGCCGGTCGGCCCCGGCGAGCGGATCCCCCTCGGCGACCAGGAATCCCGATCCGTCGATGAAGGCCCCCACATCGGTGCACAGGTCCGCGGTGATCTCGGCGGCCGGCATCCTGGCGGGCTCGCGCACCACCTGGGTGAGGTCCTCGGGGTGGGCGGCCAGATGCCGGCCCAGTTCCGAGGAGACCCCCAGAAGCCTCACGAGCCGTCGGGCGACCGCATCGTCATCGAGGGCCGCGGCGGTGTCGGCGGGCGCCACGGCCGCCAGGTCGGCGACCGCGGCCATCGCCAGGTCGACGTCGGCGCAGTGCTCCAGATGCTCCTCCCATGGCGCCAGAGCCGCCGGGTCGGCGCCGATGAGCGCGGCGATCTGCTGGTGCATCTGCGCCGCCCGTTCGCCGTCCTCGGCCCCGCGCCGGGCCAGCTCCGCGTCGATGGTGGTCACGCGCTGCATCGAGTCCTCCCTGACTGCTCATCCTGGTGAGAGACTAGCGGGTGCCCGCGGACCGGCGGGCCCAGGCGATGGAAGGACGGGCGGATGGCCGCTGGATCGCAGAAGTCGGGAACGGCGGGCCGGGGGTGGCGCAAGGAGACGGCCGCCTGCCTGCAGGCCGTCGATCTGGTGCTGGCCGCAGAGCCGTCGGCGTCCTTCCTGGTGGTGCTCACCGACTGTCTCCAGACGCTGCGCACCCCCGACCGCGCCCGTCCGTTGAGCATCGGGGCGGCGATGGCCACCGGGGAGCCCGGGGCCGGGGCCGCCGATCAGATCGCGGACAGGGCCGGAGTCGACGCCGCGGAGTCCCGGGCCCAGGCCGGGCTGCTGCGCACCGATCTGGAGGCCGCGATGGAGGCCCCCTCGGCGGTGGTGAGAACGGCCCACGGGCCGGTCTCCTCGGCCGATCTGGTCCGCCTGCTGACGGTGCGCGCATGCGTCGAGGCCCTGCGAGCCGGGGCGCAGCCGCCTCGCCCGGTCCTCATCGCGGCCAGCCGCTTTTCCATCGCTTTAATTTCGTCTGGCGATTTACCGGATTGAGTTT
>OMJG01000695.1_pt1 | contig 23437 bp, 19 predicted proteins | sample 1646431 | NCBI WGS metagenome assembly OMJG01 (sample SAMN03771674, study PRJEB25209) | food metagenome | isolation source: Cotija cheese | place: Mexico:Jalisco,Michoacan | collected 2011-12-12
GGGGTGTAAATACAGCTACTTCTACACTACCTGCATTGGCTTCAGGGCAATATTATTTTGATTATCGCTTGGTGGACGATGTACTTACTAACATGTATCCGTCTTTTGCGTACAAATGGCAGTCTGAACAAGCTGGAATCACCACTCTTCCTCAAATAACAGTGGCTAATTTTCCATCTGTGAGTGCAGATAGTCAGCTAAAAAACCTTAGCAGACAACCTGAGACAGGAGATCCCCTGTCTGCTCTATCAGGAGATACGATTCAAGAAAATGTGACATTCACGTTAACAAAATCTGGGGATGCGATAACCGACAAAAAAATCACGATCTCACTTCCTGAAAATACTACTTATATCAATGGTTCCTTAAAATTAAATGGTACAACTATCGCAGATACCGGCATTCAACAAGGAGTTTCTGTCCCAGCAGATCTATTGAGCAAAATAGGAGATACCATTCATCTTACTTACAACTATCAATTAAATACTGTAGATACTTCTGTACAATCCGTCAGCATACTGACAAAGGCAGCTGTACTTTCCAGCAATATTACATTAGCAGATGGTGCTAAGCTTCCTAACCCAGTTGTCCAAACATCTGCTAAAACAATTCTTGTCCCCAAACAAGAATTAACATTAGTTAATGTACCAGATGATTTTACATTTGGTAACGATCTCCCCAAACCGTTGAAGACAAGTTATTATGAAGCAAAAGGCGATTTTTCTTTTGATGTGCGGGATACTCGGCTTCCAAGCACGTCTCCTTGGCAACTGACAGGTACATTGACTTCTTTATTTAAGAATGATCAAGGTCAAGAATTAAGCGGAACAAAATTATACTTCAATCATTCTGGATCAAAGCAATTGATTCAGCAAGGTCAAAACACGTTGATTTATGAGAGTGATGGAACAGCTAAAGGAGAGGTTCTCGTTGACTTTCCCGATACCGATGGTTTACTCTTAGAGGTAAATAGCAGTACGAATGCTCAACCTGGCGCAACGTATCAAGGCATGGTCACATGGGAACTGACAGCTGGGCCAACCAGCTAAGTGATTAGAATTTGTATGGATCTGTGATAACTGTCACAGATCCTCTTTTTCAAGGATGAGAAGGAAACTTCTGCTGTTAAAATCAGAAATGCTTGGAGGAGTGGACTTGGAACTTTTCAGTTTGCTTGAAAAAAATGAACAACGGCAAATCAAACTTTTCCAACTTTTATTAGAGGAAAAAGGAGAGGTTTCCGTTAATAACGTACTTACCCGCTTATCAGTTGATCGGGCTACCTTGAAAGAAGATCTGTTTTATTTACAAGCTAACTTGGAAAATATCAAACAATTGGAAATTGTTATCCAAGAAGGGAATATTTTATTAATCAGACATGGAAATATAGCAGCAGTCGATGTTTATTATCATTGTTACTTGCGCTATTCTACAAAATATCAGATACTTCTTTATCTGTTGGAAAATGGCTCATTTGATCGGCAGAAACTTGTCATGGAACTTAATATCAGTTCGGCTACTTTGTCTCGCAGAGTGAAGGAATTAAATGATTCTTTAAATGAGTTTCATCTGAAAATAAAAAGCGGGCGGCTGACCGGTCCAGAAAGTCAAATTCGTTATTTTTATTTCCAATTATTTTGGTTTGGACGTCCCTATCTTGAAAACAAAAAAGAATACAGTGATTTATCAGGAAACACTTTTTTAGATCTGCTGCAAAAAGAGTTTAGTTTTGCTATTACAGAAGAAGGACGATTGAAATTTGAAATATGGCTTTCCATTATGAAGAAGCGAATGCGCTGTACGAAAAAATCCAAACCAGATTATAGCAATCTTCCTGTTGGATTGTTTCAAACGACACAATTTTTATTGGACCTCCATACATTTTTGACCCGTTACTTCTTTCAATATGCCTTTCCTTGGAATCAAAATGAAACGTTGGTTTTTTATCTTTTCATGATCAGTAACTTTACATTAGATACACATAACTCGCATGTCCAGGAGTTTTTGATAAGCGAAAAATACAAAGACGACGTAGTAGCTCAATTGAATCGAACGTTTAAACAATCGATAGAAGAATATTTCTCTTTTTATGTTTTTCCAGAAGAGATTTCGCAAAAGATTGCGTTGACAGTGATGCAAAATCACGCTCATTTTGCCTATTTTAGAGGATGGATGAATATTTTTGGCCAAGAAGGATTAAAACAGCGGTTAACTGAAGTAGAAGATAAACAATTCCTGGTTTTATGTGAAAGATTGGTCAGACAAACATTTGCTATTGTTGATTTTACTGAAGTAGACGAGGAAAATGCCCGCTTTGAATTATTTGCTCGCTATGCATCTATTTTGCGGACGCTGATCAAGCAGTTAGAATTACGTCTGCAAATTGCTTATGATCTTCCTTATGAAAGGCTAATGGCGGATATCGTGAAAGAAATCATCCAGGAACAATTGCTGAATACGATCAAATATGATTTAGTCGAATACGAGAAAGAAAAGCAGTATGATATCATTTTGACTAGCCAATTGAAAGAGTACCCGTCACAGAAGTCCGCTAAAGTTTTTGTATTCACTAGCAACGAATATAATTATGATTTCCCCTATTTGAACCAATTTTTAAAAGAATGTTATTTAGAAAAATTGAATTTAAGGATGAATAAAACATGAAAATCGTGATCATTGGTGCTTCCCATGCAGGCATCACAGCTGCCCTAAATCTAAGAAAACTTCAACCGAAAGCAGAAGTTTTACTGATCGATGAAGATCATAAAGATGGACTAGGCTATGTTTCAAATGGAATCAACCTTTATTTAAAAGGAAAGATACGTAGTTTAGCTGAAGTTGCCCATAACATGCGGACTCTTCAAGAAAGTGGGGCAAAACTGATCACCGAATGGAGAGTAACTGAACTTGATCCAGACAAACATCAGCTCATCCTCGCATCCAAAGAAGGAAAAAACGAGACCATAACCTATGATAAATTAATCGTAGCGACAGGTTCCTCTCCTGTCACCTTGTATAAACAAATTGAAGCTGAAAATGTCTACACCTATAAAAATCTAGTGCAATCTAAGCAAGTACTTGCCGCTTTAAAAGAAGCAAAAGAAGTAGTGATCTTCGGTGCTGGTTACATTGGATTGGAATTAGCAGATGCTTTGAGAAATAAAGGATACATTATTCATCTAGTTGATTATATGCCGAATGTTTTATCAAGATATTTCGATAAGGATATGATCAACAGTTTTCAAAATCAGCTGCAAACTAAGCAAATAAATTTTTATCCAAATGAATTCTTGATCGATTGGAAAAAATCAGAAGAGAAAGTAGTATCCGTACAACTTCTGTCTCAAACAATAAAGGCAGATATGGTCATTTTTTCTGCCCAAACTCGTCCTAATACGACATTGTTAAAAGAAAAAGTGGCTTTGTATGAGGATGAGACTGTGATAGTCAATGAATATCTGCAGACAAGTGATCCGGACATCTATGCGATTGGAGATATCGTCCCAGTCAGTTTTGACAAAAATAAACGGCATCTCTTTTTACCTTTAGTTACTCGAGCTGTACATATGGCAAGAGCAGTAGCGCTAACTTTGAGTGGTCAGCCAACCGCTTACGACCTCAGACAAAAGATAACAGCAGCAGTCATTATAGACTACTTTTTAGGAACTGTAGGGCTGACAGAAGATGAAGCGCCATTCTTGGAACAAAATACCGGTTCGTGTTCAGGAGAATTTGATCTATTTCCACAATACGATGAAGAAAACAAAACAGTAAATGCAAAGCTGATCTACCATCCGGATACATTAGAAATAATTGGCGGACAGCTGATAAGCCAAGAATTCTTATTATCAGATTTGAACCTGCTTGCGGATATCGTGAAACACAAAACTACGATTCCACAGCTAGCAGTTGAGGATTTTGGATTTCTGTCTGAATACACCTCTCGTTTTCACTACCTCAATGAGTTAGCTTTTAAAGTACTAGCTAAGAGAGCAAATAGCAATAGAGTAGATAAAAGACTGTGAGAAATATCACGGTCTTTTATTGTGTGGGGATATAATAAATATTAATCAATCGAGAATAAAAAATTCATATAATGAAATAGCGGAAGAATTTTTTGAGCATAATATTCGCCAAAAATTTATCAAGTGATAAAATTGTTGTATAAAATGATTATTTCAGGAGGAGGAGTTAAATGTTTTTAGCATTAAATGAAATTATGCATTCAAAGTTACGTTATGCGTTAGTTGCAGGGGTGATGTTTTTGATCGCCTACCTGGTATTTTTTTTGACTGGGTTAGCTTATGGCTTAGCTCAAGATAATCGAACAGCAGTCGACAAGTGGGAGGCAGATTCGATTGTGCTTTCGAAAGATGCAAATTCAAATCTAGGGATGTCCATGATTACTAAGAAGATAGCAGAAGAAGTCGAAGGTGGGAAAGTGGCGTATCTTGCCCAGACACCTGGAGTCGTGACTAGTAAAGACAGTACAGAAGAAGGAAAAATCAATGTTAGCTTCTTCGGTATCGATAAAAATCAATTCATCATGCCCAATCTTGTTGAAGGAAAAGCTTTTGATAACGATGATGAGGCAGTAGGCGATATTAGTTTGAAAGAAGAATATGGTCTAGCCGTAGGAGATACAGTTAAGTTATCTGGTAGTGACAAGACGTTTAAACTAACTGGCTTTACGGATCATGCCAAATTCAATGTCTCACCAGTTCTCTATACAACCATCAATGCTTACCAAGAGATCCGCTTCGAAAAAGAAGATACAAGTGAAAATGCACGGATTAACGCAATAGTTGTCAGAGGTAAAATCAGTAATTTACCTGAAGATTTAGAACAGATCAAAATTTCTAAATTCATCAATGAATTACCTGGATATAATGCGCAAGTATTGACTTTTGGATTTATGATCGGATTTTTGATCGTTATTGCGGCTATTGTGATCGGGATTTTCATTTATGTACTGACGATGCAAAAGATTAATATCTTTGGTGTAATGAAAGCACAAGGGATCACAGGAGGATTTATTGCGCGTTCTGTAGTGGCACAAACATTCATTTTATCATTTGTTGGTATTCTTCTTGGTCTATTAGGAACAGTGGGAACATCCCTTGTTCTACCTGATGCGGTTCCATTCCAAAGCAATTGGCTGTTTTTTGGCGTCATTAGCTTGTTGATGTTAGTAGTAGCTGTGTTAGGCGCACTATTTTCTGTTCGGACAATCGTAAAAATCGATCCGTTGAAGGCAATTGGATAAGAAGGAGGAAGAGCATGAAAGCAATAGAATTTAAAGAAGTAGAAAAAAGTTTCCAAGATGGCGACCAAGTAGTTAAAGCATTGAAAGAAACAACCATGAGTATCGATAAAGGGGAATTTGTTGCAATCATCGGTCCTTCTGGTTCAGGTAAAAGTACTTTTTTGACTTTGGCAGGCGGATTGCAGACGCCTAGCAGTGGCTCTGTATTTATCAATGATCAAGAATTCAGTAATCAAAAAGAAAGTGAACGCGTTAAACTACGTTTTAAAGAAATTGGCTTTATTTTGCAAGCTTCCAATCTGGTTCCTTTTCTGACAGTAAAAAAGCAGTTATTATTAGTAGATAAGATCAAACATGAACATCGTCAAAAAGAAGCAAACGAATTATTTGAGCAGCTTGGCGTGGATAAGTTGATCAACAAGTATCCAGAAGAACTATCTGGTGGAGAACGGCAAAGGGTCGCAATCGCTCGTGCATTGTACAATGATCCGTCCATTATTCTAGCAGATGAACCAACTGCTAGTTTGGATTCAGAAAAGGCACGAGAAGTAGTCGATATCTTGGCAAAAGAATCAAAAGACAAAAATAAAGCAACGATCATGGTTACTCACGATACACGGCTGATTGACAAATGCGATAGAATATTTATGATGGAAGATGGTGTATTGAAAGAAAAAGAATAACCAAAAAGCAGGTGGAAAAATGATCCATCGATACAACAAAGATACACAGCAAAAAATTTTGAAAGAAGCGACTGACTTGTTTATGTCCAAGGGATATCTCGGCACTTCAACAAGAGAGATCGCACAAAAAGTTGGGATCACCCAGCCCAATCTCTATCATTATTTCGGTGATAAAGAAAAACTATATACGGCAGTTTTAGAAAACCACTTAAAAGATGTTGGAAAAGCTTTGAGAGAAATCGTTCAAACAAGCGAAACGGGATTTCAAGTGACCTTGACAAAAATGGCGCAGTTTTTGATTGAGACACATCTGGTCGATTTGTTTCTGATGCTTCACGATCTTGAAAGCAATCTTTCAAAGGAAACAAGAGATCATCTTTTCTTTCTATGGAAGAAAAATTATCGTGAACCTTTTGAAGAAATCTTTTCAGCAAACCAATCTGTGCTAAGAAATGGGATTTCAAAAGAAATCGCAGCAAGGCATTTTTTCTTAGTGTTAGCACCTTACATCACTCGGTCGAAAAGACCTGTGGAAGAACCGCTAAATGTGGCGCAATTGATCGATTTATATTTGAATGGTGTATTAGGAGAAGCGTAAAGCTGTTATATAGGGAGAAAAATAGTTAGGTGAAGAAGCAAGATATGACGAAGATCGTTATATCTTGTTTTTTTTACATAGGTAGTTTTTCATAAATACAAATTTGTTATTCTCTCATGATTATCAGGGTATATTTTTATTTATTATGTCGGTGTTCCAGGAAGTGTTTTAATTTAATAACGAAGAAATTAATTGTTTGTAGAATGAAGGAAACTATTTATTGGGTAGATGAATCACCACGAATAGTCAAAGGAGATTTCAGGATATGCCAAAAATGAAAAAAATCATTTTAGCAGTAATATTATTTTCTACGGTTATATCTTTTACAGCCCCTTTTTTGCGTACTTAAGCTGATTTTAAGTTTTGACCCTTAGTCTGGATCTACGAGGTGAGAGTCAAGAATGAAAAAAATAATTGGAGCTTTTGTATTTGCAATCATTATCATTATTATCTGTTTTCAAATAGATGTTTTTGGTCAAAAAAAGATAGTTGGACAAACGGTCAGCAGTACGAACAGTACGGTTACAAAGACAAAGGAATCATTTGATGACACAGAACAAGAGACATTAATCAAAATCGGAAAAAATGACCGTACACTATATACAGATGACTCGCTAACTACCCCACTTGCAACTATAAACGGCGGAGAGCTGGCGGAGTTTCTTTCTGAAACAAAAAATGCTTATCAGATCAAGACAAATGATGGCTATACTGGATATTTAGCCCTCGAAGATGGAACCAAAGTCACAAAGAATATACAAACAAAACCGGAAGAGCTATCTGATGCAGTGATTGTATTAGATCCTGGGCATGGCGGAAATGATACTGGGGCATTAAGCAATGATGAACAAACAGAAGAAAAAGATATAACATTAAGTACAGCCATAAAAGTAAAAAAGGCGCTAGAGGATGCTGGAGCAACGGTTTATTTGACCCATACTACAGATGAATTAGTACAGCTTGGAGATATATGCGACTACAGTGAAGAAAAAAAGGCAGATGTCTTTATCAGTTTACACGCAGACTCTACGGAATATGCGAATGAAGCAACTGGAATCACGACATATTATTACTATGGACAAGAGGAAACATTAGCACAGACAATTGCTGACTCCTTCACTGATCTGCCTCTGGATTCAAGAGGAATCTCCACTGGGAACTATCAAGTTCTTCGAGAAAATCTTCAACCTTCTATTTTAATCGAGATGGGTTATATGAATAATGATAGTGATTTAAAGGAATTAGTAACAGACAGTTATCAGCAGCAGATTGCTGCAAGTTTGACACAAGCATTGACCACTTATTTTCAGTAATAAATAAGCCCAGCCAAACAAAAATAGCTCCTCATATTTTTCGTTTAGCCGGGCTTATTATCGCAGATGCAAGCTTTTGAACACCGTTTAAGGAAGAGGTTGTGAGCCTGCCGTTTAACTCCGCGTCACAAGGAGCAATTTCAAAAAACAGCTTCTCATGTTTGATGACTATTGTGACTTGTGACCGAGGAGTTGGCATGAGAACACCGTTTAAGAAAAAGGTTGTGAAATCAACGTTTTGTTCTGAGTATTAGAGAAACAAACGGAAAAATAGTTCCTCATATTTTGCCGTTTTTTGAGCTAATACCGAGGATCAGATGATTGAACACCGTTTATTCGGAACAAGGGACTGTGACATGACTTTTGTCACAGTTCCATTATTTTTTTAGTAGCTTCAAAGCTTTTTCTGTATTGGCAAAATGAAGTTTGGCATATTTTTCAAGCATAGGCATGCCGCCTTTCTCCAATAGTTTTGCCGCTACTTGGTCAGATTTCGTTCCAGCTCCTGATGGAAGGGTGATTCCAGCTTCAGCTGATGCTTTGTGTAACTCTTCCAAAAAGCTGGCACGACTGATGATAGAAGCAGCAGCAACAGCTAAATGATATTGTTCTCCTTTAGTAACGAAGTACAGTTTTTCTTGTAATTGATTTTTTTCTAAACGCGCATATTTTTTAAAATTTGCTTCCGGCGTAAACTGATCGATCAAAATCGCTTCTGGTTTTTCTGGCTCGATTTTTTTTAGCAGCAAATGGATCGCTTGATTGTGCAAAGCGACTTTCATCCGAACGGCATTGTATTTTGGTTGGATCTCATTGTATTTTTCTGGAGATAAGACAAGCAGTTTATAGGGGATGGTTTTTTTTAAGATGTCAGCAAGCTGGATGATTTGGCTATCTTTTAACTCTTTTGAATCTCTAACACCAAGTTTACGTAATTCTGCAAGCTGATCACGTTTCACATAAGCAGCACATACTGTTAGCGGACCGAAATAGCTGCCATTTCCGACCTCATCACTACCTAAAACGGATAATTGACTGATATTTTTTGGCAAAGAAGAGGCTGTTTTTGCTGGCTTGGCTTGTTTATCCTGTGCCTCCCCCCATTTATCAGCTTCTATTGCTGCATTCGTACCTTGAAACATCACTTTTCCGGATGTATAAGCAGTAATGGTCGTCCCGTCTTTTTTTGCAGCAAAGCTAGTATAAGGAATCTGTTTATTTAACAAATAAGAGCGATAGTATGCTTTCATTTGACTAAGTTGGTCGTTTGTTGCTTTGATAATGACGTTGCTCATAAAATTCTCCTCGTTTTTATACATAAAACTATACCGCAACTCACGACTTTTCGTTTTCTAAGAGATTGCGAGACATAGCATTTTTTTAAAGTTTATCATATAATAGTTAAGTATGTGAAAAATATTTGTGGAGAACGGTGAAAGAACCAACTTCATGGTACACTAAATAAAACTTTCATCAAATAGGAGGAAATGATTCGTATGGCGCACGAAAAAACACGCTACAAAGCAGTGATTGCCAACCAAACATATACTATTATCGGACGGGAAACCAAGCATCATATGGATATCGTAACGAAGCTGATCAATGAACAGTTAGCAGAATTGAAACAATTATCACCACAAATGGATAATGAACAAGCAGCAATCTTGATGGCTGTCAATGCGCTTTCGGATCAATTGAAGAAACAAGAAAGAATCTTGGAGCTGGAAGAAGAAACAGCAGAATTAAAGAAAAAAATGATCAAATTTACAGAGCTTGAAAATCGTGTGAAACGCATTGAAGCAATCGAGAACGAAGCTCGGGAAGTATTGAAAGAAAATGGTCAAGCAGATCATACCATTAAAAATCATGTGGAAGCACAACAGATTTTAAACGAGAAACGAAAAGGACAAATTAAACAAAAATCTTCTAATTAAGATCCTTTTATCAAAATAAGAAAAATTTAAAAAAGTTAGAAGAGAAAGGAACGTAGCATGCTGAGTTTGCTGATTTTATTTTTATTGCTAATTGCGTTTTTTTCTGGAGCACGTCGCGGGTTTGCTTTGCAAATCATATTCGCGATTGGATATGTATTGTCATTTATTGCTGCCCAGCATTTTTACAAACCATTAGCAAGTCATTTGGAATTATACATTCCATACCCAGCTGTCACCTCAACATCAAAGTTAGCATTTTTTGATCAGGTATTTGCCTTTCACCTAGATGAAGCTTTTTATGCAGGAACTGCTTTTCTGATTATTTTGCTAATTGGCTGGCTGCTTACCCGATTTGTGGGGGTTTTTGTCCATGGATTGACGTATGTGCCGATCTTGAGACAGGTAGACTGGATTGCAGGAGGCATCCTGTCACTAATCATGGCTTACGTTACTATATTTTTGATTTTGCAGTTACTTGCCTTTGTTCCATTAGATGTGGTCCAAAATCAATTCGGCGAGCATAGTTTCGCTCGTTTTATCGTTGAGAGAACGCCATTTCTTACCAACAAGATGTATGAGCTTTGGGTAACGAATATTTTGAATTAAGGAAAATAGTGCTGGAAAATATTTCGTTTTTTGTACAGAGTAGTTTATTTAAGAAGGCTGCGTAGCGTATGTCCGGCACAGCTCTTTTTTCATAGTGAAAGATAAGGTGATAAAATGAATAACCGAATCCTTGAAACATTGGAATTTGAAAAAGTCAAACAGATGGTCAGACAATTTGTAGTGACTGCACAAGGAAAAGAAGAACTGGCAGAATTGGTACCAGTGAGTGAGAAACAAACGATCACAAACTGGCTTCAAGAAACTGAGGATGGATTGAAAGTGCAACGTCTGCGAGGCGGGATCCCTATACCTAAACTTGAAAATATCCGTCCCCATATGAAACGGATTGAGATCGGAGCAGACTTGAATGGAGTGGAGCTTGCACAAGTTTCCAGAGTATTGTCTACGACAAGCGAATTGAATCGTTTCATTGATGATCTTTCTGACAGTGAAATCGAATTTGCACGTTTGTATATGTGGGCAGATCAGTTAGTCACGATCCCTGTTTTGAGCCGCCGTTTAAAGGAAGCAATCGATGAAGACGGACGCGTGACTGATGACGCTTCTCCTGAGTTAAAGAGCATAAGACAGAACATTCGGCGAAGTGAACAAGCTGTTCGTGAACAGTTAGATGGGATCGTCCGTGGGAAAAATGCAAAGTATTTAAGTGATGCGATCATCACCATGCGAAATGACCGCTACGTTATCCCAGTCAAACAAGAATACCGCGGTGTATTTGGCGGTGTAGTCCACGATCAAAGTGCTTCAGGACAGACTTTATTTATTGAACCAAAACAAGTGGTGGATTTGAATAATCGTTTGCGTCAATACCAAATCGCTGAACGAAATGAGATTCAACGTATTTTAAGTGAACTTTCTGCTGAACTTGTTCCCCATCGTCAAGAAATCATCCACAATGCTTATGTGATTGGTAAAATGGATCTGATGAATGCAAAAGCACGATTTGGTAAAGAAGTAAAAGCTATCGTGCCGGGAATCAGTGAAGACAATCATGTCGTCTTGAAACAAGCAAGACATCCACTGATCGATCAGGAAAAAGTAGTTTCTAATGACATCACAATCGGAAAAGACTATCAAGCCATCGTCATTACAGGACCTAACACAGGTGGGAAAACGATCACGTTGAAGACTTTAGGTCTGTTACAACTGATGGGGCAAGCAGGATTACCGATTCCTGCAGGTGAAGAAAGTCAAATCGGTATTTTTGAGGAAGTATTTGCGGATATAGGAGACGAACAGTCGATTGAGCAAAGTCTATCGACCTTTTCTTCTCATATGACGAACACTGTAGATATTTTATCAAAAGTCAATGAAAAAAGTCTGGTATTATTTGACGAGCTCGGTGCAGGAACAGATCCGCAAGAAGGTGCTGCTCTAGCAATCGCAATCTTAGATGATCTTGGTAAAAAGTCTGCTTATGTGATGGCAACAACGCATTATCCTGAATTGAAAGTTTATGGATATAATCGGGCAAATACGATTAATGCCAGCATGGAGTTTGATGTGGATACATTAAGTCCAACGTATCGTTTGCTGATTGGCGTTCCTGGACGAAGCAATGCGTTTGAAATCTCTAGCCGATTAGGTCTTGATACAGAAGTTATTGATGAAGCGAAGCAGTTGATGAATGATGAGAGCCAAGATTTAAACGAAATGATCACAGATTTAGAGAATCGCCGGAAAATGGCAGAGACCGAATATCTGGAAATGCGTCATTTTGTTTCTGAGGCACAAGAACTTCACGATGATTTGAAAGAAGCTTACAGCTATTTCTTTGAAGAACGTGAAAAAGAAATGGAAAAAGCAAAGAAAAAAGCAAATGAAGTCGTGTCAGAGGCGGAAGAAAAAGCAGAAAAAATCATTGCTGATATTCGTAAAATGCAACAGCAGATTGGGCAAGGAAATGTGAAAGAGCATCAGTTGATCGATGCAAAGACCCAATTAGCAAATCTACATCAAGAAGAAACTTTGAAGAAAAATAAAGTATTGAAGAAGGCGAAAGAACAAAAAACGTTGAAACCGGGAGACGAAGTGTTGGTTACGACTTACGGCCAAAGAGGGACGCTTTTACGTAAAAACGGGAATCAGTGGCAAGTAGAAATCGGTATATTAAAAATGAATGTGTCCGAAGACGAGCTGACGCCTGTTGCTCCTCAAAAAGAGCCGACACAACGAGTTATCCATGCTGTACGATCTGAATCTAGTAGTCACGTGCCGAATCAATTGGACCTTCGAGGAAAACGATACGAAGAAGCGCTAAGTGAGGTAGATCAATATTTGGATTCTGCCATTCTAGCTGGTTATCCTCAAGTGACTATTGTCCACGGAAAAGGAACAGGCGCACTTCGCAAGGGAATTACTGATTATCTTAAAAACCATCGGAGCGTCAAAAGCTTTGAGTTTGCACCGGCAAACCAAGGCGGAAATGGTGCGACAATTGTTAAATTTAAGTAAAGCTTACTAAAGGTAAGCAGATGGTTCGCTATCCAAGTATAGAAATGCTATACTAGTCATAGATTTTAAAAATGGAGGTCTTTGATATGTCACAAGTAATTACAGATAAGACATTTAATGAAGAAACAGATAAAGGACTTGTATTGATTGATTTTTGGGCAACTTGGTGTGGTCCATGTCGTATGCAAGCACCGATTTTGGATCAGTTGGAACAAGAATATGATGAAGAAGAATTCAGAATTGCTAAAATGGATGTGGATGAAAATCCAGAAACTCCTCAACAATTCGGTATCATGAGCATTCCAACATTAATGTTGAAAAAAGATGGTCAAGTAGTAGAAAAAGCTGTTGGTGTTCATTCAAAAGAACAACTACGTCAAATGATCGATCAATATTTATAAAAACTTACAGCAAAAATAAGCTGAGGGTGGGACTGAATCCAGTTCCGTCCTCGGTTTTTTTGCGGTTGAGTTAAGGTTATTCAAATTAATATTTTTTGAGTATAATTACGTTGTCAGGCTGGATTGTTTTTTTGACAGACATGCTATAATAACTTTAATTGAATATGAAGGGGAGTACCAGATGAACGAACGAATCAAAAACAAATTAGCTTTACTTCCTGATCAGCCCGGCTGTTACTTGATGAAAGATAAAAATGGAACGATCATTTATGTCGGCAAAGCCAAAATATTAAAAAATCGTGTCCGCTCATATTTTACTGGCAGTCATAATACGAAAACGGAACGGCTTGTTAGTGAAATCGAAGACTTTGAATACATCGTTACAGAATCGAATATCGAAGCATTGCTCTTAGAGATCAATCTGATAAAGAAAAATGATCCTAAATACAACATTATGTTAAAGGATGATAAAACCTATCCTTTCCTTAAGATAACGAATGAAAAATATCCCCGTTTGGTGATTACTCGTAAGGTACTAAAAGACAAAGCACTGTATTTTGGACCATATCCCGATGTCGGTGCGGCGAATGAGACAAAGAAGATCCTCGATCGATTATTTCCTCTGAGAAAATGCAAACCTAGTCAGACGAAGGAGCCTTGTCTTTACTATCATTTGGGACAATGTCTGTGTCCTTATTATTTCGACGTAGATCCGAAAGTCTATACGAAAATCGTTGATGAAGTGAAAAACTTTTTAAACGGAGGACACGAAAAAATCGAGTCAGAGATCCATCAGAAAATGGAAAAAGCTGCTGAAAACATGGAGTTTGAAAAAGCTGCAGAATACCGAGACCAGATCCGTGCCATTGAGACAATCATGACTCGCCAAAAAATGACAAATACTGATTTACTGGATCGAGATGTATTTGGTTATGCGATTGACAAAGGATGGATGTGTGTCCAAGTGTTTTTCGTAAGACAAGGAAAGCTAATTGAACGAGATGTTTCAATGTTTCCTTTCTATAACGAAGCAGAAGAAGATTTCTTGACTTACCTCGGTCAGTTTTATCAGGAAAATGAGCATTTCATTCCTAAAGAAGTCTTGATTCCTGATACGATCGACAAGCCCAGTGTAGAAGCTTTGTTAGCTACGAAAGTGCTGCAACCAAAACGAGGAGAAAAGAAAAAATTAGTTGAATTGGCGAATAAGAATGCCTCAGTTGCTTTGAATGAACGGTTTGATCTGATTGCCAGAAAACAGGAACGGACGATCGGAGCAGTTGAACGTTTAGGAAACGCGATGAATATCCCGACCCCAATACGTATCGAGTCTTTTGATAACTCTAATATCATGGGGACGAATCCTGTGGCTGCGATGGTCGTATTCATTGATGGAAAACCGGCAAGAAAAGAATATCGGAAATATAAAATAAAAACAGTCAACGGACCGGATGATTATGCATCAATGAGAGAAGTCATCTATCGCAGATATTCACGAGTGATTCGCGAAGGGTTGCCTTTACCTGATTTGATCTTGATCGATGGAGGAAAAGGACAAGTAGATGTGGCAAAAGATGTCTTAGAAAATCAATTAGGAATCGATATTCCTATTGCTGGCATGGCAAAAAACGATAAACATAAAACAAATGAGTTGCTATTCGGTACAGATTTGGCTGTAGTACCGCTTGAGCGAAATTCACCAGAGTTTTTCTTACTCCAGCGAATCCAAGATGAAGTCCATCGATTCGCAATCACTTTCCATCGGCAGCTACGCAGTAAAAACAGTTTTGCTTCCCGATTAGATGAAATTGAAGGGTTAGGACCAAAACGAAAAAAAATGCTGCTTAAAGAGTTCAAATCGTTGAAAAATATCACAGCAGCCACGACAGAAGAATTACAAGAAATCGGACTGCCGAAAAATGTCGCACAAAACGTATTTGATAAATTACATCAGGAATGAGGAAAGGGCACTTTACAAAGAAAGTAAAGTGTCCTATCATTTTATGTACAACAAAAAGAGCGTTTACGTTTTGTTGGTAAATAATAAATCGCTTACGTCTGGTGTCTAAGGATATATGTGATTTCTTGAAGAAGGAGTGAAGAAATGTTAGAAGTCAAGGATCTTGTTAAAACTTTTGGGAACTACACAGCTGTCGATCATGTCTCTTTCCAAATCCCCGATGGAAAAATCATGGGGCTAATTGGCCAAAACGGGGCTGGGAAGACAACGACTTTTCGTTTGATCTTGGATTTTTTGACACAAGACCAAGGAGAAGTGTTATGGAATGGCCATCATCTTGGGGAGAAAGATTATGATGTCATCGGTTATCTTCCGGAGGAACGGGGACTTTATCCGAAAGTAACGATTCAAGACCAACTGCTTTATTTTGCAGAACTTAGAGGGAAATCAAGAAAAGAGATTGAACCAAAAATCGATTTTTGGATGGAAAAATTTCAGGTAAAAGGGAAAAAGACGGATAAAGTAAAATCTTTGTCTAAAGGAAATCAGCAAAAAGTCCAGCTGATCGCCACGTTAATCCATGAACCTAAATTGATCATTTTGGATGAGCCATTCAGCGGGTTAGATCCGGTAAATGCTGAATTGCTAAAAGATGGAATATTGGAATTGAAAAAACATGGTTCATGTGTCATTTTTTCTAGCCACAATATGGATAATGTAGAAAAAATCTGCGATCATTTGATCATGTTGCGAAACGGAAAAATGGTTTTGAATGGAAAAGTACATGAGATTCGTGAATCATTTGGCCGTACGAAGTTATTCTTGGAATCTGGTTTAAGCCAACAGGAAGTAGAAGAAATCGAAGGCGTGAAAAAAGTGATCCTTCATGAAGACAATACGTTAGAGATTACCTTAGAAGATCCTGAAGCTGGGAAAGAAATCTTTACTCGTGCGACTCAGTTCGGCTACATTCCTATGTTTAACCAGCAACCGCCAACTTTGGAAGAGATTTTCAAATTGAAAGCAGGTGAAATCGATGCGTAAGTTTTGGATTATTACCAAAGATGTCTATTTAAAAAATGTTAAGTCGATTTCTTTCTTGATCATGATATTAGTCCCTTTTATCATGCTGGGTATCATTTATGTAGCAGGAAACTTTGCTCAACAAAATAGTGATGTCAATAAAATCGGCGTATTGGCTGATAATGAGCAAATCAGTCAGCAAATGAGCCAAGTCAAAACAGATGATTTTGAGTTCAAAGCAGTTGATTCTGAAGAAAAAGCACAAAAAGAGCTTTCGGAAGAAAAAATCGATGCGTATTTAGTAGTCTCAACTGAGAATGATAAGATAAATGGGATGCTTTATAGCGAAAATTCATTAGGACAAAGTACACAACTACTGATACAACAACAACTGACTGGATTGCAATCGATGCTTCGAGCGAGTCAATTAGGCATTTCACCAGAAGAAGTAGCTAGCTTGAGCCAACAAGCAAGTTTGACTCGACAAAAAGTCAATTTTGATTCAAAAGGAAAAATGACAGTCGGAGAAGATAACTCGACAGTCCAATATGTCGTAAGTTATGTAGCAACGATTGTCTTGTTCATTATTATTTTGACGTATGCGCAGATCATTGCACAAGAGATCGCTTCTGAAAAAGGCACGCGGATCATGGAAGTGATCCTGTCCAGTACGACTGCACAAAAGCATTTTTACGGAAAATTAACAGGTGTTTTACTTGTTGCATTAACGCAAATGGCATTATACGGTATTATTTTTGGTATAGGATACAGTCAATTCAAAGATATGGAAATGGTCAAAAATATATTAGACGGTATCTCATTGGATAACTTGATTGGACCATTCTTGTGGTATTCTCTTCTATTCATGATCTTTGGCATTTTGATTTTTTCTGTTTTAGCAGCTTTATGTGGCTCTTTGGTCAACAAAGCAGAAGATACAGCAAAAGCAATTTTGCCAGTGACTTATCTATCTCTAGGCGGATACATGCTTGGATTGATACTAGGAGCTTCAGATCCAAACAATATCGTTATTCGGATCACTTCGTATATTCCATTCTTATCTTCATATATTATGCCGGTTCGCTTAGCAAATGAGACAGTCGGTATGGGTGGAGCATTGATTTCCTTGTTGGTACTTGTAGCCGTAACATTCTTATTGATGATCTTGTCTGCAAACATGTACAAATCGAATGTACTCGTTTATAGCGAAGGCGGATTATGGAGTTCATTAAAACAATCGATTTCAATTATGAGGAATGAACGAAAAAAAGCATAAAACAATCCTAAAATACAGAAGGAAGCTGGACATCTATTGTTCCCAGCTTCTTTTTGTATAGACCTATTTTATTTATTTTACTATATTGGATATATATTCATTGAAAATAGTGTATAACAACTTTATAATATTGAGTATACCAATTTTTGGAGGCGTTTTAATGGACCGTTATTTAGATTTACTTTCAGAAAAATTCCCCTCAACGGAAGATGTCATCACGGAAATCATCAATCTCGAAGCAATTTTGCAGCTTCCAAAAGGAACAGAGTTATTTTTGAGTGATATACATGGCGAATTTCCTGCTTTTGATCATATTCTGCGTATCGGTTCAGGAAATCTTAAAGAAAAGATCAAAGACCTTTTTTCTGAACAAATGACGGAAACGGATATCAGCCAATTCACTATTTTTACGGCTTATCCAGAATATGCATTAACGACTGATTGGTACAAAGAACAAGATAAATCGCAGCTGATCCATCATTTGATCGATCTTTTACGGTTTACGACAGTCAAATATACCCGGTCAAAAGTTCGAAAAGGATTGCCGAAAGAATATAGCTATATCATTGAGGAACTCTTGTATATCGATGACCGTATCAATGGAAAAAAAGACTATGTAAAAAAAATCATTGAACAACTTGTTTTGATGAAGGAAGAAGAAAAATTTTTAACGAAACTTGCACAGACGATCCAAAAATCTGTCATCGATCATTTGCATATCGTTGGAGATATTTTTGACCGAGGAACTCAAGCAGCCAAAGTGATGGATCGAATCATGGATTTTTCTTCTGTAGATATCCAATGGGGAAATCATGATATTTTGTGGATTGGTGCGTATTGCGGCTCTGAGGCATGTTTACTGACACTTTTACGGATTGCAGCACGCTATAATTATTTATTTGAATTAGAGAAAGAATATGGGTTGAATTTACGTCCATTGTTTTCTTTTGCTCATCAAACTTATCAGAAGAATCCAGTATTTGCGCCTAAAAACAGTAAAAATCTATCCGAAAGAGAGCAAGAAGAATTAGAAAAAATCCATCAGGCACTTTCTATCCTTCAATTCAAATCAGAACATCAGTTATTGGATCGTCGACCTGAATTTAAAATGGACGATCGTAAATTGCTGGAAAAAATCGACTATGAAGCATCAACGATTGATTTAGAAGGTCAGCTCTATGAGTTGAAAGGAACTTGTTTTCAAACGATCCAGCCAGATGATCCAAAAAAATTCTTGGAAGAGGAACAAAAAGTGATTGATAGTTTGATGTATTCATTCCAGCACTCTTTGAGAATGCAAAAACATATGACGTTTTTGATCGAAAAAGGGGGAATGTATCTCACGAACAATCAGCATGTGCTGTTTCATGGCTGTATACCTGTAGACGAGAAGGGACAGCTCTTAGCATTTGAATTAGACCAATCTTATCGCGGAAAAGAACTGCTGGGCTTTTTTGAAAAACAGATAACTGAAAGCGCAAAAGATCTGACTGCAAAAGAAGATTTAGCAACCGATTTGATTTGGTATGCGTGGAGTGGGCCATTTTCGCCTTTATTCGGCAAGAGTAAAATGGCGACTTTTGAACGTTATTTTCTCACAGAGTCTCATACGCACGTCGAGAAAAGCAATCCTTATTATCACTTGCGAGATGAAGAGTGGTTCAGTGAAAAAATTTTAGCAGAATTCGACACAAAAGAAGAAGGGTCAGCAATCATTAATGGGCACACGCCAGTAAAAGTAAAAAAAGGGGAGTCACCGATCAAAGCAAATGGAAAAGTATTTGTCATTGACGGAGGTTTATCCAAAGCTTATCAAAAAACGACAGGAATTGCCGGTTATTCACTATTATGCAATTCTTATGGTTTCCAAATCGTGACACATTATCCGTTTTTGCCTATTGAACAACAATTTGCAAAAAAATCCGACCAAACAAATGTGAAAAAAGTAATCGAACAGCAACTACCACGCAAACTCAATCGTGATACAACAAAAGGTATGGAACTGCAGCAGCAGATTACCCAGCTCAAAAGGCTGTTGGACTATCGAAAGGACGATTGAGAAGAATTCCAGTGAACATTGTTCCATAGACTGGAGACTGAGACAAAAGTCGTGTCGCAGTCTCTTTTTCCGGATAAACGGTGTTCTTCTGCCAACTCCTCGGTCACAAGTCACACTATTCAACAAACATGAAAAGCTGTTTTTTGAAATTGCTCCTTGTGACTCAGAGTTGAACGGCAGGCTCACGACCTCTTGGTATAAACGGTGTTCAATCAGCTGACCCTCGATATTAGCTCAAAAAACGGTAAAATATGAGAAGCTATTTTTCCGTTTTGTTTCTCTAATACTCAGGTCAAGGCACTGATTTCACAACCTCTTCCTTAAACGGTGTTCAAAAGCCAGTTTCTCGGTATTAAGCCAAATTTATGCAAAAATGTGGAAAGCCATTTTCACAAAATTTTTCTTAATACTCGAAACTAAACAGCTTTTTCACAACCCCTCAGAAAGTCTATTAAAATTCATTCACAAAGAAATCGAATAAGCGCTGTTCAGATGGATGTACACGGTGGGTAAGTTCCGGATGCCATTGAACACCGAGGATTTTATGCATATCATCTTTGCTTTGAACCGCTTCAACGAGTCCATCGTTAGAAAAAGCGATGGCTTTTAATAAAGGTGAAAGATCTTTGACTGCCTGATGATGGTAAGAATTCACAAAATATGGATCGGGGAGAAGGTTGCTTAACAAACTGTCTGAAACAATCTTGACTTCGTGAGTCGTAAATTGCGGGGCAGTGGGCTGTTGTTCATGTTTTACTGACCACTTTGGATATAATGAAAGATCTTGATAAAGTGTACCTTCCAAAACGACATTCAATAGTTGGAGTCCCCGGCAGACTGCAAAAATTGGTTTTCTTTGTTTCAATGCTTCCAAGATCAGTGCCTGTTCAAATTGGTCTCGTTGAATATTTGTTTCCGTTAGTTTTGGATGAGGGTCTTCCATGTAAAGTTGCGGACTAACATCCTGACCGCCTGCAAGAATAAGTTTGTCGATTTGTCCAATCAGTTGAGGAGCTGAATCTGGAGACATGACTGGCAGAATAAGAGGCAATCCTTGAGCATCTAAAACTGCATCCACGAATCCTTGCGGTGTATAGCTCACTTGATTTCCTTGGAAAGTATCTGTTGCTCGAATCAGTTGATTTCCGGCAATGCCGATGATTGGTTTCATTTGTATTCCCCCTAAAGTAGACTTATTGTAACAAGGATTTAAAAAAAATTAAACTATGTAAGACTTGCCCCTATACTTATCTGTTCTTGCTGTGTTACTATCTGTAAAGAGAAATTTCGTGTGAAATTCATGACGATAGTTGAAAATATTGCTTAATTTGTTATAATAAAAAGTAAGCAGAAATAAAAAGGTTGGGCGTAAGCTTCAAGGATCTAGTTCTTCAAGGGGTGAGAAGGACATTTTATTGAAGGGGCCTGCCTATACTAAGTTATCTTTAGAGGTACATACTTTCAATGAAAAAAGAAAGCATGTACCTCTTTTTTAAATCGAAAGGAAGTGAAGCAAGTGTTAGAAGCTTTGGAACAAATCCGAAAAGCAGAAGAAGAAAATGAAAAGCGTGCTCAAACACTGCGGCAGCAGCTGAAGATCTATGCAACAGAAAAAGAGCAGGAATTGGAAACGATCCAAACAAACTATCGACAACAACTAAAACAGTTGGTGGAAGAAAAAGAACAATTCGAAATACAAGAATTAGAAAAAGAAAAAATGAAATTGAAAGCAGAAGCAGACAAGGTGCAAGCAACTTTGAAAGATCAATATCAAAAGCATCAGAGTCAAGCGATCGGTGCGATCATTGAAAGGGTGAAAGAAACTTATGGCCGTCACTAAGATGGAAAAAGTGACCCTCATTTCAGATAAAAGAAATCAGGAGAGGATTTTACAAGCAGTACAAGGAATCCAAAACGTTGAAATCCGGGATCTGTATCAAAATAGAACAAACAACCAGTGGGTGGAGAAGTATTTTCCAGATACCACGATTATTGATAAAGAAGCAAAATTAAGCGCTTTAGGTAATCGGTTGAAAGACATCCAAGAAGCTATCCAATTCATACAACACCACGGCGATAGCCGTCAAAAGAAACTCCATTTGAAACGTCAAGAACTTTCCTTACAAGATTTGGAAGCCAATTATTCCGAAGAAAATTTCATAAATAAATTGAAAGAAGTCCTTGATTTAAAAGAAAAGTGGGAACAGCTAACTGAAAAACGTGATCGTTTAGAAGAAGAGGAAGAATGGCTTCTTCATTGGCAACAGCTGGATATTGCTCCAAGTATGTATGCAAGTAAGACGACCATTTTTGAGATGGGGACTGTGAGTGCAGCAAATTTTGAAAGTTTCAAGGAAGAACTGAGTAAGCTTGATGACGTTTATATGGAAGAAATAGATTATACGCCAAAACAAGTTTATCTTTCGTATGTTGCTTTAAAAAAATCAGTTGCTGTTATAGAAGAAATTGCTGGGAAATACGGGTTCAATAAAGAAACGTATCCTTATGAACAAAATCCTAAAGAAAAACTGCAAGAGACCAAGCAGCAATTATCCATTGTTCACGAGCAGCAAAAGAAGATAACGACAGCGTTAGGTCAGTGCAGTGGCTATATCCAAGAATTTGAATGGGTAGAAGAAGTCACACTTGCCGTTGCAGAACGAGAAAAAATAAAAGAACGGTTTATCCATGCGACTTATCTGATCGTTTTGCAAGGTTGGGTAGATGCAGAAGAAAAACAGAATTTGCTGCATGTGTTAAACGAAACCGTATCAGAAGAAGATATATACGTCAGTTTCGAAACACCAAACTCAGAAGAGATTCAGCAGGAAGTCCCTACTAAATTGAAAAACCATCCGCTTGTCGAACCTTTTGAATTGCTGACTGAAATGTACAGTCTGCCAAAATATGAAGAAGTAGATCCAACACCTTGGATGACACCATTTTATCTTGTCTTCTTCGGGATGATGGTCGCAGATGTTGGTTACGGATTGCTGATGCTCATTGGGACAATACTAGCTCAAAAACTACTTGTTCTACCACGCGGGATGAAACGTTTCGTAAAATTCTTTGAGATTCTCTCGATACCATCGATCATCTGGGGATTGATCTACAGTTCATTTTTCGGACAGGCATTACCAAAAGAACTGTTTGGCATCCGCTTGCCTTTCCCAATCCTATCTACGACGGATGACGTCAATACGATTTTGATTTTATCCGTGATTTTCGGTCTGATACAGATTTTGGTTGGATTATTTGTGGCAGCAAAGGAAAATATCAGGAGAAAAGATTACTTGAGTGCTGTCAGTGATGGATTTGCCTGGCAAGGGATCCTAATTGGGATCGTTATTGCGTTGGTTGGTGCCATGTTGATAAAAAATACAGCATTTGTTTACCTTGGCGCTGGGCTATCGATCATTGCTGCCTTATGTATCTTGATCGTTCCGATTATCCAAACGCCGTCTAAAGTCAAAGGTGCTGCCAAAGGTGCGTATAATCTTTACGGACTGACCGGCTATATCGGTGATTTAGTCAGTTATACACGTTTGATGGCATTGGGTATTTCAGGCGGAAGTATTGGAGCGGCATTCAATATGCTAGTTGCTTTCATGCCGCCAGCTGCTCGATTCAGTGTAGGGATCCTTTTGATCATCGCTTTACACGCACTGAATATGTTTTTGACACTGCTAAGTGCCTATGTCCATGGCGCACGATTGCAGTATGTCGAATTTTTTGGGAAGTTTTATACAGGAGGCGGACGTGCCTTTGATCCGCTGAAAACGGCGGAAAAATACGTCAACATCAATCACAAGAAAAAAAACAATAAATAATTGGAGGATTTTT
>OMJG01000697.1_pt1 | contig 23401 bp, 8 predicted proteins | sample 1646431 | NCBI WGS metagenome assembly OMJG01 (sample SAMN03771674, study PRJEB25209) | food metagenome | isolation source: Cotija cheese | place: Mexico:Jalisco,Michoacan | collected 2011-12-12
TCTCGCGCTGGGATGCCGACGGTGTGTTGAATGCGGATCTGCTCATCGAGGTCGGTAAACGGTGGACCGAATGGGTGGAGACGACGTACCCCGGCGCCGAGGTGGTCACGGAGTCCCCGATCGCGTGGCGCAACAATCATGCGCAGATGATGGAAGGTTGGATCGACTCCCGCATTCTTGTGCCGAATGGGGACAATATCCTCGTCGACCACAAGTCCTATCCGGGTACCGACCCGATCGGACACATCCGGGACAACTACCTGGGGCAGCTGTCCATGTACAGTCAGGCGCTGCAGACGACGCACGGCACCCCGCCGCACCAGGTGCTCATCCACCTGCCGCTGCTGGGAGCCGTCGCCGAGGTGCTACTGACTGCCTGATAGAACGTCACGATTTGCGATGACAGCGGTCTTTACCCAAGTATTGTTTTTCGGTTCAGGCGAAACCATCGGATTCACCCTTGTCCACCGTAGGTTTATCCGCGAGCACTTCAGCGACCTTCGACGTACTAACAATATGGTGGTGCGCGGCTGGGGCAAACAGCATGAGGCAGGCCAACATGTCTTCGTGAGTATCACTCGGGACAACAGTCGAAGTGAATAGGGGCTCGTCGTGGGCAATACGATTACGCAGTTGGTTGACTGCTGAAATTTGTGAGTCGACCTTACGCCGCTCTGTGCCCTTGGGGAACGCTGTGTGCAGGTAGGGCACCCAGACAGCCTTCTCCATGGCATTCGTTGGTGAGCTGCCGCCAGAAACCAAATGAAAACTCGGCGATGACCTTTCCCGGATTCGCCTTTCCGTAGCCGCATGATCTGATTGCGTCGTCAACGCTTTTCCTCGTGCGGAAATTGACGTCCGATCCGCGTTTGATGCCCTGGACCGTCTTCGTCCTCCAGATAGGCATCACGGCTGGAGATTCGGGGTGGAGGAGCCAGTGTTTCTCGTGGGGCCACGCAGCTGAGATTGCGGCATCATAAGCGTTGCGCAGTGCAACTTCGAAGTGAGCGATGTCATGCATGAGTGCTTGGCCGGCTTCGACGTTCCACTCATACAGGCCGAGCGCCTTCGCCCGATCTCCGGCACACTCGTCTAGGTATCGTTGGAAGCGCGCAACACCGAGCCACGAATCAATCCATTGGTCCGACATGCGAAAAGTATGTCAAAAAAGCAGTGCCCCGGCGACATGGTCAAAACCAGCGGTCCACGCGGAGCTTACGAAATACAGTTTACGTCGACTTCTCAACGACAGCAACTGAACTGCGACTTGAGCGATCGGAATTGGACTGCTCACGACGAGACGAATCGTTCTACTGAACTGCCTCGGTGTCGGAGACTCCCATCTTGCGCATCAGTTCGTCCTCGACCTTGCCCGGAACCACCACTGCGTCTTTGAGGTCGGTCTTCGAGCGCAGCAGGGCATCCAGATTGACGTCGAACGAACTGAGAGCCGGATGGTTCGCCAGCGGCAAGTACACATGGACGGGTCTCGTCTGCCCGATTCGGTAGATCCGATCCGTCGCTTGCGCCTCTTTCGCCGGATTCCAATGGCGTTCGAGATGAATGGCGTGATTGGCTCCGACCACGGTCAGGCCGACTCCGACTGCCAGGGGCGACATGATGATGAGGTTGAACCCCGGTTGTGCCTCGAAGTCCGTGATGATGCCCTTGCGCGTAAGGTTCGCCTTCTTCGACCCACTTGCGACTGCCTTCGTCTCGCCGTTGACGATCTTCGGTGTGATCCCATATCGCTCGTGCAACCAGACAGCCAGTCGTGTTTGGACTGTCTTGCTGATGACGAAGATGATCGCTTTCTCGTCAGCCTCTCGAATTTCGTCGAGAACTTCGATCATTCCATTGATCCGTGCCGATTCGGCCGCGGACCAGGATGCCCCGAATTCCGGCACGGTCGCCGGGTGGAGGCTGACACTTCGCAGCTTCTGGATCGTTTCCAAGGCCCCGCCCTTGCGAGGGCGATGAGATTCCAAAACCTGGTCATATGCCATCCGCTGCGCTCCCGGCATATCGTTCATCAGCCGGGGGTCATACACATATCCGGGCTTTAACGAACCTGCAGCGGCTTCCTCAGCCAGCCCCGTGTGCACGGTCCGCGAGGGGAGATCCTGAATGTTGTCCTCTTTGGTTCTCCGCAACATGAAGCGACCGATATGCTCGCGCAGTTCACGGCCTTGCGCAACTTGTTCACCGACAGGCAGGTTCTCGACATTCTTGATCCACCGTTCACGGAATTCTGCCCAGCTGCCCAACAGGTCGGGCTGGGCAGTGTCCAACAAGCTCCACATGTCGCGAAGTGAGTTTTCGACGGGTGTGCCGGTGCAGAGGAGTTTGAAGTCGGCTTGAAGACCTTTGGCTGCTCGAGAGGTCAGAATCTCTGGGTTCTTGATCTGCTGGGCCTCGTCGAAGACTACGGCTCCCCACTCCACCTGGCCCAATGACAGCTGGAAGCGACCGAGATTCTGATAGGTCGTCAGGACCAAGCGTCCCGGCTTATCCAAACGCCGGTCCTTCTGCGAAGCACCGACGCGCAGAGACAGACGAAGAGACTCGGCATTGACCATCCCCTGACCATCGAGTGAGTCTGCAGACGCCTGGGTCTCTGCTCCGCGACCGTCGATCTTGAACCGGTCTTGATCGCGAGAGGACTGCAGGACGACCACGTCGTCGAACGGTGGCACGTCGAAAGCGTTCTTGAGCTCATCCTCCCAATTTTCGATGAGCGACAGCGGCAGCACTGCAAGAATCGGCTTGGCTTCGCCGCGCATCTCCCTTTGCCGAGCAGCGAAATCTCGCAAGGCAACCAGCGTCATGAACGTCTTTCCCAGACCCATGTCATCGGCGAGAAGCGCACCCTGAATGCTGATGGAGTTCTCGCCGGCATCGAGCGAGGCTGTCATCAATCCGGCTGCCCAGGCGATTCCCTCGCGTTGATGGGGGAACGGAGTGAACTTCAGACCGGCGAGGTCCGGGACGTATTCTGAGGCCGCTCGGTTCGCCAACTGACGTAGATCCTCAGCTCGATCACGGCTCTCGGCAATGTACATCCCGACCTGAACAGAACCGCTTGCCGACTGAGTGGTCGAAGGCTCCTGAGACTGTGCCGCCAATTCCTGTGCAATTGAGTCCAGAGCTTGACTCGTCTTCTCCTCATCCGAGATATCGACGATCGACTCGTCATACGTGATTGTCGACTGATCATTGCGACGAGCGGCTTCGACCTTCTCTCTGACATCATCGAGCTCTTCTGTCGTCTCGACGAGGCCGGAAAGGGCCTCGGGCGGGACGATCGTCGAGGCTGCCGCCAGCCAGTCGATACCCGTCTCCTGCGCCTCGGCGAATGACATCGGGACGAGAGCTCCGATGCCTTCAACGCGTATTCCGAAGCTGATGTCGAGGTCGACCAGCGACGGATCGAGGAACTCGCCCGGAGAGGTGAGGAAGTCATCCCTCCGGGCGGCAGGGATGATGCGGTTCCGTTGGATCTCCTTGACGCCGGCCTTCTGCTTTTCGGCCAGCAGAACCAACCGCTCATCGATGCGCAGTACATCGCTCTTCTCAAGTTGGTGTTCCCGCTCGTCCACATCTCGATCGGAAATGCCCTCGCCGAGGTCGGGGCTGAGTTCCAGCGAACCATCGGCTTGCTGAGCGACGATGACACCCACGCGTTCCGGCTTCACCGTCTGCAGATTCTCGAGATGCGCCAAGTCGAAAGTCAGTGGTCGGTCGGCCGAGTCCGGTCGGGACCTGGATTCTTGGAGCTGAGCGACGAGAGTGACGTTGTCCGTCTCTGTGCGTCGATGCTGAGGAATCGAAGCGTGGTGCTCGAGCGCTTCAAGGACATCGAGTTCAGCAGTCGTCAATAAGTATTCGTCATAGCCGATGTTGACAATCGCGCCGTGCCTTTCAACGGGTACTCGTGCGCCCCCGACCTCGAAGAACGGTTCGATGCGGAAACTGCGGGACGTGGTGTTGCCCGTGACATCGGTTCGCAGAGCCGCAGGGATATGGGCAGGGAGGCCGAGAAGTTCCGAGATCTCAGATTCGAGACGAACTGCGTTTCGGGTTTCTATACTGAATCCGTTGGGGCGTCGCGTGGCATCACCTTGTTCTTCAAGCAGACTGAGAACCGTGTACTGCTCGAATTCCGGCCCTGCCCCTCCTCCTGCAGACAGCTCCGCCCAGGTGTCCGCATCAGTTCGGAAGTTGATGCCGAAGGAGTCATAGTCCGGAACGAACCCGTCTGATCCCGGTTCGTGCCCCGCGGTGCCGGGGTGCGTCAGTCGATCCCCGAAGATCTGTCTCAGACGATCACGAATGCCCACTACTGTGCTCCCTGTCTGCGTCCACGCCGTTTCTTCGGACGGACGGGCAGAGGTCTTTCTGCCGAAACAGTCCGATAGGTTTCCGGTGACATGACTGCTTCTGGCGGAACATATTGGCCGGATTCAGACATGAACATCAGAGCGTCGGAGATCCACTTCTTATGAACATTGTGTGTGAGGGCGACATAATCCTCGAAAGGCTGACGATCGCGCCTGAGCTCGTTCAAGAACGCCGTGCTGTAGATCTGCTCGATCTTCCAATCCTTCATGATTTCAGGGGGTTCGCCCTTGATCACCCACATCCTGAAATTATGCGAGCCTTCCACGACATGAAAAGGTCCACAATCCATGAAGATCACTGCGGTCTCCCGGTAGTTGGCGCCCGACAGCTGCGTGATGTTGGTGCGCAATTCGTCCCCCATGATCTGACGGATGGCGGTCCTGGCAGCATTGCCGGCGAAGAGCCGAGTCTCACGGACCAGCTTCAGCTCAAGGAGTCCCTTCAGGAAGTTTTCTCGGTCCGGGAACATCCTCAGCAAGTCGTAGTTGTAGTTTTTCTCACCGAAGATCTTCACCGCTTCGAGGAAGAGCCTGATGTCCTCGCCCGAGAGCCACGCGATGACACGCTGAAGATTCTCTGCTGGAATGCGAGACCACCAGGTGTTCCAAGTGATCGTCCCGCGAGCTCGCGGGTCGGCCGCAATCTTGAGTATCGTGCCTTGCCACTCAGAGCTGGGAGAGTCGACCGGCCGACTGGTCATGGCTTCGATGACCAGGTGGCCGAATCGGCGCCCATTCGGAGCCGGCGCATTCGCGACTTCCGGTTCGCACAACTCCGGCAGCCACGGATATGCCTGGCCCGGGTCTGCGTGTGCGATCCGATCGAGGTAGACACGTTGGCGGGCAACTTCCGCATAGCGTCCACCCGAATAGGCATCGAGGCCGATGTCTCTCATGGCCGCCGGCAGTTCGCTGTCAGTATCCAAGACCAGACCCGCGACTTTGTCGGGTGCGTCGATCCCGAGAGCGAGCTCCGGATTCTTCTGCACGGCGATCAGCACATCCTTGCCGCGCGTGGTCTTCTGCTGCGCTGCGGCTTGCTGCAGATACTCGGCAGCCCGTGCGAAGAGCCCCGGATCCCAATCGTCAAGGCGGTCGAAGTGCGTGTAGTACACGTTGGCCAACGCAAAGGTGAAGAGCCTCGTCAGGTTACCGTTCTCACAGATCGTCTGCAGCACGGGCAATCGCATAGTTCTTTCGGCAAGATCGGTGTCACCGGCCCAGAGCGACGCAATGGCACGGCAGATCTTGGGATCGCCGACCTCCGGGTGGAGCTCCGGATGATCGGAGGCAAGCACGCTTCGAGCGCGCTGAGTCGTTTCGGTGCTGAGCCCGGGATTGTCTATCCTTCGGCCCAGGGTTTCGGCCTCGGCAGACAACTCCTCCCATGCTGACAGGTTCTGAGCACTCCACGGCCGAATGGCGGCAGCCGCGGAGGGAAGGGGGAAATCAAGAGTCATTGGTCGGCGACTTCTCGCTCGATCTCCTTGAGCGTGTCGGAGTCCGCCCGAACGATAGTGAAGCGAATATCGATTCTCCGGTTTGCGGCCGCTCCAAGGTCCGTCGACTGGTTCGCATTCACCGGCCTTGTATCGCTGTATCCGGAAACCGAGAACAGTGGCTGGCCTTCCGGACCCTGCATCGTCTCGAGTTGCTGGTCACTCGGCAGCTCCTCCTCCCAGAGCTTCCACAGAGAAATCGCTCGGAACGTCGACAGTCCCCAGTTGCCCGTGCCTTCGAGACCCTGGTACTTCGCATTGTCGGTGTGCCCTTCGACGAAGACGGTGTCGAGGAACTCTTCTCCGTCGTGTTCCTCGATCTCCCTGGCGATGATGGTGCCGATCGTCAGGGACTTGGCCTCGTACTTCTCCTTGATGTCATGCGATCCGCTGTCGAAGCCCAACAGATCATTGGGGATGCTGATCACGGAACCGTTCTGAGAGACGATGACTTCGATGCCTTCGGATTCGAGATCCTTCTGGATTTCGTCGAGCATCGATTTGCGGATGTTCTCGGCCTTGCTCGACTTCTCGATCTGCTCGCTCAGGTCGTCGGTCTGAGCTTGGAAGTCCTTCTGCGCCTGCATGAGCTGGATCGCAAGGACCACGACGACGAGGATGAAGACGAAAAGCACCCCGGTCATGACATCTGTGAAGGACGACCAGTAGTTGGTCTCTTTCTCAGAGTTAGCGGACGACCGCCGTGCGCGCGTAAGAGCCATTCTTGTTCACCCCCTCCAACTCGTCAACGACGCCCTCGAGCGACTTGGCGATCTGCAGCATGTTGGTGGCGTATTCGGTACTGTGACGGTTCCACTGATCGAGCCGCTCGTCAGTTTGGGAACTCACCGTGTCGGAGTACGCCGCCAGCCATTCCGACATCTTCCGTGATGTCTGTTCGATGCTGTCGGTCAAGTTCTGCTTTGCGCCGTCGAGCGAGTCGCCGAGTCCAAGGAGAAATTCCGTCTGATGATTGCGCATTTCGTCGAAAGCGGTCTTCGCCTCATGGGCGGCCGCTGCAAGCTTTTCACCGGCGAGAGCCGAGTTGTCGGTGACTTGACTGATCGCGGTTGAATGCTTGTCGAGAGCCTGGAGAGAAAGCGCTTGCTGCTGACTCACATTCTGAATGCTCATCACTGCGTCGGAGAGCTTCGACGCGACGGACTTGGTGGTCGTTGTGAATCCGTCCGCGATGGACTTGAGGTCGGCAGAACTCGATGCCATGCTCGTCGCGGACACTTCCATCAGGCTCTGTGTCTGCGCTGTCAATTCAGCGAGCTGCTTGATGTTCGACTCCATCGACTGCTGCTGTTGGTTCGCGGCGTCTGCCATGTCGCCGATCTGTCGTTGGAGCACATCGGTCTGTTCACTGGCTTCGGACTTGAACCGAGCGAGAGAGTCCGCCGAGGTCGAGTGCAGCTGTGCCAAAGCCTCGGCATGAGCCGCTCTGTCAGCTTCCGCCTGTTCCTTGGCCGCAGCCGTTGCCTGTGCATGGCTCTCACGGTTCTGTTCGGCTTGTTCCTGAGCAGCAGCCAACATCTGACTGATGTTGGTGCTTGTCGTGTTCGCATTGTTCGTTGTCGCCTGCTCGATACGTTCGAGGGTGCTGCTGATCTGGCTGCTCAGCGATGACGTCGAATCGACAAGCCCTTGAGAAGCTGCCCTCATGGCCGACGCTTGTGACTGTCCCAGACCTTCGAACGCGTCACTGAAGCGATTGACCAGCTTGTCGAACACCTCGCCTGACTGCCGCGACGTCGCTTCGGTCAGATTCTGCATTGCCGGAGCCAGAGCCATATCGATGGCACCGACGATTGCGCTCTGCATGTCGCTGCTGAGCCCCTGCACCGACTTCTGGAATTCAACCCCGATCTTCTCGTGAAGCTCATTGAGCGACTGGGCGATCTCACGGGTATTTCCTTCGACCTTCTGAATGCCGAACTCGGCCGAGTAGCGCTCAAAATAGCTGTCGATTTCGGCGACCAGTTTGTCGACGCTTTCTGAAATTCGGTTCTGCCGATGGGAAAGGACGCCGGTGGCAACCAGACTCATCGCCACTCCGAGGGCTGACGCAAGGAATGACAGACCTGCGGTGTTGAGCAACGTCATCACGCTTTCCTGCAACACGTCGATGTCGGTGTCATTACGCAGATTGAGCCCTTTGAGGCCGAAAGCGAGCTTGAAGAACGTACCTCCCACGCCGATAGCGATGAGTGTGCCTGGCAAGGACTGAATCCACTTGTTCTCGAACAAGGGGCCAGCAAGGGATTTGGGATTAAAGAAGAATTCTGCCTCGATCGTCGAACGCGCCGATCGCGACTCGAGTTCGTCTACCAGTGACTCGTCATACTCGATCCACAAGTCTTTGATGGCTGGGGACGCCGTAGTTGCCCGTTGACGTGCGTGGATCCGTGACTTCTTACCTTCACTCAACAATTCGTAAACTTCTGCAATCCGCAACTTTGCGTTGATGCTTTCCCGTCGCGTCGTGACAGCGAAATGGATGAAGAAGACGAAAATGCCGATGATGGCCAGAGTGAAGGCAGCCCAGGTGAGGAAAACCCAAATATTCACAGAAGTTCGAGCCTTTCAAAGTCAGGAGTTTGGCCCCTCACTTGGTTCAAGGCCGGGTGGGACTATCTCGCTTCCGTGGGGGTGATTTCAGTATAGGGTCGGCCGCTGACATGGAATTCTGATCGCGTCTGAAGTCCAGGGGATGTAACGAATTTGTAATAAATCTTGCCGAATCACCGATTCCAGCCGCCAACAACCGGATCGAGCGGAATGTGACGTCGAGGACGCGCCCGATCGACAGCGCCCCCGGCGTTGTGGGGCTCTGAATCCGAGATAGCATGACGTGAGTAGTGGCCGTCTTCCCGTGAGGTATGTGCAATGGAGTCTTCACAGTCTGTGCTTCCGACCAGCAAGGACCATGCTGAAAAGTGCAGGAAAGACGGCAAGCAGCCAGTCACCCTCGCCCCAGGCTCCGTCGTCGAAGTCCGCGACGAAGAGTGGCTCGTCACCGGTGTTCAGACGGTCTACGAACGAGCGAACCACCAAGAGGTGATACCAAGCAGGCCAGTGCAGCGGATCGAAGTACAGGGACTCTCCGAACTCGTCCGTGACACGACCGCAGTCTTCTTCGACTCGATCGACACGGTCACTCCGATCGACCCCAGACTGGCTCCACTCATCAACGACGAGAGCTCGGGCTATCGCGACGCCAAGCTCTGGCTGGAAGCGACTCTGATGAAGACGGCAACCGCTGTCGAAGATACGAATCTCACCGTGGCCGATGGCATGCTCATCGATCCCAAGGAGTACCAGCAGACACCGGTGCGCAAGATCCTCGATCCGCAGAACCTGCGGCCCCGCATCCTCCTAGCTGACGCGGTCGGGCTCGGCAAAACGATCGAAATCGGCCTCATCCTCGCCGAACTCATCAAGCGAGGACGCGGTGATCGTATCCTCGTCGTCACGCCCAAGCATGTGCTTGAGCAGATGCAGCATGAGATGTGGACGAAGTTCGCCATCCCCTTCGTCCGCCTCGACTCTCAGGGCATCCAGCGCATCAGGCAGAAGCTGCCGGCTACGCGCAATCCGTTCACGTATTTCAAACGGGCCATCATCTCCATCGACACGCTCAAATCTGACCGATACCTCTCGCACCTGCGTCGGCACAAATGGGATGCCGTCGTCATCGACGAGTCCCACAACGTCACGAACACGAATTCGCTCAACCACCGTCTTGCCGACACCCTGGCGAAGAACACCGATGCCCTCATCCTCGCCAGCGCCACCCCGCACAACGGCAAGAAGGAGTCATTCGCCGAACTCATCCGGCTCCTAGAACCCACCGCCGTCAAACCCGACGGCAACCTCGACGAGGAGGCCGTGAAGAAGCTCATCGTGCGTCGGCACCGCTACTCCGAAGACGTGAAGAAGGAAGTCGGAGCGGACTGGGCCGAACGCAAAGAGCCTCAAGCGCGTATTGCCCATGCCAGCCTCGAAGAGAACGCAGTCGCCGAGGAGCTCGACCAGATCTGGCTCCACCCCACCGGTCACAGCCCCTATTCGGGCAAGACGAACCTCTTCCCTTGGACGCTTGCCAAAGCCTTCCTGTCCAGCCCGGAAGCTCTCATCGAGACGATCGACAACCGGCTGCGCGTTCTTGAGACCCATGAGTCGAACGACGCAGTCGCCCGTGAACGCAGCTACCTCGATCGGCTGCGAGGATATGCCGCAGACAGCCTGCGTGCAGTCGAACGCAATCGTGCCGAGAAGCGCCAGCAGACCGGCAAATATGGCGCCCTGCTGGACTACCTGAAAGAGATCGGCATCGGGCCGAAGAGCGATACGCGAGTCGTCATCTTCGCCGAGCGCGTTGCCACACTGCACGCTCTGCAGGCCGACCTGACACAGGACCTCAAGCTCAAAGACGATCAGGTCGCGATCCTCCACGGCGGCCTCTCCGACGTCGAACAGCAGGATGTCGTCGAATCGTTCAAGAAGAAGAGCTCACCCATCCGGGTTCTCGTCACCGGCGACCTGGCCTCCGAAGGCGTGAACCTCCACTCTCAGTGCCACGAGCTCGTCCACTTCGACATCCCGTGGTCCCTCATCCGCATCGAGCAGCGTAACGGTCGCATCGACCGCTACGGCCAGACACAGCGCCCGCAGATCACGACGCTGGTTCTGCAACCGGATTCAGAACGCTTCTCCGGCGACATCCGTGTGCTCAAGAAGCTCATCGAGAAGGAGAACGAAGCACACACGGCACTCGGCGATGCGGCGGCACTCATGGGCAAGTACACCGCCGAGGCGGAAGAGGAAGCGATCAAAGCAGCCCTGGCCAAGGGCCAGGATCTCGACGAGGTGATCACCGACGTCGAGGCCGCAACGCAGCACGACGAGATCCAAAACCTGATCATTCACGGCCTCCCCGACGACACTGACGACGCCGGCGACGATGCGTCGAACCTGGAGAACCTAGGCACCAACGCGTATCCAGGCGACACCACCTATCCAGGTCCTGACACATACCCGACGGACCCTGCCACCGGGTTGACCCTTTACCCCACCCCCGTCGCGTTCCTCCGAGACGGTCTCGCAATGGTCTATCGCAATCACCCTGAACAGCGCCCCGGCACCGGCGGCAGCGGGGGAGTGAACTGGCAGTTCCACTCCCGTGAGGCGATCGGCGAGCTCGAACCGCCCCGAGATATGTGGTCGCGTTTGGAAAGTCTGCCGCAGACCTACCTCAAAGAGCGCAAGGTCAAGGAGAACTTCAAGCTCGCAACGAACAAAACGGCCGGGCGCACACTCGTCGACGCCGCTCGCAACTCCACAGATGCGAAGAATGCCTCCCTCTGGCCCGAAGCCCACTACCTCGGGCCACTGCACCCGGTCCTCGACTGGGTCGCTGACCGAGCACTGTCGCGCATCCCCGAGCGAGGGGGAATCTACATCGTCCGTGCCGAGGTGGAAGCTCCGACGGTCGTGGTCCATGCCGGGCTGACGAACCGCCGCGGGCAGATGGTCTCCAGCGTCTTCCGGACCGTCACATTCCCGGGCGGCACTGCCGATTTCGGTCTCACCGGCGAATTCGAGAACGCGGCAGCCCTCATTGCCGATCTCGGGCTGAGGTCCACGAACAGCAACCCCGGCCCCATCGACACGAGCGTCTACCAGTCGCTTGTCCCCGCTGCGATCGACATCGTTGGAGAGAGCATCGAGGAGGTCATCGACTCCGGCCGGCGACGGATCGAGCAGCGCGTCCATGAGTGGTTCGAGCGCAATGAGAAATGGAAGCAGGGGGCGCTCGACCTCGTCCAGGCCACCAGGGTCAAGCAGAGACTGAGGACCGTCACCGAGGAAGACGACCTGATCAGGTCGATGCAACCGAACCGCAGCCTGCTGAGACCACTGCTCGTCGCCGTCCCCATCAGCACGCCGGTCAGCGTTACTGTCGACGACACAATGGAGGAGAACTGACATGGACGAACTCACTGTCATCCAGGACTTCGTCAGCAACGACTATTTCTCCTCCGACGGTACGAAGGAGTCCTTCAAAGCCAAAGCTCTCGAACTGCGCAAAGAATGGGAACAGGAAGCCACCAGCGCCGAGGCGGAAGGCCGCACCCTGACGACGCCGCTGACCTCGTGGGCCACCTCCCGGCAACAGCTCCAGAAGCGTCTCGTCTCCCTGATCGAAGGTCTCGGCGAGAACGCAGCACTGACCGCCGATGAACGCGAAGCTGTCGCCGGATTCGACCAGCAGCTGCTCGACTTCCTCGGCTACTCGAACGGCTATGACATCACCGTCGGCCGCAACCCCGATGGAGAGGAATCCGCCTATCTCGAAATCCGCGGCACGGCTACTGCAGAAGACTCAGCCCCGCTGCTCATCGTCCTTGCCGAGCCAGTCACCGATATCGCCGACCTGCTCGACAAGAACTCACCCACCCTGTTGCGGCCGATCATCGAACCGGCCCCTGGCAGCACGGAGAAGACCGAACGCACGGATTCCGTCGCCCGATACCTCTCCGCTCGCTTCGTCGACGACGCCCCGCCACAGTTCGCGCTCGTCCTGGCCGGATCGTTCATGCTCCTCACCGCAGCCGAACGCTGGCAGGAAGGGCGATACCTTGCCATCGACCTCGGTCTGCTGTTCGAACGCAATGACACCAAACGCGGGGGAGCGGTCGACCGGTTCCTCGCCTGCGCCAGCGCCAAGGCTCTAGCCCCCAGTGCCGAAGGCACCACATGGTTCACGACGGTCCTCGAGGACTCCGTCAAACACACAGAAAAGGTCTCAGAAGACCTCCGCGAAGCAGTCCGTGACTCGATTGAGCTGATCGCCAACGAGGTCGTCAACCGTCGCCGCCGCGCAGGACTCGATCCGCTGCCGGCAGCTGAAGCTCAGCCACTGGCCAAGCAATCGTTGAGGTTCCTCTACCGAATCCTCTTCCTCCTCTTCGCCGAGGCATCTCCAGAGCTCGACATCGTGCCGACCGGAGCCACTGACTACGAGTCGGGATACGGCATCGACCGTCTGCGAGAGCTCGCGCTCGTCGACATCCCCACCCGGGGCGACGGAACGCACCTGTACCAGTCCTTGGCCGTCCTGTTCACACAGATCCAGTCGGGACACAATGATCTCCGCCTCGCCGAGGTGGCCGACCGTGATCCCGATGCGCCGATGAGCGAGGGGCTTGAGTTCCATCCCCTCGCGGCCGATCTGTTCTCAGCGAAGGCAACGGCACATATCGACGATGTCGGCCTGGGCAACGCCGCCCTTCAGCAGGTGCTGCAGAAACTGCTCTTGAGCAAGGAGTCGGCCAAGAAAGACCGAGGCTTCATCTCGTACGCTGAACTGGGCATCAATCAGCTCGGCCGAGTCTACGAGGGGCTGATGTCCTACACGGGCTTCTTCGCCGAGACCGACCTCTATGAGGTCGCTCCGAAGGGAGACGCGAGCAAAGGCAGCTGGGTCGTGCCCACCACCCGGGCTGAGCACATCGACGCCGATGACTTCGTGCGTGAGGCCGATGAGGTGACGGGAGAAGAGAAGCCACGAGTCCACCGCAGGGGGAGCTTTGTCTTCAGGCTGTCCGGCCGTGACCGGCAACAGTCGGCTTCGTACTACACCCCCGAAGTGCTCACCCGTTTCACCGTCTCCCAGGCACTGGCAGAACTGCTCACCGAGGATATGTCGGCCGATGCCATCCTTGACCTCACGGTGTGCGAGCCGGCCCTGGGATCCGGCGCCTTCGCGCTCGAAGCCGTCAACCAGCTCGCAGCCGAGTATCTGCGGCGCAAACAGGAGGAGGTCGGCGAACGGATCGACCCTGCGGTGTTCCAGCAGGAATTGCAGAAGACCAAAGCGTATATCGCACTGCACAATGTCTATGGCGTCGACCTCAACTCCACCGCGGTCGAACTTGCCGAGATCTCACTATGGCTCGACACCATGGTGGCAGGACTCTCCGCACCATGGTTTGGCTTGCGGCTCAGGCGCGGCAACTCTCTCATCGGCGCTCGTCGGTCCGTCTACTCCCGCAGCACGGTCAAGGACAAGACCTGGTTGAAGTCGACACCGGAGAAATCCACTGCCGATGCGCGCGACCCACAGAGCATCTATCAGTTTCTCCTGCCCGCCGAAGGCTGGGGCGCTGCCGCTGAAGCCAAAGAGGGCAAGAAGCTTGCACCCGACGCGGTGACCAGACTGAAGAACTGGCGCAAGACAGTCCGAACGAAGCTCAGCGATACGAAGACCAACGGGCAGATCGCCCGGCTCGTCGGGCTCTCGAAACAGGCCGATGTGCTCTGGGAGATCGCGCTCAAGCGTCTGTCCATCGCTGAGGCCGAGTCCCGGCGGACCATCGGAGTGTGGGGTCTCGAGGAGCCGGCTCCAGGGACGACAGTGACTCGGGCAGAAATCGAAGCCAAACTCGCAGACCCGAATGGGGCGTATCAGCGTCTGCGCCGGGTGATGGATGCTTGGTGCGCACTGTGGTTCTGGCCGCTCACCGAAACTGAGATCGCACCGCCCGGCGTCGAGGAATGGATCGACGCCTGCGAACAGCTGCTTGGCAGGTCGGCAGACGAATCGAAGTCTCAGAAGGCTGCCCGCGAAGCCGGACAGGCGTCGATGTTCGACGTGGACAACTGGGCAGAACTCAATGAGGTCGAAAGCAACCAGCGGGCTCTCTCAGGTGCAGCGGCCAGGGTTGAGAAGGTTCTCGATACACATCCCTGGTTGCGGGTGACAGAGAGAATCGCCGAACAGCAGGGCTTTTTCCACTGGGATCTCGACTTCGCCACAGTCTTTGCCAATGGCGGATTCGACCTCCAGCTCGGAAACCCGCCGTGGGTGCGGCCCCGTGGGGACGTCGAAGCTCTTCTTGCAGAAGGCGATCCCTGGTGGCAGCTGGCGCACAAGCCGTCTGAGGCAGCGAAGAAGGAGATGCGCGAAAAGACTCTTGCCCGAGAGGACGTGTATGAGCTTGTTCTCGACGGATCGACTGATGTGGTTTGTACGGCTGCGTTTGTAGCCGACGAAACAACTTACCCACTGATTGCAGGAACACAGCCAGATCTCTACAGGTGCTTCATGGAGCTCACTTGGGGAGACGCCGGTCCTAGTGGGGTGATTGGACTCATCCATCCAGAGAGTCATTTCACTGACGATAAAGCGGACAAACTGCGCAGTGGTGCTTACCTTCATTTGAGGAGGCATTGGCAGTTTATTAACGAACTATCACTGTTCGAGATCCATCATCTTGTAACCTACGGAGTTCATGTGTACGGGCCGGTGAGAAGCACTGAAGTCGACTTCTTGATGGCGTCCTCGCTGTACCACCCGGATACAGTTGAACGCTCTCTGGTGCATAACGGGGATGGGCCAGAACCTGGGCTCAAGGATCTGGAAGGGCGGTGGGACGTCCGCCCACATGCTGACAGAGTCTTGCGGATTCAGAATGATCAGTTGAAGGCGTGGAGTGACACCCTTGGAGATGAGTCTTCTTCACGAAGCACAAAAATGGTCTACACGGTTAACCGTGCGTCAGCTAAGGTCCTAGAGAAGCTCAGCTTGCAGAAGAGAATTGGGTCGTTAGTCCCCTCATTCAGTAGGGGATGGGACGAGTCGATTGATCGGAAGAAGGGACGCTTCGAGCTCCGGTGGGGCGAACCGTCGTCGTGGAATGACGTCATCCTGCAGGGCCCGAACTTCCACGTGGGCGTGCCCTTCTACAAGCAGCCGAACTCGACGATGAAGAACAACCTCGACTGGTCTGAGGTGGATCTTGAGCAACTTCCTGGCGATGCGGTGCCAGTGACGAGCTACAAGCCGATTCGCGATGGTCAGTACGACCAGCTCTACACGCATTGGACCCTCGCCAACGGCGACCGAGTCCCCGCCCGCGACTATTACCGAATCGCCTGGCGGTCGATGGCTGCAAACACCGGTGAACGAACATTGATACCTGCTGTCATCCCTCCAGGTTCAGCACATTTGAGCCAAAGCGTCTACAGTATTGGATTTCCTACTTCTGGCGCAGAGACACTAGTGGCAGTTGCTGGAGCTATGTCCAGCCTGTTGCACGACTTTCGAGTTCGAACAGTTCCAAAGTCGACTATCTTGAAGAGTGTCGTGGAGAGTCTTCCAATAGGACAGAACAGATTGCTTCTGACTTGGATTGCTGGTCGATCCTTGCTTTTGAATTCCCTGACTGAGGCGTACGCTGATCTCTGGACCTCATGCACAGATGTCACCTCAGACGGCCAAGCTTGGACCGGTAGCTATGGCTACCCAGACTCGGTCTCGATGGATGTCCTCGATTATGAGTGGTCTGAAGACTCGCCACTGCGCCTGGCCGCCGATCGGCGTCAGGCGCAGGTGGAGGTCGATGCTCTTGTTGCGCTCATGCTCGGCGTGACCGCCGATGAGCTCTGTTCGATCTACCGGACGCAGTTCCCCGTCCTCTATAAATACGACACTCAGCGAGACCACTTTGACCAGAACGGCCGACTGGTCCCAGCCGATGTGCTCAAGACGTGGCAGAAGCTCGGCGACTCCGCGGCTGATGACGATCTCACTGCGACCAACGCGCAAGGGTTCACTTACACCTACGAACCACCGTTCGCCACGCTTGATCGCGAAGCCGATATGCGCACCGCATACGCAGAGTTCGAACAACGGCTCGCCGATCGAGAGAACCGCGCAACCGGCGCTGAGGAAGGCGCAGCATCGTGAGCCAGCTTCTCCCCACGGCCCAGGCCCGCCGCGCCCGCGAATCACTCACGGAATATCTGCGGACCACCTTCGCCCTCGCCGACACCGAAGTGCAGACAGCGCTCGACCAGTTCCTCAGCGACCCGGTCACGGGTATCTTCAAGGGGCCGTTCGTCCGTACCCGCACTCCCTTCAAACCACAACCCGGAGGAGGAGATGCTCTCGAAATCACGCCGGGCAAGTTCGAACCCTACGGACATCAAGCGCGCGCGTTCGAGCGGCTGAGCAGCCGCCACCTCGGCGAGGGAAAGCGACCGCAGCCGACTTTAGTGACGACAGGCACGGGCTCGGGCAAAACCGAATCATTCCTCTACCCGATCCTCGACCATGTCGTCCGCCACCGGCGGCAGGGTAGCACCGGAGTCAGCGGACTCATCCTCTACCCGATGAACGCCCTCGCCACCGACCAAGCCCAACGGTTGGCTCGGATGATCACCGAAGACCCACAACTCGGCGGAATCCGTGCTGCCATCTACACCGGTGATGGTGGAGACGCTAAGCGTTCCAGAGTCACTCCCGAAGGGCTCATCACCGACCGTGAGGCCATCCAGTCGAACCCTCCCGATATTCTGCTGACGAACTACAAGATGCTCGACCAGATGCTTCTGCGGGTTGCCGATCAGAAGATCTGGTCAGAAAGCGCGCTCAGCCTGCGTTACCTCGTCCTCGACGAATTCCACACTTACGATGGTGCCCAAGGCACGGACGTGGCCATGCTGCTGCGACGGCTCGGCATGAAGCTCAAATCGCAGTGGCCTGCCGACCATCCCGCTGTCAACGACGACGACCGCGCACGGCCGTTGGGACTGATGACGCCCGTGGCAACAAGCGCGACTCTGGGTGACAAGAACGACCCCGATCGGATCCTGACCTTCGCTCGCACCGTCTTCGGCCAGGAGTTCGCCGAAGACGCCGTGGTCACTGAGTCTCGGTATTCCGTCGAGGAATGGGCAGCGCTGCCGGGAACTGAACTCACCCCGGCGAGAGCCGCTCTTGTTCCTGTCGCCAATGTCCGTGCCATCGATCTTGCCTCGGCCCTGCAGTGGGTCGAGGGCGCACCTGACGCTACCGACCAGGCTGCAGCGTTGAGGTCGCTGGCGACGATCTTCACCCTCGGCGATCAGTTTGTGATCGACGGTTCTCCAGAACCCACTGCCGAATGGGAAAGCGTACGCGAACGCCTCGGCGAGGACACGGGCCAACTGCTCACCCTCATCAAAGGCCACCCCTGGATACGGTCCCTGCTCGAGGCGACCACGTCAGCCATCGGGCTCGACGACCTCGGAGACGAACTGCTTGGCTCCCGCGGCGCCGCAGCCCAGCGCTACCTCAGCCACATCGTCGCAGGACTGAGCCTCATCCGTGCCGAACAGCGTCTGGCTGCTCCGACGATCGACGCGCACCTGTGGGTGCGGGCGCTGACACGCATCGACCGGATCGCCGGTGGCGAAACCGAATTCTCCTGGTCCGATGACGGACACCTTATCACCGGTGAGACCGGCAGCTGGGACGATAACTCCGCCAGAGAGAGCTTCCCCGCCATCTACTGCCGCAACTGCGGTCGCAACGGTTGGGGGATCGTCAAGTCCGCCGTCGGCGACCAGCTCGCGGCCCCCGATGCGGATAAGGACATCCGGCGAGAGTCCGCGGCAGGGAACTCCCGATTCCGTGCGCTCATCAGCGCCGGTGGCGAAGCCGACCGCTACGACCTCTCCGGCGGAGATCCGGACGAACTGCACGAGAACCTCGCGGCTTTCAACGTTCGCGAACGCGACTTCATCGCCCCCGGCCGCATCTACGGCACTGCGACGATTCCCGATGACCTCGCCGAGGCTCTGCGCGCCGGTGACATCCTGCCCGTCCTCGTGTTCCAGGGCACGGACGCCGAAGAGAAGTCGAAGGGGGAGTTCTGCCCGGCATGCAACGAACGCGATTCCATCCGATTCCTCGGCTCTGCTGTGGCCACACTGCTGTCGGTGAGCCTGTCGACTCTCTTCGGCGACCAGCAGCTCGATGACCACGAGAAGAAGTCGCTCGTCTTCACCGACTCCGTCCAAGACGCGGCACACCGGGCCGGGTTCGTCGAATCCCGCTCCCATGTCCTGACTCTGAGGAACGTCATCGCCGAAGCCGTCGGGGATGTGAGCACCCTCGAAGCCGTGGCCGGACAGATCGTGTCTCAGGCAGGCGAAGACTCGAGCAAACGGTACCGTGCGCTGCCGCCGGAGTTCTCCACCGACCGTTTCGCCGAAGTGCGGGCGTGGTGGCAGCAACCGCAGAAAACGAACCGAAAAGCGGCTGAGAAGGTGATGAAGCGCCTGTCCTTCGACGCGGCGCTCGAATTCGGACTCCAATCACGGTACGGCCGTACTCTGTCGACCACCGGAACGGTCTACGCCGAGGTCGTTCTGCCTGAGACCGGCGAGCTCGACGCACTCGTAACCGAGGTTCTCGACGATGCGGGAGCACGCGCAGGACTGCTCGACATCGATGTCAACGGGGGAGCCGCCTCGGCGGATCGGCGTATTGCGTGGGTCCGGGCCGTCGTCGAACGTCTGCGTACGCAAGGGGCCATCCACCATCCGTGGTTGGAGAAGTATGTTTCCGAGGGCGGGAAGCGGATCTGGATCTGGGGAAAACGGAAACGCGACCAGGGCATGCCGGCGTTCCCCGCCAATCGCAATGCTCCGGCCTTCGCCGTTACGGGGCTGTCCCGGAAGTCGGTCGGCGGTCGCAGCGGGTCCCTCTTCGACGTGGTCGAGTCGAGCCAGGGCTGGTACGCCAGGTACGCGGCCAGGACGTTCGGCATCACCGCCAACCACGGCGCAGGACTGACCAAGCTTCTGCTGCAGAGACTCGCCGCGGCTGGAATTCTGCGGGCCGTGCCGGTCAAGGACTCCGAGGCGACTGCCTACGGGATCGAACCGGTCCGGATCCGACTCGAACGTGCCTTCGACGATCCCGCTGAAAAGTCGCGGAACCTCGAGTGCACGGTCTGCCGAACCGTCTTCCCCGCTGCCAGTCGGACATTGAATGACCTCGACGGAGCGAACTGCCTGCTCGTCGGCTGTGCCGGCACACTGCAGGCGGGGACAGTCGCTCGAAACTTCTACCGTGACCTCTACACGAGCGCGCAGATGACCCGGATCGTCGCCCGCGAACACTCGAGCATGCTCGACACTGACGAGCGCAAAGCCTTCGAAGACGGGTTCAAACGCGGATCCGACGACCCCTCGGCTCCGAATGTCCTCGTCGCGACACCGACACTCGAAATGGGCATCGACATCGGGGACCTGTCGACAGTGACGCTGGGATCCCTGCCCGAGACCGTCGCATCCTATGTCCAGCGAGTCGGCCGAGCCGGGCGGCTGACAGGCAATGCGCTCAACCTGGCGGTCGTCGGCAGCACGAGCACCGAGTTGCGCACGATCCACGACCCGCTGTCGATCATCAATGGATCGGTCCAACCCCCGGCGACGTACCTCGACGCAGTCGAGATCATCAAACGGCAGTATCTCGCCTTCCTCATGGACAGGCTGGCACAGGCACCCGGAGCGGTCCAGAAACGAGGCGTCGGCGATGTCTTCGGCGCCGAACTGGGCAAGTCGGAGTTCCTCAACGCTGTCATCGACCTCAACGATCAGTCGCATACCGAGCTGCTCGCCGAATTCCTCGCCGGTTTCGGGAATCTCATCGACCAGGCGAAGACAGAACTGACCGCCTGGGCCAGTGTCGCTGAAGACGGAAGTTCCGGGCTGAAATCAGCGGTGTGGCGGGCACATCAGGACTACCGCCACGAAGTCGAATCACTGCAGCACCAGCTGGCCGAGATCAACCTTGCGCTCAACGAACTCCAAGCGGCTGCCGCCCATGAGGCCACCGCCACGGAGGAGGACAAAGATGCCTATCGCCAGGCGGTATCTGCGCAGAGGGCTACGGAACGTGGGCTGGAGAACGAACGGCGCCGCTATTGGATCGAAGCTCTCGAAACCTACCAGCTGCTGCCGAACTACACGCTCCTCGACGACACCACGCAGCTGGACGTTTCCCTGCGTTGGCGGGACGAGGAGACGCAATCCTATGAGAACGAACGCATCGAGTTCGAACGTGGTGCCAAACAGGCACTGCGCGATTTTGCTCCCGGGTCGACGTTCTATGGACGGTCGCTGGCCACGCGAATCGATGCGGTCGAACTCGGCCCCAACCAGCGCGAGACCTACGAACTAAGGTTCTGCGCGGCATGCGGCTATTCCCACGACCGCCGCACCGGCACCACTCCGCCTTCCCAGTGCCCGCGGTGCGGCGATGCGTCCATCGCCGATGTCGGTCAACGTCTCAAAGCTGTACAGCTGCGCAAAGTCAGTGCCATGGTCAACCGCGACGAGGCACGCATCAGCGACGCCGATGATGAGCGCCGGCAACGCTCCTACGTCATCACTCCCACCGCCGACATCGACCCTGCGGCGATGAGCTCCAGATGGTTCGTCGACGGTTTCGGCTTCGGAGTCAGCTACCTCGACTCCGTGACAGTGACAACAACGAACTTCGGACCCCGAGGTCAAGGGCAGGAGATCCTCGCCAGCGGAGAGACGATCATCAACTCGGGATTCGTCGTCTGCGACCACTGCGGAAAGCTCGACAGCTCTGCCAACGGCAATCAGCGCACCGACCACCGGCCGTGGTGCCCTAAACGCAATGACCTCGAGGAATCGAACCTCAGCCTCGTCCTCACGCACCGTCTGACCACGCAAGGCGCACTCATGCGCCTGCCGGAGAGCCTCCTCGTCGGAGAACACAACGGACTCACGACGCTGCAGGCGGCGATCAGGCTGGGACTGGCCAAGCACCTCGGCGGGGATCCCGACCATATCGACATCATCCCGGCCAAAGAGCCTCTTGAAACAGGCGGAGTCGTCGACGCCCTCCTACTTCATGATATTGTGCCGGGCGGAACCGGGTACCTGGCCGATCTCCGTGATCCCGAGACGATGTGGAAGGTGCTGTACGAGGCGTGGCGGCATCTGGCCGAATGCGAATGCAAGGATGCGAACCAATGGGCGTGCGCGAAATGCCTGCTGCCCTATGTGCCGCGATCAAGCGCATCGACGGTCAGCCGATCCATTGCTGAGCAGAAGCTGGCGGAACTGCTGGTGGCGGGTCGGACGGGCATCACACTCAGCGGCGATACCCCGGCTGATGCCTCCGACTGCTGGGCAGTGACATCCGAAGTTCCCCAGGCCCAGGACCCAGAGTCGTATCTTGAAAGACGGTTCCGGCAGGTGTTCCGGGACCGTCTGGAACGAGCGAACATCAATGTCCAAGACAAGCCGGCACCGACCGGCACGGTGCTCTCATTCCACCGGACAGGATCGCGCGTCGGATGGAGCCTGACCCCGCAGGTGCCCCTGGGGCACACGAAGCCGGACTTTCTGCTCACCTGCGACGTCACGAACGTCCCTGATATTGCGATCTACACGGATGGTCGAGCCTTCCACGCCTCGAGCGCGGTCAATCGCCTTGCCGATGATGCGCAGAAGCGAGCGTGGGTGCGCAGCCGCGGTCACCTCGTCGTCGCCGTCACCAACGCGGACGTCGAATCAGCGTCAGCAGATGTGCCCGCGGCGGAGGCAGGCCGAGATGCGAGGATGCCTGAATGGTTCTCACGACGAGTCGTCTCGACTCTGCTCAATCGACCACAATTTGGATGGACGGCACAAGCCGAGGAGGCACTCGGGAATCCGATCGATGTGCTCATCGGTCTGATTCAGGCGGTCACCAGCTCCGAGCCCGACCTTCCGACGTCGATGACTGTGGCAGGCAATAACGCTCCTCTGTTCTTTGCCGTGCAGCCTCAAGGCAGGAGGGTCGTTTCGATTTCCGCAACGGCTGGATTAGCTGATGCTGTCGTGTCCGACCTCACCGGCAGCTCGCCACTGCCTGACCACCCCAGTGAAGGAACCCCCGAGGGGCACAAACGCGGCTTCCTCTCGCACCGAGGCGCGGTGACCGTCCTGGTCGTGCCGACCGATTCGTCAATGACGCGTTTCGACACCGCGGTTGTTCTCGACGACCGGCCGGAAGTGATGAGCGATGCCGAGACGTTCGCAGACGCATGGAGACAGTGGCTGCACCTGTCGAATATCTTGGCCATCCGTTCGCCTGGAACCCAGGTCGAATTGGTGACGGTCTCTTCGACGTTGGCAGACCAGGGAAAGCGGCTGGAATCCGCCGATCTGGGCACGCTCGACAAGGCGGGGGTCGACGGCGCTGTCGACATTGTGCCGATTCCGGACGGCGGAGTGCCGTTGTCGTCCGAATGGGTCGAACTGCTTTCACAACCGGAAATGCTGCCGGAAGAAGCAGAGTTCGCGAACGCACTTGCCGCCTCCGAGGTGGCCGAAGTTCCCGAATGGGGATACGAAACCGAGGAAGGAATCTCGCTCGACTTCGCATGGCCCACGCAGAAGATTGCGGTACAGCTCGAACCCGACGACGAAGACGCGGCTGAACTTGAACACAGTGGCTGGACGCTCGTGTCCGCCACGGTCGATACAGTGAAGTCAGCGCTGGGGTATTCGGATGCGGGGAGTTCGATGTCGGCATCCGACGAAGGCCATGACGACGATGGCATCAACGAGGACCAGGAAGGCTCAGACGGATGAACATCACCATTCATAAGAACGTGTCGAAGATTGAGAAGTCCA